>Ga0194060_10001820_pt1 | contig 15266 bp, 28 predicted proteins | sample SepL225m_MetaG_FD_163427 | JGI IMG/M metagenome (GOLD analysis project Ga0194060, IMG submission 163427) | Anoxic zone freshwater microbial communities from boreal shield lake in IISD Experimental Lakes Area, Ontario, Canada - Sep2016-L222-5m | ecosystem: Environmental > Aquatic > Freshwater >...
GTACAACTACTCTTGGTACATTGAGTACATTATTTATTCATATTCCAAATCAAATATAATGGAACACTCAACTATATTAGAAGTATTAGAAGTATATCATCAAAATATAAATGATGACAATGTTGTAGCTATTGGTTATGGATATAAGGTGACTAATAATTTACTAACAGATGAAAAATCAATAGTATTTACAGTTAAACAAAAATTATCAATTGATCAATTAACAAATGATCAATTACTTCCATCATCTATTCTTCTTCCAGATGATACATCTATAAATACAGATGTAATACAAGGAGAATATATAATATCAACATGTGATCCTAATTTCTATAATTGGCAAACTATTACTCCAATAAATCAAGATTTAAATATACCTTTACAAGGAGGAACAAATGTTACTGAAACTACATTTGAAGTGTATACAGGAACAGGTACATTAGGAATGTTAGCTATAGATAATGAAACAAATTCTATAGTTGCAGTGAGTGCAGGTCATGTATTTTCTCAAAATCTATTTATATGTTCAAATAGAATTAATTATGGGCCAGCATTCACTGAAAATACAGCATCCAATGTTACATTAACAAAAGATACATCTACTTCAAGTGCTAATATTGGACTAGTTAAGCGTTACTATCCTTTATATAATAGTGCTACTAATTATATTGATGCTGCATTATCTACTATTGAAGATACAGGAATTGTTAGTTTAACAGAATCATATAAACAATTAGGACTTAGTCCTACAACTCTTCCTTTTGCAACCACTGTAGAAATAGATGCATTATTAATTACAAACCCACTATTATATTCTTCAGGAAGAACTACAGGTCCTAAAGGCGAAGACATTACTAAATTGAGAATGTATCAATCTCCTATAGTGGCATCAGTATATGGATATTGGGCAGAAGGAGTTAAACAAAGTGTTACTTTTTCTGATTGTTTTTCATTTGTTGCTGTAGAAAGTGATGTCACTCCTGTTCCTCCTAGTGGAACTACAGGATTATGTATCTATCCTAGTTATGCTGGAGATTCTGGAAGTGCTGTAATTGCTGATATTGGAGGAACAAGAAAAATAATAGGATTGTTATTTGCAGGAGGTGCATATAATACAATTGTTTGCAGAATTGATAGAATAGCAAGTATGTTAAATATCTCAGCATGGAATGGTGAAACAATAAATTATTCAGACCCCGCACTTACACTAAGTCATACTGTAGCTGGACTTAGTAATGATGTATATTTAGATATAGTTGGAAAAAGATATTGGCAAGTAGGTACAACACAAGTATAAATTAATAAATAAATAAATATAAATAATTATGGCAAGTATTGATAAACGACCTCTTAATGCTTATGTGCGTTTTGATGGAACTGGGAGAATTGTTCCCAGTAGCCTAATTCTTAGGAGAAAGAAACCTAAAGTGGGTAAATGGCAGGAAATTAATGCATATGAGTGTTGTAATCCTACCACAACTACTACAACAACAGTAGCTCCTACCACTACCACAACAACAACAGCAGAGCCTACTACTACCACTACCACCACATTACGAGTATAATGTCAACTACTAATAAACTGAAAGCGTTTGTACGCTATGATGGGAAAAAGAATATTGTCCCAGGAACATTGATTCTTCAAGCTAAGGCCCCCAAAGTGGGTACTTGGTATGAAGTGGCTACATCTCTTTGTTGTGGTGATTTTCAATTAATCACAGTGCAAATACAAAGTGCTTTTCCAATACATCTTGTTGATTTTGTATTAGCTTGTGATCCTGGACCTACGTATTATTTTAAATACACTGGAATGGATGCAGCTGATATTGTGGAATTAGTTGATGTTTTAAATACTTCTCTTTGGGAGTATGGAAAATTTACATTAAACACTATAGGAACAGGACTTGGTATTAACATGTTAGTAAATGCTGATACAGTGGAGGATATTGGAGGATGTAATGTTGCAGCATTTGTATTTGCTGACTAATACATATATATTATGACTATTGAAGAAATTAAAGCTATGAACATACGAATTCAAGAAATGATTCGTACTAAATCTGAACAAAATGTCACAAAATAAAAATAACTTAAGTGCCTTTGTACGATATGATGGTACAGGTAGAGTGGTTGCAGGAAGTCTTATTCTACAGAAGAATAAGCCTAGAGTGGGAAATTGGAAACAGACACAAGCATATGAGTGTTGTGATCCTAGCTGTCCAATTCTTGTATATGGTATAGATTTCTTTGTTCCAGACTCAAATGAAACACCAGAAGGACTTTATATGTACTGGGATACAGCTCCAGGAGTTACATTACAAGCTCAAGTGTTTAATTGTATAACAGGAAAAATGCAAGGACCTATATACACTGTTCCTCCAAACTCTTTAAACTTTGAAGTATTCTTTCCAGTAGAATATTTCACAAATGGAGGATGTGCAATTGGTGCTAGAAGAGTGTGTGGACCTAGCTACAACTCTAATTGGATTTACGGTTAATAATACATATACATATATTATGAAAACATTAGAAGAATTTATCGCAGAGGCTAAAAATAAATTAGCTGGAATTAATGCTTATTTAGCATATAAAAATTCATTAAATAAATAATCATGGCACAATTAACATCATTTTTTCCAACAACAATGATGAGTAACTCTGGAGGAGAATTATCATTAGATGTAATCAAAGCTAAATTAAACTACTTTGAATTACAGATTCATGAGCTGCATTGGCAGACAACCTCTTTAGCAGAACATCTAGCACTTGGAGATTTATATGATCTTGTGTTTGATATTAAAGATGAAATTGTAGAGAAGATAATGGGCTATACAGGTAATAGAACAAAAGCTATGTCTGTAGACACTATTAAAAACTATTCTCCAGGAATGCCTAATGTTGTAGTGGCTGAATTATTATCATTCGCTAAACAGTTAGAAAACTATGGAGAAAATAATGGAATGCCTGATATTGAAAATATAGCACAAAGTCTCTCTGGAGATGCTGCTAAAATCAAATACAGACTAACTCTATCCTAATGCAGATTAACAGAAGATTCTTTCCAGAAATATTGCAAGATAACGAAATGGTTTATTTTGCACATCTGGAAGGAATCTTAAGTTCTGTTGATGAGCTTTCTAGTCTTGAGATTACAAAAACTCCAGAAGCTTATCATTTCAGACTAGCACCAAGTGTACCCAGATATACAGAAATGTTATTACAGGAGATATTAAAGTTTCATAATATATTCGGTATACATTTAGATCTCTCTAAGAGTATAAAATCATCAGGTACATTAAATTTCAATATAAGCCTTGATTAAAAAAATAATTATATATATTTGCATTTAAACCAATAATTAAATAATCATGAAGATTGTAAAAAACGACACAGAAGAAGAGAATGTAGTAACACAAGTGGCAACGTATGATCCAGCTAAAAGGTATTCATGGACTCCAGAAGATGTATTTGAACTATCAGGAGATCAATTTGGAATGATTCTTAATGCATTTAGATCAATCCTTGGTACACCAGAAGCTGCAAAGATTCTCTTAGCTGACAAAGCTAATGAAGCAATTGAAAAAGCTATGGCTATAGCTGTAGAAAGAGGCATTGTAAAAGAGAGTCCAGAAAATTGATCTTCGAGCCTAGAAATAGGATTGATGTAAAAACTCCAAAGGGTGATGGTGTAATTCTATTTGTTACAGACTATGGTCATGAAACAGATACTATTTACACCATCATCATTAATGCTACAGGTGAATTATGGCAATATACACCAAAAGATATTATAGTTAAACCAAATATAACATTTAGAAGACAATGAAACAAGTATTATTAGTATTGGCATTAGTAATGTTAATGACAACATCCTTTGCTAGAAAACATAAAAGAGATAAAGCATTAGTGGTTGTTGTAGGAAGATTTGCATTCTGTGGAGCATCTCCAGCAAAACCAACAGGGAATATAATCACTGTAGAAGGTAGAAAGTTCTTTGAAGGAGTGGCTGTTTGTCCTGTATTAGATGGTCCTTCAATAGCAAATACAATATTAGTTCCTAATCCTTCAGTTAGTCCTGATGGTACAGATAAAACTGTATGGTCTTATTTCTGGTATTGTGATAGTGTTCCTCAAGCACCAACATGGAAGAATCTTCCTACAGAGAACAGAACATTTATTATTGCAAAAGGTCCTGAAGGTGGAATGAGTAATATGTGGTGTATGCCATGTAATATATTACCAGAAAAAGTTAATGGTGTGACAATTGCAGAATGCTATGGACCACTTAATGAATTAGCATTTCCAATGAAAAAAGCACTTAGAGCTCGTAAAGGTCAAACATCTGTAACACAAGCACCAATGGGTGCAACCTATCCAGTGGGAACAATTATACCAAATTCAAATACTAAATAAAATGGCAACAGTTAAAAAAGGCAGTATGTCTGCAGGTACAAAAACTCCAGCTAAAAGAGTTGGACCAATAGATCCAAAAGGTGCGTTTACTAAAGTGCAAAAAAGAACCTTAGCAGGTGCTAAAGGTAAAGCTAAGCTTACACCAGACAAAGAACTTGGAGCTACCAAAATGAAAAATGGTGGTTGCATGAAGTGTGGTGGTAAAATGAAGAAATAATCATGGCAACTACTCCTGTCCCTAATGGTCCTTTAATTAAGAAAAAAGGAGAATTCAAAGGAAGCACATTGAAATCTGGTGGTAAGATCAAGAAAGCTCAAGCTGGTACTTCTGTAAAAAAAGATTATGATGAAAAATACAAAAATCTTAAAGATGCAAAAGATGCTGTTGGCAGAAATGATACTGCAAAATTAAATGCAATGGGTCTTAGTGGTCGTTATAATAATAATGATTTAACTCGTGATTATAATGCAGCTCAACAAGCTAGAAAAAAAGCAGGACTTGGATCAGCAGAAGATGCAAAGCTTACTCTTCCACACGTAGGTCAGCAACTTAGAGGAACTGTTAATCAGATGTTAGGAACACATCTTAAATCTGGTGGTAAGGTAAAGAAGAATTGGATACAGAAAGCTGTTAACCCAGCACATAAAGGATTTTGTACACCAATGACTAAAGCCACTTGTACACCTAAACGTAAAGCTCTTGCTAAGACTTTCAAAGCAATGGGCAGAGCTAGAAAAGCAAAATGAAAAAGCTTATAGAATTCTTTAGAACTAGAATATTCAAACCTAATTATTGTGATTGGTGTGGAAAAACACGTCACAGAGTTCTCACTGTAACCTCTAATTTAGGAAGACCTAGTAAGAAATTATGTATGAAATGTATTGATGAAATTAATAATTAACATATAATATAATGGCAATAATTAAAAGTTACAAGAGTGATGGTAAAACTCCAACCACTCCAAAAGAAAAGAAGTTTGCAGCTCTTGCAGCTCCTAAAAATAAGATTACATTTGCAGATAAACTTGCTGGTGCTAAGAAAGGCAGCTCAAAGAAAAAATAACATTTAATCTACAACTATTATGGCAACAATGAAAAAAGCACCAATGAAAAAAGGTGCAGCTCCTAAGAAAATGCGTAAGGCTCCTATGCAAGCTCCTTCACAAATAACTCCAGCTGGTCCTCCTGCAGGTGCTCCTCCTATGATGAAAAAAGGTGGTAAAATGAAAAAAGGTAAGTGCTAAATTATGGCAACATCATTTGGTAAAGCTACTAAATCAGGAAAGCCTAGAAAAGCTCCTAAAGTGCCACCTCCCAAACCAGTTGATGGTAATTATATGAAGGAGAGTGACAAAATAAAGAAGCGTACATCTCCTATGGCACCAATGACTGGCAAGAAGTTATCAAAATAGCCCCAATAAGAATAGTATTCTTATTTTGACACGTAAGTGTTTAAAAAAGCCCTCTTAAAATTGAGGGCTTTTTCTATTGTCTTAATGCTATACACCAATTATACGGACCAATATTTGTTACTGTAAATCCATTTTGTTCAAGTAGATATGTAGATGCAAGAGTTTGATTTATCCATTCAGGAACTAGCCAATCATGAAAACTTACTATTAATTGATCTATCTTAGCAAAATCATCTGCATCCATTGAATTTAATAATGAATATTCTGATCCTTCTATGTTCATTTTAAGAATAGATATATTATCAATATTAAACTTTTTACAAAAGGTTTTCCAACTATACATAGGAAATAACTTACTATCTTCTGTAGTGCTATTTATGGAAATAGCTGAAGCATCATGAGCATATGTCATTGCTATAGATCCATTAAAAGGGCCTACTACTCCTTGAAAAAGATCAAATCCTTCAGGAATAGTTGTTTCAAAAGGATCAGCTCCTATAACTCTTTTCTTACCAATAAATATATTTGACCAATCCCAATGTACACAGCCAAGATCAACTATACACCCATCGTGATTAAATGCTTTATCATCAAATGTTGAATAACTATGTCCAGGCATAGATTGAATTAAATTTCCCATATTACTTTGATGCTAAAGATTCGTAGATATTTTCATTAATAATAGTATAGTCTATATTATATTTTTGAAGAACATAAGGAAGACTTAATTGGTCCTGAACGCTCCATAAGCAATTTTGATAGAACCACTCTTTCATTACATTATTCTCTTTATTCTTTACAACATCTGCAGAATATATAAATACTCCAGCAGAAATTAGTATATTATCATTATAATTAGGATCTTTTAAATATGATTCAACTTGTTCTTTCATATTTTCATTTTGATATCTATCAATTAAATACTGATTGTTATATTTTATATTATCTATAACAAATTCTGCTTCTGATTGGACTGTTGTTCTAACAGGATGCATAAAAAATGCAGCTTTGTTATTTTGTAGTTTATCTAAAAACCACTGTACAGAATTAGAGTTATTTAAACTAAAGGGAGCATCTACCCATATATAATAATCATAATCAGGATATAATTCCCATGCTAACATCTTTGGAATCTTTCCTTGTAGTCTAGGATGCATTGCTTTTATTCGCTCTGGATAATTAGAATTATCAAGCTTTACAAAATCTACATTAGGAATGTTCTGTGGAACAAATGTATTAGAAGAAGTTCCCCCTATATTAGCGGTTATTACTAGTATTCTCATTATAGTCTTTTAACATTTTAATATAATCATGTTTCCAATTAGGATTAATTAATATATCTCCTGTAGATATTTCGCCACTAAGCCTTAATGATTCAACATACTCACTGTGTCTTATTATAACATTTGGTCTACTGTCATTATCTGTACCCATTCCACTCATATGATATCCTCTACCTCCCCAAGCATATATCCAACTAACTTCATCGTCTTTAGGAGATGCTTCTATTACATTACCTAGATGTTGTAATTTAACTACAAAAGTCATGTCATATCCAGCATTTTCAAGAGGATGTCCTCCAACTTTTTTCCATGCAGATTTGCTAAATACAATACCTGAATTTCCTAATCCTGTAATAGAAGTAATTTGAGATGAATTCATAAATATGCCTCTATTCCAATGTAATATGTTACTACCATCTATAAAATACTTACTAATATTTTGTAAATGATTAGGTAGTGCAAGATCATCATCGTCCCATTGTACAATTATATTCCCATTACACTGCTCAGTTGCCCAATTTTCTTTTTCACCTATAGTTGTAAATGTTTTATCAAAATTATATATTCTTACTTGAGGATGATCGTAGATTAGTTTTTGGAGGGGATAGTCATTTACTATTACTAGTTCACATTTATCTGCAGGGTAATCCTGTTGGAGGAAACTTTGTATTGATTCCTCCAACATATTTACTCTACCAAAAGTTATGCACTTGGCAGAAATCATTGGAAATTCTTTATTTTCCATATTATAAATATACTAAATAGTAATACATTTACAAGATATAAACGGTAGTTTCATTATACTCCTATAGTCTTATAGAATCTTTCAACATCTGCAGGATCTAAATATATCTCACTCTGAAATACATTCATCTCTCTCTTATATGATGTAATCTTTCCTGCTTTGTTTGTTACAGGAACTTCTTGGGCCCTTTGATGAAGATCGTCAAGCAGCACTAATAGCCTACCATCATCTGTTGTGATTGTTCTAATCACTTTATCAACATTAAAACTGTCCCTGTATTCTTTGAATTCAGGATTCTCTGGTGTTCCAGACACTAACTCTTTACGAGTGTAGAAAAATTGGTTTTTCATAGATTGTATTTAATTTTTAAATATTCACGTTGTACATTAATTTCTGTATATTTATACATATTGTTCTCAACATCTGAATGTTCATCAAGTGTCAAAAATACAATATTTTCTTCATCATACATAGCATCAGGATATTTTTCTTTTGGTAGGATGTGATGAAAGAAAATACTAAGAGGAGTCTTGCCCAGATATGTTCCAGAAACTTCTGAATAATGTCTTCTCTTTTTCCATAGATCAAGAAAGAAGTTTCTCATATCATCATTAGTAACTCTTGTGGATCTGGTTGCAGTAAACCCTTTAGTTTGTGCTAGAGGTCTTCTGGGAATATGATTTTTACATACACTATTACTCCATACAGAATTACTACATCCTTCTATTTTACATTGTTTCATATTTCCATTTATAACCTTTACATGTTTTTGTTCTATTAGCTAAAACATCACCAATAGCTCCAGTTGATGAATTTATATATAATGAAGCTTCTGATATTGACTCCCAAGTTCTAATATATTCATCAGTTTTACTTAATTGAATTATCTTTCTTTTATTTCTACCACCAACTTTATTTTTCTTTGCAAGAACAGACATGAATTTTTTAAATTCTTCAGTTTTTGCTGGCATCTTTCTATTTAAACTTGTTATTCCTATTTTCTTTCGTGTTTCTTCAGAGTGAGTATATCCTTTTCGTGTAGTTCTTCGTTGAGCAATTGATTCTGGAGAATGCCAATACCCCCGTTCTTCTGCTTTTTTCTTTTTAGTAATGTAGATTTTTTTAGATGTTTCTTTATTTCTTAAGTTTATTGCTACTGGATCTGTTGGTTTTATGTTGAATATAGTTGAAAAAGTTGCATTATTTTTAAACTCTGTAACATATAAATGTTCTTTTGCTTTAGTGTTTGAACATAATTCAAGTATCTCAAATTTAAAATTAATAATACCATATTTATTAAAAGAATTTTGTAAATGAGTATTACAGTGTGAATTATTTAATAAATTGGTAATATGTTCATTTAATCTTCTGTATAGATTAGTGGACTCACCTATATAAGCAGAATTAGAAACAATATTTTTTATTATATAAACACCTGATTTTTTATACAATTCTGCTTTTGTGAAATTTGTATATTTTCTAAGATTATTCATATACAAATATAATAAATAAATCTAAATTAACAAATAGAGCGAAAGCAGAAATCACTCTCTGCCTTCGCTCCACAAGTTTTACATTTCATAATAAATCAAACTTTTTAAAGCTTGCTCTTCCATTATACATATCCATTAGAAAGTTCACTTTCTTCTTCCATTCTGTACGTAGTTCTGGTTCTCCATCTGTCATCTCTTCTTCAGCAAGAAGCTTCTCTATTTTACTATGAAGCTCCCCAAGATTTATATATTGCTTATTAAAGAGATCAAGATCGTCGTCTTCAAGATTCAATATTAAACTCATAATTCATCTACCTCCTCTTCCATTGGTTCTTCTTCAACTGGTAGATCTGTTGTCTTTGTGATTTTACCAACAATAACAGCTTTAAGTTCATCGAAGAACTCAGGATTATCTTGGAGCAATGCTCTAAATTCTGTCGTATCATATTTCACATCATTATATGTTGTCACCTTTCCCCATTTCTTGATGATTTCAAACTCATTAGCAAGTTCTAATATCTCACCAATTTTATCAATACCCACACCATATACAATCTCAAAATGTGAAATTCTATAAGGAGGAGACATTTTATTCTTTACAGCTTTCACTTTGGTAATATTACCATAAGCTATATCACCGTCTTTAGCAAGAGTTTTTGTTATTTCCACTCTACAATCACTGTAGAACTTCAAAGCATGACCTCCTTGTGTTGTAGTAGGATTACCAAACATAACACCAATCTTCTCTCTATACTGACTAATAACAATTACACAAACATTATTAGTAGATAGAGCACTCTTCAGTTTTGGATATGCATTACTATTTAAAAGAGCTTTCTTACCAATAGAACTATCACCCACTTCACCATCTAACACCTTCTTAGGAATCAAACTAGAATCACTATCAATAATTACAAGATCAATATCACCAGTGTTAATCATTTCCATAGCAATATTAAATCCCTCTTCACCACAAGCTGGCTGAGCAATTAACATCTTAGTAGTATCCACTCCTAACTGTTGAAAATAGTTTTTGTCTACAGCATGCTCACCATCTATATATAATACAGTGCCACCTGCTTTTTGACATTCAGCAGCAGCATGACCACAAATAGTTGATTTACCACTATTATGAACCACAATACCCTCAGCAACAAAATTGTTATAAGGAAAATAACATTTAATATCGTAAGTTTCCATTTCACCTACTGATGTAATACTAACTATTGTATCTTGTGTAGCAATAAATCTAAGATTATTATGTCTATCTAAAGCATGAAATTTTGCATGTTCAGATTTACTATACAATTGTAAATTTTCTATATTATTGTTACTAGTATTTTCATCAATGTGATGCACATCATATCCTTCTGGAATTGTTAAATAATCCCAACCATCTTTTGGTTTAGCTTGTAATTCTCCATTTAAATAGTTGGTATATTGTTCATAAGACATATTATTCATAGCAGCTTCAAATACAAGTCTATGAACTCTTTCTCTGTAATACAAACCACCATTTATTTCTCTAGGAGATCCTTTATAATACCATTTTAGTGTTGTTTCTTTATATTTCTTTCCTGAAACTACTTCATCGTTAGTATAAGGTGTATTTGTGTGTACAAATACAGTATCTCCTATTGATAAGTTTTTTAAAGGAATATAATTATCTCCTGTGTAGAATTTATGATCCTTTGTAGCTTTAATTTTAAACCCTTTTTTTGTAATTAACTCAAAGCATTCTTTTACACCAGATTTTACTACATCAGCAATCTCATTTCTAAAAATCTTATCTTCTTCATTTATAGAAGTTACATTGAATGTTGTATCTTTTGTTAATTCTGTTCTATTATGAAATCTTTCATAAAGATTTTTAATAGAGCTCCCTTTACAATCTTGCACAATACCATCTTTTCTTACATTGATAAATTTAATGAATGTGTCTTCAGACAAACATCCTTCCCATCCCATCAATTCATACATTTTCCCTTTTACAAATCCTCCTACACCAAGGGTAATCCAATCAAATCCTACACTTCCTGTGCTAATAACATCATAATCTCCACCACTCTTGCTATCTAATGCAAGTACAGTGCCCACACCATACGCTTTATTCAATTTATCCAAGGCATCTTGGATTTTGCTCTTTCCTGAGCTTTCAACAGCTTTCTTTGCCATATTTTTTTTATTGGTTTAAATACAAATTTAACAAAAATTTCTCTAATAATCAAGTAATTAGTGATAAAAAGCCCCTACATTTCTGCAGGGGCTCCCATCAATTAATCAACAAAACAAAAACAAAAACTATTCTAGCTCGCAAGCACCGCCCGCACAAGCAGCAATTTGAGAAAATTCTACATTATCATCTATTTCTACTAAGTTACCTAGATTTAATGTGCTCAAACTACTTATTCTCTTATTATATTCTTCTTCAGTAATATCTTCAAAAGGAGCTTGTACATAACTTCCTCCAAAATAGTTTAATACAGATAATCCATTATAAACTTCTCTATTCTCCCACATCCATTCTCCTACAACTTCCCATTCATCTTTATACACAGAAGAATCAGATAAAGGACTTGTTAATTTATATCCATGATCTGATAGTATATACTTTCTATCTTTATCAATAGAAATTGTAGCACTTACATTATGTGTATTATCACCATTTTGATGACCAGGTTTAATCCATTCTGTAGAGAACTTCTTAACACGTTCTAATGTGTCAATGGCTGTCTCTGTTCTGAATATAGATCCTTCTGGTGCTTTAACAGGAATTCTAACACATAATGTATCCTTAGGACGAAGAACATCATCTTCACATAATTCATTATAATATATATTTAAGAATATTGCTATGTCTTCATTTTTATTAAATCGCATAGTTCTTAAATAATATGGAGCATGCCAAGCATGAATTCCACTAGCTGTTCCCAAAACCAAAGATGTTGTTCCTGATGGTTTAATACATGTTACACGAGCTGCTTCATTTATACCAAGCTTCTCAGAAATCATAGAGTTTACCACCTTTGCTGTATTAGCAGCAATTTCAAGATTATATTTAAGAATTTCACCACTTCCTATTCCTGTCATTCCTATGCCCACTAGAGCATCTTTCTGTGTGGTCTTCTGCCATATAGGTCTTAGGTAGTGAAAGTCTGTAAAACCAGCCTGTAATGTACCAAAGAATGAAGCTACAGACACTCTATCGTTCAAATCTTGTTGGTTCTCTACATCACTTACATTCACTTCGCAAAGATTGCAAAACTGATAAGGACGTAATGCAATTTCACAACAAGGATTAGTTCCCCAATCTTTATTGTTAGTCCAATAGATTCCTGGTTCTCCTGATCCACTGGCTTCAATTCTCTTCCAAAGATCAAAGAATTCTTCTTCTCCTATGTTATCTCTTTCAAGAACAGCAGAATTATTAGCTCTACCTCTTTGCTCATTAAGTTCATACCAATTACCATACTTACATGTAATCATATCTTCATCATCATGGCTGAATAATGCAATCATTGCACTTCTTCTAATACCACCTGCAAGAACTGAGTTAGCTATATGACATAAAATATCATGAGCCTGTAATGATGTAATTTTCTGTCCTGGTTCTATTCTGCTTAACACAGCATCAATATGAGCTAAACAAAGCTTTAAAGGTTCAGGTCCTGGAGCTTTACCACCAGCTGTAATCAAACGAGCACCTTTCACACGAATAGCTCTGAAATCAAATATAGGAAGGAACTTACCTTCTGTATATGCTTTCAATAACACCTTAACAGCATCAGCCCATCCCATAATACTATCTTCAATAAGATAGTTACGCTTCTTACCAGGAGCTGTTATAACAGGAAGTTGTTCAATGTGATGTTTCTGTACAGAATATCCCACTCCTGTACCACCTAATAATAAAAACATAGTTTCTGAAAAACTATATACACTATCAATAGGAAGATAACAACAATTATATATCCTAGCATGGTTAACTTCTGCAGCTGCTCCTGCAAATTGTAAAGCCCTCATAGATGGTAACACCTTCTTCTGCCTGATGAGCTCTGCAGACTTCTTAATAGCATCCTCTAATTTAGGATACTTCTTGATCATCATGTTTTCATAACGATCTACTATTTCTTCCCATGTTTCTCTACGCTTTAGCTCTGGGATGTATTTAGCATACTTGCTAAAAATTGTGAGCTTACTTAAGGCTTCTAGTCCTAAATCCATACTGGTTTTTGTTTATTAAATTAAAAAAATGAAGGGCAGTAAAGTTAATTCACCGCCCTTCAATAAACAAGAGAATTGAAAAATATTATTTAACTAAATTCCTTATTGCAGCTCCTAGATCAAGATCGTTAGGATATTTTTTAACTAATCCTGTGATTTCTTGTTCTAAGTCTATAAGCTTCTGAATGTAAAGAGTTGCATCCATAAGTTCTTCTTGAAGATGTAACAAATAGTTATCTTTATTGTTACATTTTAATGTAGTGTTATATTTAATAATTCCTACATCACTTCTGCTTTGAAACTTTTCAAGCACTTGCTCCACTATTACATCTGTAATATTTATCACAGCTTTTTATTCAGAATATCAAATGCTTGTTCAACTGCATCTTGTTCACATTCTTTTCTTGTACCAAATAACTGTAATTCTGTTTGATTAAGATCATCATATGAAATTACATGTTGCCATCTTACATCACCTCCAGTAAGCCTAGTCATCATTACAGATATGTATATACTATTATTATCAAACACATCAAATAGACTTCTAGGTTGAGCAACAATTCCAGGAGCTACATTTTCATTTGTTACTCCTTGACTACGCATAAAGCTTTTGAATTCATCATCCACTTCATCAGCTTCAGCTAATGATTCAACCATCTTCTCCATGTACCAATCCCTAATAATACCTGCTACCTTGGGATACTTTTGTAATAGTTCTAAGCTCATACTTTATTTATTAATTGTTTATGTTTCTCATTCCACCATTCTTGTTCAAAATCATATTCTGTAAATTCTGTGAAGCTATTCTCCACCACATCATCATATAATAGTTTATACATCTCTGTTATTATTTCAGAGAATACAACCATATCAGTAGGTTGAAATTTTTCTTCCAACCTTTTAAATAAATAATTATTGAACATACTCTTTTATATTATTAAGGTTTAATGTTTCTTCTGTTTCATTCCATCCATTCCAAACTTCTTGATCTTTACCAAATGTAACATTAAACTTCTTTTCCCAGAAGTCTAATAAATCTTGTGTTTTATTAAACACACGAAATTGCAAACTAAGTTCATCTCTATGTAATCCATTTGCCATAATTTTAACCACTTTAGGAAATAGTGCTTGAAATGCAGGAGAAGTTTTGGAATATGCACCCTTCTTTATTATATCAAAATCCTTTTTAAATGTAGCATCTAATTGATATACTAGTACAACATAGCCATCTTCAAGATCATAATCATCTATTAAAGACTGTGTACGTTCACGCTCATTTTCTACAAAGATTCTAAACCTATCAAGATCTTTAGGCTTGAATAATAGATAGATAGCATCAGTATATTCAACATCTGCTTTAGGATCTTTTATATATGCATTAATAAATTCATTCTTCTTCAACTCATCTCTTGGAATCTTGAGAGTTGGCACCATAAAAATACTAGTTATTGTCTTTTTAAATTCTGCCATATTATCCTTTAATATTTACAACACCATTTCTACTATAATTCTGTCTAGAGATATTCCATGTATCATTATCAATAGCCCATTTCAAATCCTGAATTAGAGCTTTAACACCTACATATGTTCTACCTTTATGCTCAAAGCCATTATATGCATCTTCAAGATCTACATAATCCAATGTATATACAAGAGGATTATAATAGTTGGTAGAGTCACATACAATGAACTTAGG
>Ga0194060_10001821_pt1 | contig 15264 bp, 15 predicted proteins | sample SepL225m_MetaG_FD_163427 | JGI IMG/M metagenome (GOLD analysis project Ga0194060, IMG submission 163427) | Anoxic zone freshwater microbial communities from boreal shield lake in IISD Experimental Lakes Area, Ontario, Canada - Sep2016-L222-5m | ecosystem: Environmental > Aquatic > Freshwater >...
CCAGCTGCGTTGGTTGCTGAAGTGGCCGATGCCGTCTGACTGACCAACGCTAAAGCTGCCGAATCCCCTGCCGCATTCTTGGCTGTCGTGGCAATACCCGCTTGCGTCGATGCGGTGGTCGAGCTGCTTGCCGCATCACTGGCGCTACTTGCTGCATTGCTGGCGTAAGTCGAAGCATCACCCGCCTTGGTGCTGGCTGTCGTGGCTGAAGCAGCCGCTGCCGTCGCGCTGGTTCCTGCATCCGTGGCCTTGGTGCTGGCGGTACTGGCCGATGTGGCTGCTGCGGTGGCGGAGCCCTGTGCCGCCGTTCCTGCGCTTTCGGCCGCCACTTGGGCTGCCGTGGCCGCTGTTGATGCCGCTCCCGCTTCGCTGGCCTTGGTGTCAGCGCTTGATGCCGATGTAGCCGCCGCCGTGGCCGAGGCACCCGCCGCAGTCTTTGCCGTGGTAGCAACTCCTGCGCTGGTAGATGCGGTTGACGCCGATCCTGCTGCATTGGTTTCACTGGTGGCCGAATTGATTGCGCTGACTGCAGCGTCTGCTGCCTTGGTTGACGCTGTGGTGGCAGAAGTTGCTGCAGAAGTTGCAGAAGTTGCCGCCTCGGTCGCCTTGGTTGTCGCTGTGCTGACGCTGCCTGAGGCCGCGTTGGCCGATCCCAGCGCCGCAGACTGAGCGCTCTGTGCCGCTACCTTGGCCGCATTGGATGCGGTCGACGATGTTTCGGAGTTGGTGGCGTAGGTAGCTGCATTGGTGGCGCTGGTGGCCGCTGCACTGGAACAGTTCCCCGCGTTGGTGGCAGCGGTACTGGCGGTTGTTGCTGAAGTTGCTGCGCTGGAGGCGGACCCCGCCGCGTTGGTTGCGCTGGTGGATGCCTCTGTGGCTTTGGTACTGGCCGTGGTCGCACTGTTTGCCGCTCCACCTTGAGCGGTAATGGCATCGGCCTTGGCTTGTGTCGCGGCCGCAGCAGAAGTTGCGGCGTTGGCTGCGGATGTGGCGGCACTGGCCGTAGTTCCGTAGGTGCTCAGCAAGTCAGCCACCTTGGCCGTCAACGCTGCTGGCCCCACGTCAATCAAATTGATCCGCGCCCCCAGATCGGCATACAACTGGTTCTGGGTAATCTCACCCGTCAGTGCGTCCAGCAGCAATCCCACATCCTGCCCGGTGCTCACCGCCAACCCATTGGTGCCGCCCGCCGGGGTACCAGACTCCACCCCATCCACAGAAACCCAGGTCAACCAAAGCCGCCAGGTGGTTGCCGGGTTGGTAGCATATGAAGCCACCGTTCCCTGAAACTCGCTCAGCAGCACCGCATGGGCAAACACCGGCAAGTCGCCACTGATCCAGGTCGCCCCGTAAAGCCTTGACTTGGCATGACCATGCCCCTGCGTGTAGGTCTGCGCATCGCACTCAACCAGGATGTTGCTGATCGCAGCTGATGCAACAAACCCGGTCGGCACCGGTGGCGGGCTTAAGTCAGCCTCATAAGTTGGTGGCGTGACAGGAAGCAGCGGCGTAATGCTCTTGCCGCCAGCAGCAAACCTGGCATCCAAGGTCGCCATGCCCGAATCCACCAGATCACGCAGCGTCACCCCCCGGTTCAAGGCATCCCCCCGGTTGCCCAGATACACCGACAGCACTTCCCGCACCCGCTCCAGAAAGTTGGGCGAGTTAATCGGCGGCAGATCCTTGCGATCATCGAGGCTCATGCCTGCGCCAGCTCCCGCATCGAATGCGCCACTGATACGGCCTGAATCGCACCAGTCGTCTCCACAAGAATCTGGAAGTCAGTCCCGTAATACCCACCCGGCAAGCGAAACGGCTGGTCTGATGCCACCGCCTGTGTGTGCTTCAGCACCGCATCGGCATAAAGTTTGAACGTGACGGGGTAGTTGTCGGCCACCACCTGCGCGCACGCAAAACCCACAACCGGTTTTGGACTGCGAAACAGCTTGCTCCTGAAGGTCACCGACTTCGGACTGCCGGCATCCCACTTCTGCACGTTCACGCCGTCCAGCACAAAGAGCGCGTCCTGCAAATCGTCCAGGTACAGCGCGTCAACGCCAAAGTCCAGAAAATACATCCCGTTGGTGTTGCTGAAGTCGTACACAAAGCCCTTGCGCACTCCACTCTGCGTATAGAACCCGATGTACCTGCGTTCATAGAGGCAGCCCTTGATCGAACCCGGGTTGATCGCCTGCCAATCGTCGCGGGTCATGATGCCATTCGGGTTGTCCTGGTTGGGTCCGGTCAGTAGCCTTGACCCACTGGCGCCAACATAAGCCAAACCATCCGGAGAAGCCCACACAACACCGTGCCCCACACCCACAGCTGAGAGCGGCGCAATACAGGCCTGACAGAACTCCACCGGTTGCTCATCCATCGCATCAGGCGTGCCGCCAGTGATGATGCTTGGGTTGCCATTGGTCAGCATCACCAGCGTCTGGCCATAGGTGGCCAAAGCAACAGGCTGCGCATTGGTCGGAAGAATCTCGTAGGCCAGTGGCCATGCATAAAACGTGTCGGCCTCGCAGAAGCGCACAGATCGCCCTGATATTCCAGCCATCATTCCGTTCCAAAGACCAGTGAGCCAGCTCAAATCAGTCGGCGGCATCAGCCAGGTCGTGCTGGGTAGTGTTTCCTGCAACTTGCGGCCATCGTCCGTCGTGCTGCTCAGGGTCGATGCAATTTCCCGGGCAAAGAAAAAGGCCGCATCCCCGCTCAAGCCAGACTGCGTGCGGTAGATGCGAATCCGGTTGATGCCATAAGCACCAGAGGGTGGCGCCGCCAAAGAACTGACCGCTATCGTGTCATCGCTCTTGCAAACAATCTCGGTCGGGCTGGGATTCGGCGCACTCTCCTCCCCGATGTCAGTCACGTACGTGTAGGTGTAATACCGCGTCTCGGTCAGGATGCTGCTTCCCCCGCTTGCCGACAAGGTACAGGCCGATGCTGGCGCCGGCACCCCGAGTTCCCGGTAAGCCGTCGGGTAGGGAGCAGATGCCAATGCCAGCGTGCTGTTGGTCCATCTTGGCGGGAATGCCGTGCCACCCGAGAAGTAAGTCCGTTCTGTTGTATCGGCCGCATTGGGTGCGCACACCACATGCACCTCGGTCGGCCAGGAGAGCCAGTAGTTCGTGTCGCTCGCCACATCCCGGCCCATGCGGTAAATGGTTTGCCGCCCACCGGGCACCGTGGCCTTGGTCAGTGGTGCATTCCAGGGCCGAAGGTCTCCCCTGCCCGGCTTCTGGTTGGTCGATGTCACGCCCACGTTCGCGGGCAACAGCATCGGGTGCAGGGCGCGGTTTTCTCCGAGGAAGGCAGAGAGGCGGATTACGGCCATGTCAGTGCTGCCTCGGCTTCCCGGCGAATCACCAGACCGCGCAAGCGTTTGCCTGCGGCCATCACCCATTTGCGCAGTTCTGTGGGCACGGCAGCCCACATTCCGGCGTTCACCTTGCGCCGCAAGCTGCTGTTCTTCAGCGCATTGCCACCGAGGTTGAACGTGAAATCGATCAAGGCTGCCAGACGGTTCGGGTTGTCAATGCCCGGGCACAAGCGCATCACAGTCGGCAAGTACACCGTTCTGACCATCCAGACCAGCAGCGCCTCGGCGCGTTCCTTGGTGATGGCCGCATCAAACAGGGTCACGCGACTGCCGTCCTCGTAATACGTTGCCCCATACCCAATCGTCGGGGTACCGGCACTGCATAGGTAGGGCGTGAGGTACAGCCCCTCAAACCGGCGCATCAGCGCCAGCGCGACGAGGATGGCAAGGTCGATCATTTGCCCCGCTTGAACAAACTGCGGTCCGCCAGGTAGATCCCCAGCGCCGCACCACAGATTGACCAGCCGTTGTCGTCCAGCACCCAGTCGTTTTGGGCAAAGTGCGCGGAGATCATCACCACAGCCCAGGTGGCCACAAAGGGCCGGATCACACCGTTCCAGGCATCGATGAACCAGATGCCAATGGTCTTGGTCGTGCCCTTCACCGCTTCGAGCCAGCCCTCGGCCTCGATCTGGCTGATGGCACCCTCGGCCTGCACCTGTATCACCTTGACCTGCAGCTCGGCCTGCACCCTAATGGATTCCATATTGCGCCCATGCTGCTCGGCGTCCAGCGTTCCTTGCAGTCGCATGCGTTCAATCTCTTGCGCATGTTCCAGCCGTTTGTTCAAAAAGGCCACTATCTCCCCGAACATCAGCCGGAAGACATTGCCACCCAGGAAAGAAAGCAGTGCCGCAATCATTTCAGCACCATGTGCAAAACCTGCATACCAACCACACCGATCACCCCCAGCAAGCCCGCCACCATCCAGCCAGACTTCTCTATCAAGCCGGGCATGACAACCTCCATGTTCTTGATGCGACCCTCATGGTTTTGCATCGTCTGCGCCCCTTCAGCCAGCCGTGCGTTGATGGCGATCTGGCGCTCTTCAATGCGCACCAGCGAATTCAACGTGTCAACAATGTTGTCAACCTTGCCCTCCACCCGGTTGATGGTTTCGCCAAGAACCGCTGTGCGTTGTTCAAGGTTTTGAATGCGAGCTTCTTCCACGGCTACTCCAAAGTAAACTGCAAGACGATTGATATAGCCGCCAACAGAACCCACACCATGTTGAAAACAAGGATCGTCGGCAGCGTCTTTTTTGTTGAACTCCAGACCAGCGATGCACTGCTGAAACACGCGATGACATAGAGCCACCACCACTGCTTGTTGAACAACAAACCGGGGATGATGATGGTGAGCTTTGTCATAAACGCAATGAACTCAACAGAATTGACTCGCGTCCAATACTTCTTGTCCCGGAACTGGGCCAAAACAAAGATGAGTTCTTTTGCTTGCATGCTTACTTCCAGACTGCAAGCCCGGACTTTGGCAGCAGCCCATAGCCCAGAAACATCAGCAGATAGGAAGCGCTTTCAAACAGCGAATTGCCACCAAGCGCCTTTTTGATGCTGCTGTAATCAAAGCCAATGTCCGGGCTCGGATTCAGGTAAGTCTCAAGTATTTTTCTTTGAATCGGCGAGTAGGGCTTGTTCTTGTAGAACTGCCAAAACGGTGTGTCAGATCGTTCCGTCAGGAGGTAGTGCAGTTCTGCAAACTCAACAATCGAACGTACCGCCTCAGTCTGATCCTTGTTGTAGCGCTCAGCCTTGTCCTGATCAGATATATGCTCGGCCAATAATAGGTCACTGAGCTTGAGAGCATCGTTCTGGAATACCGCAATCGCCGTACTCTCAATCGGCTCGGCAAAGAACGAACTCATCCCAATGGCAACCACATTGCTGGTCCAGGATTTCTCCCGGTAGCCGGTTCTGAAGTCCATGATTTTCCTGACCTGCAACGCGCTCGGGTCGTAGCCATAGGCGCTTTGCAAGTGCTGCTTGAACTCAGCCATGGCATCAGTCGCACTGATGTGGGCGCTGGAGTAGATATAGCCTGAACCAATTCTCGATTGCAGCGGAATGTTCCAGACCCAGCCGCTGCTTAAAGCGTGGCAGTAGGTGGTGTTTTGCATCTGGGTTGGTCGGTCCAGATACTCCAGCGGCGCAACAATCACGGAATCAACAATGAGCCGCGAGCCGATGTCGATGAAGGTGCTGCCAACAGCGTCAATCAAAAGCGAACTCATGCCGCTACAGTCAACAAATAAGTCTGCAGTTCTCAGCTCTGAGTTTGCCAACTCCAGCGTGGCAACCTTGCCATCATCTCCGATGTGAACCCTTGTCACATCTGCGCTGATGTGGCTTAGGTTGTCGCGCTTGAGGCATTCGCGTTTGAGAATGCCAGCGTACAGGGCTGCGTTGACCTGATAGGCAGCATCAGTGCCTGCGCAAGCGTGTTTCTTCCATGTTTGGTTATCCACAAAGCCGGAGCGGCGAAGCATCCCGAATTGAGTTTCTTCATAGACAATGTCACTTTGCTTCCTGCCCTCCAGTGTTGCCACTGCCAGTTTGCGGAAGTCAACTCCGTTTGACATAAAAAACGGATGCACCCAAAGGCTCCCAACTTCCCGAAAACCTCCGAACTCGATGCTCAGTTTCACAGTGCCATCGACCTCGTCGAGCCAATCCGTGGTGTTGAACAGATCAAAACCCATTCGCTTGTGTGCAAGATTGACGAGCGGGATCGTACTTTCCCCAACACCGATGATCGGTATCGTCGGAGATTCGATCACGGTGATTTGCAGTTTCCTGTTTCTTGACAAGCAGGCAGCGGCAGACCAGGCAGCGGTTCCGCCACCCACAATGATGATGTTTCTAATACTAGAGTTCATGGATAAGCGTCCTTGCAAGTTGTCTGGCCGTCGTGATGTCGGGTGGTATGGGTACGCCGGTCTCGACAAACCGGGTGACATACCAATCGGTCGCAGCCAACTGCTCCCGGCTCGTTTTGTTTTGCAATACCTGTCTGGAAAGAGGCAAGTTCTCCTGCACCGTTTCAAGATAGGCATCCACTTCAGCAATTTGCCGGTTCGTCATCTGAATTACCTCCGCTCCAAGCTGGAATTCCTGTACCGAGTTCAGAAATCGAAGCGCGCCATACTCAAAGCTGAACAGTGGTCGCACCGAGCAGAACAGTTGGGTGCCATCAAGTTTCAACACCGCAACCACTCCAACGGGTGGTATCACCATCTGGGTTGTATTGATTAAACTCATCGTGATCCCTTTAGTAAAAATAGACGTAGTGGGAGGTGTCTGTTGTGACGGTCTGCCAATTGGAGGTCCAGTAAGCAGGGTCTTGCTCCGTTGTGTAGTAGCCATCGCGGGTCACGTTCTGACCGACCCACGCCACGTCTGGGTAGGATCCGGTAGTGAGCCAGATATAGTCAGGTCCGACGTAGCCGATGAACCCCGTGCCGTTCCACGGATTCCATGTAAAAGTGCTCCCGTACGAAATGCTGGTCTCATGGAACAGTTGGTAGGACGCGGCTTGAGTCCAGTAGCCGTTGTCCACTTGCACCGTGCTTGAGGATGGCGTCCATACCCTCTCCCACAATCTGACGGAATTTAGGTTGACGCGATCCTTTGCCGTGCCGTTGAAATTTACAACGGCAATATTTGCCCAGTTGATCGATTGCGTTGCCATGGCAATAGACCTTAGGTGGTGATGTTCAGGACCGAACCAACAACAGCGAATGTCGCACCGACCGGTCCGGCTGTGGTCACGGCAACACCAGTAGGCCAAGCGCCACTGGTCTTGGGGCCGTAAATTGCGAATACCGCTGTATTAAAGTAAAAATCGCCATTTACACCGAGGCTGTTTAGCGGCGCTGTGCTTCCATAAAGAACGGTATTCAGGGTGTACCCCAGCGATGCCCAGGCTAGTGACCCCGTTCCTAGTTTGAATCTCAAGGTATCTGTTTCAAACCCCAGTTCACCTTGGGCCAACACAGGATTAACAGAGGTCCAGTTGGCAGCCGTGTCCCGGCGCAGTTGAATTTGCATAGCCATTACGCTGCTCCTGCATTGATTGATTGACCTGCCGCATAGATGGAACTTGCATTACCGCCTTCTGCAAACAGTGCAGTGCTTGTCATCGTTCCCGCGGTAAGTCTTGATTCGGCCTTCGATCCAGACCCCCATGGCGCTGCCGTGGTGCTTTCCTGGGCCCGAACAACGGCAAGCACGTCCCCGCTACGGGCCGTGACCTTGACGATTTCCCACGAGGTCTCAGTGGTCGCTTGTGTGAGCGTCAACAAGAAGAAGTCGCCCCCGGTTGGGCTTGCGAACAGCGCGCCCTGCCCTGTGGTCAATGACAGGGAGGTGGCGGAATTTGAGATGCTTGCCGCCAGGGTACTACTGGCGTTATTGACAAAGAGTTGAGCCATTTCAGTATTCCTTCACTTTGACTTTGATTTCTGCTTGCTTGACCCGATTGCCTTCTGTGGTCACTGTTGCAGTGATCTTGTAGGTTGTGCCGTCTGTTCCGCCGGAAGTCCAGACCTTGACCACGCCATCAGTCAAGACGTAGGCAAGAACCGTGATACCCGTGTCGGCGTACACAGTCACACCCCCTGGTCCAGGTGCTGTGTCGCCCATCGCGGCCAACCACTCTGCATAGTCAATATCAAAGTCCTGTTCGTCGGCGGGTTGCTTTTCAAATTTGGCAAGAATGCTCATGCGATGGCCTCGTTAGGTTCAGCTGGCACGGTGGCTAAGTTGGGTTGCATTGGCACGATTGCCGCATTGACTTGCACGGCTACATAGGCAACGCAAATGGACGGGTCACTTGAACCCATCCAAGACGCAAGCAATGCCGCCTGCGTCTGTTGACTGGCCCAGTCAAGGGTGAGGTTCCGCGCCGTGGCACCGTTTGCACTCTGCACTTGCACCAGTTGTGCAAAGGCGTACACATCCCGCATGAAGGCTGCTTCTGCACTTTCGGTCTGGCTAGTCTGTGCCTGTACGTACACCGTCCTGATGGCATTGGCGCTTGTCGATTGCCCTTGTGCTGACGCCTGACCGGCGAACACATCCCGGCGTATCTCCCCTGACATGGACTGCGTGATGCCATCCTCGTAGGTGAAGTACACATCCCGGCGTACCGCAGCAATTGGCGTCTGCGCCTGTGCCGAAATACTCCAGCCCGACAGACTGCGTTGTGTGGCTCCGGTTGCTTGGTTGACTTGGGCCGATGCGTTGACGGCATACACATCTCGTACAGCCGCACCGGATGCACCTTGCACCTGCGATGTTGTCCATCCAGCCAAAGCAGTTCTTGTTGCCGCAACTGCACAACCCTGCACTTGCGCCGTGGTGAGAGCTGAGTTGACCGTCCGCACGAGAGTGGACTGGCTGGACTGAAGCTGACTCGTTGCTGCTGCACAAGTGACTGAGCGAACTGCCTCACCACTGACAACTTGAACTTGACCAGAAACTGCAACTGAGGCAACCAACCGCGCCAACGACCCGCTGGCTGATTGGACGATGCTGTCGAAATCTGCAACATAGACCGAGCGTTGCATCGCAGCTTGGAAGGACTGGGCCTGTCCGCTAATGTCGCCTGAAGTTATGTCGCGCTGTGTTGCAACACCGACAGACTGAGCCTGACTGGATGCAATAGATGCCGCCAGATCGCGCTGCGTTGACCCTGATGCACCCTGACCTTGCGAGGATGCCTCTGCGAAGGCCAGAGAGCGGCCTGTAGCCACTGATGTACCTTGGCCCTGTTCGGTGCCAGCACTCGACGTCAAATCGCGTCCTGTGACGCTGGCAACTGATTGCGATTGCCCTGCTGCGCTGAACCCTGCCAAGGCCCGTACAGCTTGTGCAACCGGGCTTTGTGTCTGAGCAGACAACCAAGAGCCTGCCAACCACCTGTCAGCCGAAGCCCCGGCGCTCTGCGTGGCAGCGGTTGAGGAGAACCCCGCAACATCCCGCTGGGTGGCAAGGCTTGCGACCTGCAACTGTTGCGATGTAAATGTGACAAGAACTGCCGTTGGGACAAGGACCGATTGAACTTGACTGCTGGCGCTGGAAGCGTTTACGGTGCGAATCGCCGCAAACGTTGTACCTTGACTCTCGGATGATGCAAAGGCCGCATAGACCTTCGGCTGCAAAATGCCGCCGGAAGACTGAACAACGCTGTCAGCCGATGAGAAGAAATAGGTTCGATCCTCTGCGGACAACGCCGTTTGAGCTTGATACGAGGCTCCAGCACTTGCAAATGAACGATTTGCCGACAAGGACGCGGACTGAAGCTGCGAAGTAACAAGGTCTGTGTACCGGGTAGCAACCATCGGCAAGAGAGCCGCTTGCAACTGGCTTGATGCACTGTTGCAAGAAACAGTGGCTACCAGAGGCACGACGCAACTCTGAGCCTGTGATGCCGCGCCACCACTTGAAGAAAGCGCAAGCGCGGTGGAATGAGCCGCAGACTGCACCTGGCCGGATGCACTGACGCCATAGACTGTATCCACCAATGTGCCGACTGCGGACTGCGATTGCCCCGATACAACTGCGCCAGAAACTGACCGCTCCATTGCAACCGCAACCGACTGCAACTGCGAAGATGCCTCAGTTGCAACAAACGAAACTGTGATCAGGTCGCTTTGAACCTGCGATGAACCGCTGGTCAGGCCAACCGTCCGAATTGCAGAGGTAGTTGCTGCCTGTACTTGAGACGATCCGCTCCCGCCCGACACTGAGGGCTGCAAACTGCCGCCAGTGGATTGAACAATGCCGTCAGCAGCCGTGAAGAAGGCTGATCTGTCCGCTGTCAACTGCTCGTTCTGAACCTGACTTGATGCCTGCGTGAGCGCCAGGGCGCGAGAAGCATTACTGGCCGCTCCCTGACCCTGCGATGCCACACCAGAGGCGTACATCGTCGCCACCATCGGAGCCAGTGCTGCCTGAACTTGCTCCGAAACTTGACCGAAAGTTCTGCTGGCAACCAATGCAGAAACAGTCCCTTGTACTTGTGATTCAGCACCAGCGCCGACAACAGACAGGGCTGTAACCACCGCCGCACCCTGCGCCCCGGAAGATGTTTGTGCAACAGAAATCGTCCGCGCCATCTGCGCTGATGAACTCTGAGATTGCGATGTACTGCAACCCTGCTCAACTCTCAGGGTCGCATCAGGCGTTTGCGCTTGACTCGACACCCATGCTGCGTTGACGGTATCGACACAAACTACGGTTGTTCCTTGCGCCTGCCCGGCAACAATTGAACAAGTGATAGCGCGAGTAGCCGCCGCAACTTCTGACTGAACCTGTGATGCCGAACTTCCGGTGCTACTCAAGCCACGTTGAGCCGTTGTCTGAATTGACTGGCCCTGTGCTGATACGGCGACACTCGCAAGCGCCAGCGTTGCCACGCCCAGTGTTGGGCCTTGGGGCTGACTGGAGACAACTGAGGAGTTGATAGTTCGCGTCAATGCCCCGGCGACAGTCTGTACAACGCTGTCAAATTCCGAGAAGAACTGGTAACGATCAACAGCAACAGTGGTTGCTTGCGCCTGACTGCTTACGGATGTGCAGAATAGCAACCGCCCAGCAGCCAGAGCCGCGCCCTGCACCTGTGAACTTGCACTGGTGGATACAAATGAGCTGGCAACAGATGCGAATTGAAGCTGCGAAGACGCTGCCGAACTGCTGATTGCGCGTCCTGTCGCTGCTATTGCAGATTGCAACTGCGAAGTAGCTGCCGTAGAACCAACTGCCTGTCCCGTAGCACCAGCGGCAGATTGCAGTTGGGATGACGCCAATGAACTGCTGACTGCGCGGCCAGTTGCTGCCGTTGCGGATTCCGCTTGTGCCGCAACACCAGACGACGCTATCGCTCGGCCAGCGGCCAGAGCAGCGCCCTGAACTTGGGAACTTGCACTGGTGGCGACAAACGAGGTAGCGGCTGCTGTCGATTGCGGTTGCGAAGATGCTGTTGCAGAACTGATCGCTCGACCTGTTGCTACCGTCGAAGATTGCAACTGCGATGTCGCCACGGAAGAACCAACTGCAAGTCCCGTTGGGCCCGAGACGGATTGAAGCTGCGAAGACGCCGACGAACCACTGATGGCACGACCCGTTGCTGCTGTTGCGGATTCTGCTTGTGACGCAACGACAGAAGACCCTATCGCACGGGCAGCGGCCAGTGTTGCCCCTTGTGCCTGTGAGCTTGCGCCAACCAAGACGAACGAGGTAGCGGCTGTCGCCCCCTGTGCTTGGGATGCCTCTGCGGAACCGCTTCTGGCAAGTCCCGTTGCTGCCGATGCTGATTGCAATTGTGAGGAAACAGCCGCACCGTTAACTGTTCGCGTCAACGCTCCAGCGGCAGTTTGGACGATGCTGTCGGCATCCGAGAAATATGCGTAACGGTCAATCGCTACCGCAGAAGACTGAGCCTGACTGCTTGCAACAGAACATGACAGCGCACGGCCAGCAGTCAGCGTCGATCCTTGCGCCTGTGCGCTTGCCCCAAAAGCGACAAACGAGGTGGCAACAGCCGCCCCTTGGGCTTGTGAGGACGTTGCTGCACAACTGATTGCACGGCCCGTCGCGGCAGAAACAGATTCAGCCTGTCCTGCTGCACCAGACGATCCGAGTGCGCGACCCGTTGCTGCCGCCGCCGACTGCAACTGCGATGCTGCACCGGCAGACGCAACATTGCGCCCAGCCGAAACCGCCGCACCTTGTAATTGAGAGGATGCGCTGGCGCACGTTACTGCAGCAACTAGCGGTCCTGTAACGCTCTGAGCCTGCGAAGACGCGCCTGAACACGCGATGCTTATCCCAGACGACCCGTTGAGGGCCGCTGCGTTAAGCGCGGACGAGTTCAGGCGCACGGTTCACGACCCTGCGCGGCTTAGTAGCCGGAAGTGCTGTTGCGAACGTCGTGCGTGAAGCTGGTTGCGCTCACCACCGTACCAGCCGTGAACGGGCCAATGGTTAAGTTGCAACCAGACGCGCCAGCGGACACATCCATGATCGCCGTAGTGCCGTTCGACGCGAAAACCCGCGCCCATGTCGGAGTGATAGCCGCACCAGCCACACCGCTGTTGATCGCGTTGGCGGTCAACAGACCGGAAACCGCTGCCGGGAAAGCCGTCGCACCGAATGTCAGGGTGACGCCCAGTACGCCAGCTACAGCCGTGTCAGCAGTGGCAGGTTGTGCGCCGTCATAGATTTTGATGAGGCCGCTGTTGCACAACGTAGCCAAGGCGTTGGCCTGTGCGTTGACAGTTGCATCAGAGATTTGTGTATTGAGTGCCATGGTGATCTCCTCGTAGAAAGTAAAAAGTTAAGCGGTCATGCCAGGTTTCATCTGCGGCTTCACAGCCATCGTTGCGGCGATTTCCGCGCCAAGTGAAGCAGTGACCATTTGCATGTAGCCCGATGCACGCTCTGCGTTACCGGCGTACTCCGAGTCCTTGCTGTAGGCCCGGTACAGAATCAGATTGAGAACGTCATCGGCGTAGATGTCGGGCAGGCTCAAGCTGCCGGTGACCGCCGTGTAAGTTGTGCCTTCAGCCGGTTCGGTGATGTCTGTGGGATAAGCGGCGTACATCAGCTCAAGCTCGGCTGCTGAGGTGGCCGGCGGGTAGGTGTAGAAGGTCAGTGGATCCCTCGGATCGAACATGAAGTGCTGAATGTCCACGGTAGAGGGCAGGTTGTGCCAGCCCGGTGTCTGCGCGTCCATGATGCCGCGCGCCACTTCGCGAACGGCCTTCTTGGCGGAAGTGGCCGCCACGTTGCGCGTGATTTCAATGAGCTTGGCCGGGGCTGGGGCCATTGCGCTTGTGCCGGCGGTCGCCGTAGAGCTCTTCAGAGTCTGGCGACTGCCCTCGGAACAACGGAACGCCGTCGTAGTGTTCATCGAGTCAGGACGCACCTTGATGACAGCACGCTGCGCGTCATTAAGCCAGCGCACCAATTCATTGGCTGGCCAGCGCACCGAAGTCTGGTCCTGCAACAGGTCCGTGGCTCGGTGAATGATCGATTGGGCGGTGATGGTCATGGCAATTCCTACTGCGAATGCAGCAAGAATCACCTGGAATTTGTCGGAGTCAACGGAAGGACGGAGATCGGCCTGGCTATCGGCACAAGAGGCCATCATCAAGGGCGCTTGATGGAGATACCTTTACCGAAAGAGCCTCATATTCCTTGACTGCCATGGCCTGAAACTTGACCACGACTTGCCTTGCACCTAGAACATCGCCTGATGCTCGCGACAATACGCCAAGCCACCAAATCGGGGCGCACTGTTCCAGCAAAACTTGCCTTCAGCGAAACTTATCTTTGCTGCGCATTGGGCACAAATCAGTCGCCGCGGTGAATCCTCGGTTCGTGGCGATTCAATCGCCGGCGGAGGTTCCTTGGCTTGAGCCATCGTGTTGGCTACAGGCGCGGGCGTCAAAGCCGGCGCCAAATTGGCGGCATCTGCAGTCGTCCCACGTGATGCCTTGGGCTGCATGAAATCGGGCAATGTCAGCAAGTTGGCCGGCCGGTGCTGGCGCATGAGCTTTTCTCCCCACTCCTTGATCGTGTCCAGACCGCGCATATTCAAAGCGCTTTTGAACACCGTGGCGACACTAAGCGACTCGACAAACTGCTTATGCCAAGTCGGAAACTGGTCGGCCTTGATGACGTTGCTGGTATCGAAGGCCTTTGCAGGCGGGCGCTCGATGGTGGCTTTTGGATGCAAGAGCACAACGTGATGAAAATCGGGCAACTTCTGGGTGCGCCCCACAATATCCAGGCGCTCCAACAGCTTGCACAGTACGCGCTCATGGCGATGACTTTGTTCGATGGGGGAAGGAATTCCAAAGCGATCGCGTTCGTACTCAGCCGTGAACTCACCTTGCTCATTGATCACGAGGTTACAGGCGTAGTTCTTTGTCTCCAGCAAATAGATTTTGGAAGCACGGTTCAAAATCAGATGATCGATCTGAGCGACATCCCCGTCCACAACGAAACGCAGGTCGTGCAGTACGACACAGTTTTCGCCATCCTTGAAGTAGTTGTCCAGGTAGTGAGCAGACTCCTGCTCGCCCCGAAGACCGTTCTTCAACCGCACCAACTCTTCGCGCAGCCATTTCCTCTGCCACTGATCGATAAATTGCGAGCGCTGCAGGTCCTCTAGCAGCGCTACCCTTTTGGATTTGTCATCCGCCGATTTCAACAGCATTGTTTTTCCCTATCGCAGAAAATCCGACTCGGTAAAAGCCGGTCGCGACGAACCATTATGACAACGACAATGAAATCAATGGTCCCCTGATTGCTCGCGACCAAGCCGAGCCTCGATCAGCCGGGCACCCAACCCACCCAACAAACGCTTTTATGTAAGCCAAGTCGAGAAATTCTCAAGTTACGATTAGAGCAATGAACCGCTCGGACCTCGCAGACGAATTGGCTGAACATTTTCAGCACCTCACCAAGAACGACATAGAGTTGGCGGTCAACACCATTCTTGACGCAATGCAAAATGCATTGGAGGCCAGTCACCGAATAGAAGTCCGTGGATTTGGATGTTTTACCGTCGCACACCGACCAGCCCGCATCGGCCGCAATCCACGCAATGGCGAAAGCGTCGCGATCCCGCCGACGCGATCAATCCGCTTCAAGCCCGGCAAAGCGCTGCGAGAGGCCGTAGACAAACCCTTTGCACCCACCGAAGCTAGCCAGGGCAAGAAAGCAGCTCCCTGACTTCGACTGTCAGCAATAAGTCCTGCTACTAACCACTCTGGCAGCCCCCTGCCCTCGTGCAAAGTGCATCGCCACCGTGGCCACCCGCTGATTGAACAGCGCCTTGTTCGCGCCAGCAAGACC
>Ga0194060_10001822_pt1 | contig 15263 bp, 16 predicted proteins | sample SepL225m_MetaG_FD_163427 | JGI IMG/M metagenome (GOLD analysis project Ga0194060, IMG submission 163427) | Anoxic zone freshwater microbial communities from boreal shield lake in IISD Experimental Lakes Area, Ontario, Canada - Sep2016-L222-5m | ecosystem: Environmental > Aquatic > Freshwater >...
GACAAGGTGATGGACGCGGCGCTGGAGGCGGGCGCCGAGGACGTGACCACGAACGAAGACGGCTCGGTCGAGGTGATCTGCGGGCCCTACGATTTTGCTGCGGTGAAACAGGGCCTGGAAAAGGCCGGCCTGAAGGCCGAACTGGCCGAAATCACGATGAAGCCCCTGAGCGAAACCGTGATCGGCGGGGACGACGCCGCGCGCATGCAGAAGCTGCTCGACGCGCTGGAGGGTCTCGACGACGTGCAGGACGTCTATACCACGGCGATGATGGATGAGTAGGCCGGGGCTATACTCAGTCGATGCTTGAAACCGCCATCACCATACTCGGCATCGACCCCGGATTGCGCATCACCGGGTTCGGCATCGTAAGCAAGACCGGCAGCAAACTTGCCTACATCACCAGCGGCTGCATCAAGGCCCCGGAATCGGACCTGCCCGGGCGGCTCAAGACCATACTGGAGAGCCTGCGCGAAGTGATCCAGACGTATTTGCCGCAGCAGGTCGCAATCGAAAAAGTCTTCGTCAACGTCAATCCGCAGTCCACGCTGCTCCTGGGCCAGGCGCGCGGCACGGCCATCTGCGCCGCGGTGCTCGAAGACCTGCCCGTGGCAGAATACACGGCGCTGCAGGTGAAGCAGGCGGTGGTGGGCAACGGTCACGCGAAAAAGGAGCAGGTGCAGGAAATGGTGCGGCGCCTTCTGCGGCTGCCGGGAAATCCCAGCCCGGACGCGGCAGACGCGCTGGCCTGCGCCATCTGCCACGCGCACGGAGGCCAGGGGCTGGGGTCGATCGCGACGGCGGGCTATCGCGTCAAACGGGGCCGGCTCGTGTAGTGCGCGCTGCGAAGGAGATCATGAAATGATAGGACGCTTGAGCGGCGTGCTGCTGGAGAAGAATCCGCCGCAGGTGATGCTGGAAGTGCAGGGCGTGGGTTACGAGATCGACGTGCCGATGAGCACCTTCTACAACCTGCCCGGCGTGGGCGAGCGGGTCACCCTGTTCACGCACCTCGTCGTACGCGAGGACGCGCATCTGCTCTACGGCTTCGCCGGCGAGTCCGAGCGCAGGGCGTTCCGCCAGCTGCTCAAAATCAGCGGCGTCGGCGCTCGCACCGCTTTGTCGCTGCTCTCCGGCATGAGCGTCGCGGACCTGGTGCAGGCGGTGGCGACGCAGGAGGCGGGCCTGCTGACCCGCGTTCCCGGCATCGGCAAGAAGACCGCCGAGCGCCTGCTGCTCGAATTGAAGGGCAAGCTGGGTACCGAGTTCACGGCCGGGGTGGAGGTCAACCGCGCCGCGCCCGCGTCCAGCGACGTGCTCAACGCGCTGCTTTCTCTCGGTTACAACGAAAAGGAGGCGCGCTACGCATTGAAGCAACTGCCGGAAGGGTCGTCGGTATCCGAAGGAATCAAACAAGCCCTGAAGCTGCTGTCCAGGGCGTGAGCGCGTTAAGATAGCGCATGGCCATTGAAACCGACCGCCTGATCGCAGCCGATCCCGCCTCGCCGCAGGAAGAGGCGCTGGAGCGCGCGCTGCGGCCAAAGGCGCTGTCCGAGTATGTCGGGCAGGAGAAAATCCGCGGCCAGCTGTCGATATTCATCGAGGCCGCGCGCCAGCGCAAGGAAACGCTCGATCACGTGCTGCTGTTCGGCCCGCCGGGGCTGGGCAAGACAACGCTGGCGCACATCATCGCGCGCGAGATGGGCGTCAACCTGCGCCACACCTCGGGCCCGGTGCTGGAGCGCCCGGGCGATCTTGCCGCGCTCTTGACCAACCTCGAGCCGAAGGACGTGCTGTTCATCGACGAAATCCACCGCCTGTCGCCGATCGTGGAGGAAATCCTGTATCCGGCGCTGGAGGATTTCCAGCTCGACATCATGATCGGCGAGGGGCCGGCCGCGCGCTCGGTCAAGCTCGACCTGCCGCCGTTCACGCTGGTGGGCGCCACCACGCGTGCGGGCATGCTGACGAACCCCTTGCGCGACCGTTTCGGCATCGTCGCCCGGCTGGAGTTCTACAGTGCGCTGGAGCTGCAGAAGATCGTAAGCCGCTCGGCCGGGTTGCTCAATGTGGAAGTCGCCGCGGAGGGCTCGCTGGAAATCGCGCGGCGCTCGCGCGGCACGCCGCGCATCGCCAACCGCCTGTTGCGGCGGGTGCGCGACTACGCCGAAGTCAGGGCGAAGAGCGGCGTCACGCGCGAGGTCGCCGACGCCGCGCTGCAGATGCTCGACGTGGACACGCTCGGCCTGGACATGATGGACAGGAAGCTGCTGCTGGCCGTGATCGAAAAATTCGCCGGCGGGCCGGTCGGCGTGGAGAATCTCGCCCACGCGATCGGCGAAGAGCGCGACACCATCGAAGACGTGATCGAGCCTTTTCTCATCATGCAGGGCTACCTGCAGCGCACGCCGCGCGGGCGCGTCGCCACGGTAACGGCCTACCGCCATTTCGGTCTTGCGGCGCCGAACACGAACGCAAACGGCGACCTCTGGAATGGCAAGGGTGAAACCTGAGGCCGGAACCTTGAAGGTCTTTGCCTGGCCGGTGCGTGTCTACTATGAGGATACGGACGCGGGCGGCGTGGTGTACTACGCCAATTACCTGAAGTTCTTCGAGCGCGCGCGCACCGAATGGCTGCGCAGCCTGGGGTTGAATCAGGATAAACTGGCGCGAGAGGAGAATCTGATATTCGTGGTGCGAAGCGCGACGCTGGATTTCGCCAGCCCGGCGCGCCTGGACGACATGCTCGAGGTCACGGTTGAACCGCAGAAGCTCGCGCGTGTCTACGTTAAGTTGGCCCAGGAGGCGAGACGCGGCGGGCAGGTGCTGGCCGGCGCCGGCGTCAAGGTGGCGTGTCTGGACCGGCGAAATTTCAAACCTGTGGCGATACCACAGTTCCTACGCGAGTCGATACAACAATGAACGTAACCCAGGATCTGTCGATACTTTCCCTGATCACCAACGCCAGCGTGCTGGTGCAGATGGTGATGGCGCTGCTGCTGATGGTCTCGTTCATGAGCTGGCTGTTCATATTCCGCAAGTTGTTCGCCATCCGGCAGGCGGGCACCCAGACGGAGAAATTCGAGCGCGATTTCTGGAGCGGAAGCGACATGAACGGCCTGTACCAGAGCGCGGTCAACGACCGCCACCGCGCCGGGTCGCTGGAGCGCATATTCGAGGCGGGCTTCCGCGAATTCGCCAAACTGCGGGCGCAGCGCGGCGCCGACCCCAGCATCCCCGTCGAAGGGGCGCGCCGCGCCATGCGTGCGACCTACCAGCGCGAAATGGACAATCTCGAGCGCCATCTCGCGTTTCTCGCCTCGGTCGGTTCGGTCAGCCCTTACGTGGGCCTCTTCGGCACGGTATGGGGCATCATGAACTCGTTTCGCGGACTGGCCAACGTCAATCAGGCGACGCTGGCACACGTTGCGCCGGGCATCGCCGAAGCCCTGATCGCGACCGCCATCGGTCTCTTCGCCGCGATTCCCGCCGTGATCGCCTACAACCGCTATTCCCACGACATAGACCGCCTCGCCATCCGCTTCGAGAGCTTCATCGAGGAGTTCTCCAACATCCTGCAGCGCCAGGCCGGCGTGGGCGCGAAATAGGAAGCCGGAAATGCCACGCCCGCGCCGCGCCATGAGCGAAATCAACGTCGTGCCCTACATCGACGTGATGCTGGTGCTGCTGGTGATCTTCATGATCACCGCGCCCCTGGTCAATCCCGGCGTGATCGACCTGCCCTCGGTGGGCAAGTCTTCGCAGCCGCCCGAACTGCCGCTGGAAGTGGTGATCAAGGCCGACGCGTCGCTGGTGCTGCGCGAGCGGAGCAAGACCGCGTCAAGCGAGCGCGCGGTGTCAACCGCCGAACTGGTCGCGGCGTTGCAGCAGAAGCAGAAGGCGCGTCCGGATCAGGCGGTGGTGATCGCCGCCGACAAGAACGTGCGCTATGAAGAGGTGCTCAAGGTCATGGACGAGTTGCAGAAACAGAACGTGCGCCGGGTCGGGCTGATGGTGAGGCCGGCGGCTCGATGAACGTTGCGGTCGCGACGCTGCAGTACCAGGAGCCGGGCAAGGTTCCGTCCATCGTGCTCGCGGTGGTGGTGCACGTGCTGCTGGCGGCCTTCCTCTTCTTCGGTGTGCGCTGGCAGAGCAGGGAGCCGGACGCGGTGATGGTCGAGCTGTGGAGCAGCCCGCCCGTCCCGGTGGTGGAAAAGGTGGCGCCGCCCGAACCTCCGCCCGTTCCCGAGGTCAGACCCGAGGTCAGACCCGAGGTCAAACCCGAAGTGAAGCCCGAGCCGAAGATCGAGGCGCCCAAACCGGACATCGCCCTGGAAAAGAAAAAGGAACCGAAGAAGGAGCCGCCGAAGAAAGAGCTGCCCAAGCCGGAGCCCAGGCTCGACCTGGATCGCAGCAAGGACATACGCGCGCAGCTCGAGCGCGAGACGGCCGACCTGAGCAAGCAGCTGGAGAAGGACCGGATACTCGATCAGATGAAACGCGAAGGCGCGGCGCTGGCGGCCAAGGCCGACGCGGCCTACATAGGCAAGCTGAAGGGGAAGATCAAGAGCAACGTCGTTCTGCCTTCCGGCATTCCCGGCAATCCGGAGGCGATTTTCGACGTGGTGCAGTTGCCCACCGGTGAAGTGCTCTCGGTCAAACTGCGAAAATCGAGCGGCCACAAGGCCTATGACGACGCGGTGGAGCGCGCGATTCTCAAGTCATCGCCCCTGCCGCGGCCGGACAGGCCGGAGCAGTTCCAGCGCAGCCTGGCGGTGACTTTCAGGCCGCTTGACTGAACGGCGGCTGCGCGCTCCTCCCCGCATTGTATAATTCGACGATCATGGCTTCTGGACACTTGATGCGATATTTCCTGGCTTCGATAGGGCTCGTTCTGGCGCTGATTGCCGCGACGGCGCAGGCGCAGTTGTCGATTGAGATCACCGGCGGCGGCGCCAACCAGATTCCCATCGGCGTGCTGCGCTTCGTCGGCGAAGAGGCGCTGTCGCAAAGGATCAGCGACATCGTCGAAGCCGACCTGCAGCGCAGCGGGCGCTTTCGCATGCTGTTCGCCGGCAACGTCGAGCCGCTGCCCGCGGAAGTCGCCCAGGTCAATTTCGGCGACTGGAAAAACCGCAACGCCGACGCACTGGTCATCGGCAGCGTGGTGCGTCTCGCCGACGGGCGCTTCGAGGCGCGCTTCCGCCTGCTCGACGTGCCCAAGCAAACCCAGATCGGCGGCGTCGCCTTCACCCTGACGGCGCAACAGGTGCGCGCGACCGGGCACCGCATCGCCGACTTCATTTACGAGAAACTGACCGGCGATCGCGGCGTCTTTTCCACGCGCATCGCCTACGTGGTGAAGCAGGGCACCCGTTTCGAGCTGCAGATCGCCGACGCCGACGGCGTCGGGGCGCAGACCGCACTGGCCTCGCGCGAGCCCGTCATGTCCCCGGCCTGGTCGCCCGACGGGACGCGCCTCGCCTACGTTTCGTTCGAGAACAAGAAACCCGTGGTGTACGTGCATTCCCTCGTTTCCGGGCAGCGCCAGGTGGTGGCGAATTTCAAAGGCTCCAACAGCGCGCCCGCCTGGTCCGCCGACGGCAAGCAGCTGGCGGTGGTGCTGTCCAAGGACGGCGGCTCGCAGATCTATCTCATCGGCGCCGACGGCAGCAATCCGCGGCGCCTCACCAACTCGGGCTCCATCGACACCGAACCTTTCTTTTCGCCGGACGGCCAGTTGATTTACTTTACTTCCGATCGCGGCGGCAGCCCGCAGATCTACCGCATGAGCGTGAGCGGCGGCGAGATCGCGCGGGTGAGCTTCGATGGCAGCTACAACGTGTCGCCCCGCGTCTCGAACGACGGCAAGTCGCTGATTTACATTGCACGGGAGGGCGGGCGCTTCCAGTTGAAGTCGCTTGACCTGGCGAGCAAGCAGTCGCAGGTGCTCACCGACGGACAGCACGACGAATCGCCCAGCTTCGCACCGAACGGCAAGATGATTCTTTATGCCACGCAGGTGGGCAATCGCGGCTCGCTTGCGGCGGTGTCGAGTGACGGCAGCGTGAAACAGCGTTTGTCGGTGCAGGCGGCGGACGTGCGCGAGCCCGCCTGGGGCCCGTATATCGGAAATTAGGTGGCGGGAGGAAACGTCTTTTCCTCGCGCCGTAATGAATCAACAGATCAGGAGATGGGTATGAAGAATTTGCTTGCGGTTGTTTCAATCGTGGCTCTGCTGGCCGGCTGCGCGAGCACGCCCGTCGAGGAACCGAAGGCGGCGGTCGAGGATCGCACGCCGACCACCACCACCACCATTCCGCCCCGGCAGAGCGTGCCCACTGTCACGCCCACACAGCCCAGGGCCGATCAGGTCCCCAATGTGCTCAAGGACCCGAACAACATCCTCTCCAAGCGCAGCATCTACTACGATTACGACAAGTACGACGTCAAGGAGGACTACAAGGCGCTGCTGCAGGCGCATGCCCGGTATCTCACGCAGAATCGCAATGCCAAGATGCTGATCCAGGGCAATTGCGACGAGCGCGGCAGCCGCGAATACAACATCGCCCTGGGACAGAAGCGCGCCGACGGCGTGAAGAAATTGCTGCTGCTCATGGGGGCGCAGGAAAATCAGCTCGAATCGGTCAGCCTCGGAGAGGAAAAGCCGAGGTGCACGGAGAACACCGAGGCTTGCTACGCCCAGAACCGGCGCGGCGACATGCTCTACGGCGGCGAGTACTGATAGATGAAGCTGCACGCGGCCCTGCTGCTGGGTCTATGCCTGGGTCTATGCCTTGTGTCCGGCGCGGCCCGCGCCGGCATGTTCGACGACGAGGAAGCGAGGCGGGACATCGCTGCCTTGCGCGGCCAGGTTGGTGCGAGCCAGAAGGCGGTTGAAGACCGGCTGGTGCGCATAGAAACCATGCTGCAGGACCGTTCGATCGAGGTGTCCAAACTGATCGACGAACTGAAGCAGGACTTGGCGCGCGTGCGCGGACAGATCGAAGTCCAGGCCAACCAGATCGATACGCTGGACCGCAGGCAGAAGGACCTCTACATCGATCTCGACACCCGCCTGAGAAAGATCGAGGCAAACGCACAGGCACAGGCGCAGGCGCAGGAGAAGCAGGCCGCCGAGCCGGTCGCGGAAGCGAAGGCGTACGAGGCGGCGCTGAACCAGTTCAAGCTCGGCAATTTCCAGTCGTCTGTGGCCGCGTTCCAGAATTTCCTCACCACCTATCCCAACAGCGCGCAGCTTCCGAGCGCGCAATACTGGATAGGCAACGCCTACTACGCCCTGCGCGATTTCAAGATGGCGATCGCCGCGCAGCAGAAAGTGCTCTCAACCTGGCCCGACAGCGCCAAGGCCCCGGACGCCATGCTCAATATCGCCAGTTGCCAGGCGGAGACGGGCGAAACCAAGGCCGCACGGGATACGCTGCAGCAAGTGCTGAAGAAATATCCCGGCACGCCGGCGGCGGAGCAGGCCAAACAGCGGCTCGCAGGCAAGCGCTGACCCATTCGTAGGAGCGAGCTTGCTCGCGATTCCCGGAATTCGCGAGCAAGCTCGTTCCTACTCCATGATTGCCGTCTAGAATTTTCTTTCCATGCGCAAAGCCGTAGTCCTGCTTTCCGGCGGCCTTGATTCCGCCACCGTGCTCGCCATCGCCAGGCAGCAAGGCTTCGCCTGCCATGCGCTGTCGATCGATTACGGACAGCGCCACCGCGCCGAACTCGATGCGGCGGTGCGCGTCGCGAGCGCCCTGGGCGCGGTGGAGCAGAAGACCGTAGTCATCGACCTGGGCGCGTTCGGCGGATCGGCGCTAACCGACGACAACATCGCGGTGCCCACGGGGGGCGTGCAGCAGAACGAGATCCCGGTCACCTACGTGCCCGCGCGCAACACCATCATGCTCTCGCTTGCGCTCGCCTGGGCCGAGGTGCTGGGGGCGCAGGACCTGTTCTTCGGCGCCAATGCGGTCGATTATTCCGGCTATCCCGATTGCCGGCCGGAGTACATGCACGCCTTCGAGAACATGGCCAATCTGGCCACCAAAGCGGCCGTGGAAGGCCGTCGGCTCACGTTACACACGCCCATTATCTCCATGAGCAAGGGCCGGATCATCGAACAGGGATTGGCGCTGGGGATCGATTACGGCCTTACCGTTTCCTGCTACCAGGCCGATAGCGGGGGGCGAGCCTGCGGCGTGTGCGATTCATGTCGCCTGCGCACGGCGGGCTTCGCCGCTGCCGGCGTACCCGATCCTACGCGGTATCGTCCGGATCGCGTGCGCTAACCGGAATTTTCCTGCATGGTCTGTCGGTTATCGCTTGAATTGAAGCGAATTCTAGCTGAACAAGCCCGGATTTCATTGACACGAGTACCCCCGGCAAATTAAAATCTCGCCTCTTTTCGGGTCGTTAGCTCAGCCGGTAGAGCAGCGGACTTTTAATCCGTTGGTCGCCAGTTCGAATCTGGCACGGCCTACCAACATTTCAAACGGGTTTGGCGCTGTGTTTTGGCCTTTCCCTGTCCACACCTTGGGGCGTTAGCTCAGTTGGTAGAGCAGCTGACTCTTAATCAGTAGGTCGCAGGTTCGACCCCTGCACGCCCCACCAATCATCAGGCAAATCCGGGACTGCTTCCAGTCCAATTGCCGTTTTCCCACTGTTTGCTGATCATGATCAAGTCGACGGCGTTGCCGTCCGGCTAGTATGGCGCCAGCCTGATTGTTGGACGCTTCGACCATGCGCGTCGTATTTCACGAATCATTTCACGACTCCGATTATTCAGAGGACAAGCACGACAACGCGGCCGACCCCGGCCGGCTCGTTGGCGTGATGGAGGCCTTGCGCGGCGAGGGGCACTACGGCGTGGTGATTCCGTCGCGCGCGACGCGCGAAGATATTCTGCTCGGGCACGGTGAAGCCTATGTTGCCGCGGTCGAAACCAAGGCGCGCCTTCACGCCGCGGCCATGATGGCCGCCGGAGCCGCCATCATGGCCGCGGATTACGCTTTGCGCGGCGAGCCGATGTTCGCCTGCGTCCGGCCACCGGGGCATCATGCCAGCCGCTCCTCGGCCTGGGGCCACTGCACTTTCAGCAACGTCGCCCTGGCGCTGCTGTGGCTGCGCAACGCGGGGCGCATACGGTCGGCCATGCTTGTCGATTTCGACGCGCACACCGGCGATGGCACCAAGGACGTGCTGCGCGCCTGGCCGGAGGCCCGGGTATTCAACGTCTACGGTGACAGCGCGGCTGACTATCTGCGCAACCTCGAAGAAGGCCTGAAGCAGGCGCCGCAGGTCGACATCCTGGCCGTCTCCGCCGGATTCGATGCGTACATACACGATCTGGGCCACAAACTTTCCACCGAGGATTTCTTTACCATCGGCCGGATGCTGCAGGGCTATGCCATACGCCTCGGGCACCAGCGGCGCTTCGCCGTGCTCGAAGGGGGCTACTATCTGCCCGATCTGGGGAAGAACGTGCTTTCTTTTTGCCGGGGCTTCGAATGACGAGCCGCGACAAGAATCTGCTGGAGCTGACGATCACCCCCCGGACCAGCATGGCCGGCTATGACCGCATCGACATCGACCTGCCCGATGTGCGCGTGGGCAACGTGCGTTGCCGCTTCATGGGCGAAATGGTGATCGTGTTTTCGATACAGGTGTTTCCCGAATTCCAGGGCAACGGTTACGGCACCGCCACCATCGATATGCTCAAGGATCGCTTCCGGGTCATCGTCGCCGACCGCGTGCGTTTTACCGCGCGGGATTTTTGGCAGAAGAAGGGATTCAAGGAACGCGCCGACGGCAACTGGGAGTTCCAGCGCCCTGCTTAGCCGGTGCCGCCGGATTCGCGCCGAAAGCGGGAAAATGCCTCGCGCAATGCAAGCGCATGCTTCGCGGTTTCGGACGCTTTTTTCCTCGCTGCCGCCGTGTTTGATCTATGTCAAGATACGCCGGTACACCCCGGAAGATACTTGCCGAGCCTAGCTGGCGCGGGTCGCGCCAACGGGCAATCGAACGGGATTGCGCCACCGGGAAATTTGCAAATAATCAAGTCCGGCAAATGGCCTCTTGGGGCTGCTTCCGGACCCGGAGCGGGAGGCTGCGCAAGTCCGTCGGAATGCGTGCCGGTGGTGCAAGGCGGCTCGCCGCCCGGCGACACCGGATACCCGAATTTCTATACCGGCATAAGCGGAAAATTACGATGGAAACGTCCAATTTCGAGATCGTGACGCGTGAGGATTTCTCAGACGTCACTTACCTGCTTGAGGTGCGCCATCCCCTGATGGCCAAGGCCGCCAAACCGGGTCAGTTCGTCATCGTCATGCTGAACGAGCAAGGCGAGCGGATTCCGCTCACCATCGCCGACTTCGACAAGAAGAAAGGCACCGTCACCCTGGTGATCCAGGCGGTCGGCAAGACGACCAGGCAGATGCAGCAGGAATGCAAGGTCGGGACCAGGCTCTACGGCATGGTCGGCCCGATGGGCATCCCCAGCCCCATGAGCCACGCGAAGAAAGTGATCTGTGTCGGCGGGGGCCTGGGCGTGGCGCCGATCTTCCCGCAGGCGCGCGGTTTCAAGGAAGCCGGAGCGTATGTCATCGCGGTACTCGGTTTTCGCAACAAGGACCTGGTTTTCTGGGAGGACAAGTTCCGCTCTGCCTGCGACGAACTGATCCTTTGCACGAACGACGGTTCGGCCGGCATGAAAGGCATGATCACAGACGGCATCAAGATCGCCCTCGCGGGCCATCCGGACGTCGAGGAAGTCGTGGCCATCGGGCCGCCGATCATGATGAAAGCGGCGGCCGACGCGACGCGTGCGGCCAAGATCAAGACCATGGTGAGCGTCAATCCCATCATGGTCGACGGCACCGGAATGTGCGGCGGTTGCCGCGTCAAGGTCGGCGATCAGGTCAAGTTCGCCTGCGTCGACGGGCCGGATTTCGACGGGCATATGGTCGACTTCGACGATCTGATGCTGCGCCTTTCGCGCTATACCAAAGTCGAAAAGAACGCCCACGAGCGCTGGTCGGAGTCCTGCCGCATGACGAAGCAGGTGGGCCCGAGCGCGCTCGACGCGCTGGGGTTGTCGAAACAGGGCCGCGGGCAGAGCGAACTGCTCGAGCTGCCGGACCCGTTCGACGATGCGCCGGGAGGCTAGCTCGGTTCGTTGCTTGATGTAGCGCCGGCACGGCGCCAAGGGCGCTGTTCCGTGAACAGCCGGATAGTTGCAAGAGGACAAGGAAATGGCAAAGAAAAAGACAATACGCAGCATCCCGCAGGAACGCACGCCGATGCCCGAGCAGGATCCGCAGGTGCGGGCGAAGAATTTCCAGGAGGTGGCCTGCGGTTACAGTCTGGAAGACGCGGCGCGCGAATCCGAGCGCTGCCTGATGTGCCCGGACGAGCCCTGCATTTCCGGCTGCCCGGTGGGCATCAACATCCCCGGCTTCATCAAGAAGATCAACGAGAAGAATTTCCGCGGCGCCTACGACATCCTGACCGACACCAACCTGCTGCCGTCGATCTGCGGCCGGGTATGCCCGCAGGAGAACCAGTGCGAAGGCGTGTGCACCGTGGGCGATTCACTCGAAGCGGTCGCGATCGGGCGCCTGGAGCGCTTCGTCGGCGATACGGCGATCAAGGAAGGCTGGGTGAATATTCCGTACATCGAGCCCAACCGCTTCAGGGTCGGCATCGTCGGCTCCGGGCCCGCCGGCATGGCCTGTGCGGCGGACATGGCCAAGGCGGGCTGCGACGTCACCGTGTACGAAGCCTTTCACCAGCCGGGCGGCGTGCTGAAATACGGCATCCCCGATTTCCGCCTGCCGAATGAAGTGATCGACGCCGAGATCAACAACCTGAAGAAGTTCGGGGTCAAGTTCGAATGCAATACGCTGGTCGGACGTCTGTTCACGATCGAGCAGATGCTGGACGAGATGGGCTTTCACGCGGTGTTCGTCGGCGTCGGCGCCGGCTACCCGACCATGCTCAACATCCCCGGGGATTCGTTGAACGGCGTGCTCTCGGCGAACGAGATGCTGACGCGCTGCAACCTGATGCGCGGCAGGGACTTCCCGAACTTCGATACGCCGCAGCCCATAGGCAGGCGCGTCGCCGTGGTCGGCGCGGGCAACACCGCCATGGACGCGACACGCGTCTCGCTGCGCCTGGGCGCGGAAAAGGTGTACTGCGTCTACCGCCGCTCGCGCACGGAAGCGCCGGCGCGGGCCGAGGAAGTGCACCACGCCGAGCAGGAAGGCGTGGAGTTCCACTGGCTCACCGCTCCGGTGGCGGTGCTCGACGACGGCAAGGGCAACGTGCGCGGCATGCGCTGCGTGCGCATGGAACTGGGCGAGCCCGACGACTCCGGCCGGCGGCGTCCGGTGGCGGTCGCCGGCAGCGAGTTCGATTTCGAGACCGATCTGATCATCTACGCCATCGGCACCAACGCGAACCCGATCATGGGGCAGACCTCGAAGCTGAAACTGAACAAATGGGGCTATATCGGCGCCGATGCGAACCTCGCGACCTCGGTGGCGGGCGTGTTCGCCGGCGGCGACATCGTCACCGGCGCGGCGACCGTGATCGAAGCCATGGGAGCCGGACGCAAGGCGGCGCGCAGCATGAAGGCCTACCTCGGCATTCGCGACGCGAGCCTGCCCTATGTCAGCGGGGACGGCGGCACGCTTTTCGGCATAGACACCAGGGAGCGGAATTTCGCGCGCGTGCGGGTAGCTTAGAGGCCATTTCAGAATTACCGAAATGGCCCCTGATTTAGGGGAGCACGAGGGGAGGTATCCCCTCGTATCGAAATAGGCTCTTAATCAATCAACTGCGCGCTCAAAAGCGGCTACGGAAGAAACATGAACCAAACGACCATGCAAAAAGCGGTAAAGAAGCCCGGCAAGAAGACGGAAGCACCCGCGGGCGGCAAAGCGCGCGTCAAGCTGAAGGAACATATCGTCGAGATCATCAGCGATTCGGGCGAAGGCGCGCAGAAGTGCGGCCAGTCCCTGGGCGCGATCGCGGCGCAGATGGGCAACGGCATCTGGACCACGGAGATCATTCCCGCGGAAATCCGTCCGCCGGCGCGCAGCGTCGCCGGCGCCAGCGGCAATCGCATCCGCATCGGTTCGGGCTACATCACCAACGGCGGCGACGAAACCGACCTCGTGGTGGCGTTCAACGAACAGGTGCTCTTGGGGCGCGTGCGCGCCAAGGAACTCAAACCCGGCTGCACCATCCTGCTCGAGGACATGTGGCGCACCCACGCCGACGCGAAGATCGTCGCCTCCTACATCGAGACGCACGACAAGCTCAAGGCCGCGGGTTACAAGGTGATCGAGATTCCGATGGAGCGCGAGTGCCGCACCATGGTTGCGGATGCGAAGCGCGGCAAGAACATGTTTGCCCTGGGCATACTGTGCTACATCTACGACCTGGAAGTGAAGCTGGCGATCGATCAGATCGTCCTCGCCTTCGGCAAGAAGGACCAGAGCGTGGTCGATGCGAACATCATGCTGCTGGAAGCGGGCCAGAAGTGGGCCGAAGCGAACCTGGATTTCTGCTACAGCATCCCGGGGTCGCGCGCGACCGAAGCGCAGATCGTGGTCAACGGCAACACGGCGCTGGCGCTGGGCGTCATGGCGTCGGGCATGGGGATCTGCGCCATGTACCCGATCACGCCGGCTACTTCCGCTTCGCACTACCTGTCCGAAGTGTTCGAGAAGGTCGGCGGCATGGTGCACCAGGCCGAGGATGAGATCGCGGCCTGCGCCTTCGCCATCGGCGCTTCCTACGCCGGCAAGTGCACAATCACCATCACTTCCGGCCCCGGCTACTCGCTGAAGCAGGAGGCGATCGGCCTGGCGGTCATGGGCGAGATACCGCTGGTCGTGGTCAACGTGCAGCGCGGCGGCCCGAGTACCGGCCAGCCGACGAAAATGGAGCAGGGCGATCTGATGACGGCGATTTTCGGCAGCCACGGCGATGCGCCGAAGGTGGTCATGGCGCCGGGAACCATCGAAGAATGTTTCTACGCCATCATCACCGCGCGCAAGATCGCCGAGACCTTCAACATGGTGGTGGTGGTGCTGACCGACGCCGGCCTCGCCACTTCGCAGCAACCCTTCCCGCGCCCGCATTTCAGCGAAACCTGGATGGCGCCGCCGATCGACCAGAGCCCGGTCCCCGAAGGCGCCAAGCCCTACGACTGGGACGACACCACAGGCCTCGCGCGCCGTTTCATTCCGGGCCAGCCCGGCGGCATGCACACCCTCACCGGTCTCGCGCACGACCGCGACAGCCATGTGGCCTACGACGCCGAGATCAACGAACAGACGCTGCGTTTCCGCAGCCTGAAGCTGGCCGCATTCCAGAAAACGCTCAAGGCGCCGACGGTGTTCGGTGATGCGAAAGGCGACCTGCTGGTGGTCGGCTGGGGCAGCACCAAGGGCGCGATCGAGGAAGCGGTCGAGTCGCTGCGAGCCGAAGGCAAGAAGGTGTCCTCGCTGCACCTGCAGTTCCTGCAGCCCATGGCCCCGGGAATCAAGGAAATCATGCAGGGCTTCAAGAAGGTCATGACCATAGAGAGCAACTGGAGTGACAAGCCAGAGGACAAGATCATCGACGAGTCCAACCGCCGTTATTCGTCCATGGCCATCCTGCTGCGCTCGCGCTTCCTGATCGACATCGACTGCTGGAGCGAGGTGAAGGGCCAGCCGATCAAGCCCGGCACCATCCGCCGCGTCATGCTGGAAAAACTGAAGAAGTAATGTGGCTCTCCAAAGAATTGTCATTCCGAGCGCAGCGAGGAATCTGCTGTTTTCACATTCAGAAGCAGATTTCTCGGGCTAAGCCCTCGAAATGACACTTCGGAATTCGGCGTGTCCTGTGATACGGAAAGCTCAATTGGAAGAAGTGAAGAAAGGCAATAAACCATGAACATGATGTCCGACATGAACTCCGCCACTTCCTGCCTGCTGCAGATGGCCGACGAGCACTTTCAGCTGGAAGACTATCAGAGCGGCGTGCCGCGCTGGTGCACCGGCTGCGGCGACAATGCCATTCTCGCAGCGGTGCAGCGCCTGTGCCGCGACGAAAACCTGCGGCCGGAGAAGACGGTGTTCGTGTCCGGGATCGGCTGCTCCAGCCGCTTCCCGCACTACATGAAGACCTACGGCTTCCACGGCATCCACGGGCGCGCGCTGCCGGTGGCCGAAGGCGTGAAGATGTCCAGGCCG
>Ga0194060_10001823_pt1 | contig 15260 bp, 16 predicted proteins | sample SepL225m_MetaG_FD_163427 | JGI IMG/M metagenome (GOLD analysis project Ga0194060, IMG submission 163427) | Anoxic zone freshwater microbial communities from boreal shield lake in IISD Experimental Lakes Area, Ontario, Canada - Sep2016-L222-5m | ecosystem: Environmental > Aquatic > Freshwater >...
GGTGAAATTGGTAGACACATCGGACTTAAAATCCGCCGCTTCGTGAATAACGGGCGTACCGGTTCGATTCCGGTCTCGGGCACCACATACACTTATGTCCTATGTCACGCTACAACGCTTCTTTCGAAATTCATGTGCATGGCCAAGTGCTGCTGCGATCTCAGGTGAAGTTTGAGCAATTGCAGGACGCACTCAAGCCCATGTGGAGATACGCGGGTGCGCGTTCATTGTCGGACGGCGCGGGGAGTTCCTATGAAGATGAGCCAGGAATCAAGTTCGATCCCCATGAGCATCTTTTGCAAATATGCTGGACGGTGTCGGGGGATCTTGACTTTCGCCAAGCCCTCGACGAAGTTTGCATGAATCTCAACGATATTGCGGAAACGGGTGCAGCGATTGAGGTAACGTTCTACGATGCAGACTTTGACGATGAAGACGGGCAAGATAGTGGCGAGTCACGCGATGACTTCGTCATGCTTTTTGTCGGCCCCGATCCCGCTTCCATCATGCAGGTGCAACGTGACTTACTCGTGCAGGACGTGATCAGTATGATGGAACGCCACTTCGATGGTGCAGAGTTAGGTGCAGTGGTGGCTGAAGTGGATAAACTATTTGCAATGAGATTCGATTCTTTGGTGAGTTCGTTGGCCTTGGGTAAGCCGCCTAGCGGATCCGGTGGAAACTCTGGCGGCGGTCACGGTACGGGAAGAAAACCGAAGCATCTGCATTGATGCCCGCTTTCGCAGACTTCCTTGGCACATATTCTTGTCAATACTGACCCAACAACATGCTAAAAAAAATTAGTGTTGATCAACTCACACTGGGTATGCATCTGAAGGAGTTCTGCGGTTCCTGGATGGAGCATCCGTTTTGGCGCACTGGCTTTGTGATTACCGACCCAAAGGACATCGCCAGCATTCTAGCCAGCAGCATTAAGGAAGTGTGGATCGATGCCAGCAAGGGATTGGATGTGCCGGAGGGTGAGTCGGCTGTCTCGGAAGCCGACTCCGATGCGCAGGTTGAGGCAGAACTACAGTTGGCAGGGAGCGCCAAGCGCGAAGTGGCACCAGTGTCGACAGAGGTTGAAATTGAGCGCGCTGCGAAAATTTGTCTGCAATCCAAGCAAGCGGTCATCTCGATGTTTCAGGAGGCACGTTTGGGCAAGGCAGTCGACACCGGAAGTGCCCAGCGCTTAGTCAATGAGATCAGTGATTCCGTCGCCCGCAACCCCGGGGCGCTGATAAGTTTGGCACGGCTCAAGACGGCAGACGACTACACCTATATGCACTCGGTGGCGGTGTGCGCCATGATGATTGCGCTAGCCAACCAATTGGGCCTAGATGATGAGCAAGTACGTCAGGCAGGACTCGCTGGCTTGATGCATGACCTGGGCAAGGCCATGATGCCCATGGATGTTTTGAATAAGCCAGGAAAGCTTACCGATGCCGAATTTGCCATCATCAAGTCGCATCCCGAAGAGGGGCATCGCTTGCTACTGACGGGTCGCGATGTCGCGCCCATTGTTCTTGATGTATGTTTACATCACCATGAGAAGACGGATGGTTCGGGCTACCCAAAGGGCTTGAAGGGCGACGAGATCAGCCTGTTCGCAAAGATGGGCGCGGTTTGTGATGTGTACGATGCCATTACCTCCAATCGCCCATACAAGGCGGGCTGGGACCCTGCAGAGTCATTGAGAAAGATGGCCGAGTGGTCTAACGGCCATTTTGATGTAGGAGTGTTTCAGGCTTTTGTAAAGAGCTTGGGCATCTATCCAACCGGCTCGTTGGTGAGGTTAACGTCGGGGCGCCTGGGTGTGGTGATGGACCAAACGGGCAAGTCGCTCACTATGCCCAGGGTGAAAGTGTTTTTTTCTACCAAGTCCAACATGCGCATTGTTCCCGAGTTGGTGGATTTGTCGTCGTCGCGAACAAACGAAAAAATTGTCAGCCGCGAAGACCCTGCGAAGTGGCGCTTCGCCGATCTCAATGAACTCTGGTCCGGGCAGACAACCGGACATTAAATTTGGCTGTAGCTCGCGTAGGATGCGCTTAGGACGCTATAAAAAGTAGAGCAACTGAGCGTGTACATAGCAGCAGCCAATGTCTGCGCACTGCTTGCTGCGAACCGTCAGGTTCAATGGGTCTTGGGTGCGTATTTACCCAACTCCCACTTGGCAATCGCGTTGCGGTGAACTTCATCAGGGCCATCGGCAAAACGCAGGGTGCGAGCATTGGTGTACGCATAGGCTAGCGGGAAGTCATCGCACATGCCGCCACCACCATGTGCTTGAATTGCCCAGTCAATCACATCACAGGCCATAGTCGGTGCCACCACCTTGATCATTGCGATTTCGTTTCTGGCGAATTTGTTTCCAGCAATATCCATCATCCAAGCCGCCTTGAGGGTCAATAGTCGCGCCATATCTATCTTGCAGCGCGACTCGGCAATGCGCTCCTGTGTCACGGTTTGTGCTGCAATAGGCTTGCCAAATGCTATCCGTGCCGATGCGCGTTTGCACATCAACTCCAGGGCCCGCTCTGCCAGGCCGATCAAACGCATGCAGTGGTGAATTCGTCCGGGGCCAAGGCGGCCCTGGGCAATCTCGAATCCCCGTCCTTCACCCAGAAGAATATTGGTGACAGGTACCGTGACGTTTTCAAACAACATCTCCATGTGGCCATGCGGTGCATCGTCGTAGCCAAACACATTCAGGGGACGAACCACTTTCAGTCCCGGTGCATTTGCTGGTACCAGCACCATGCTCTGTTGGGAGTGGCGGGCCGCCTCGGGATCGGTCTTTCCCATGGTGATGTAGATGGAACAGCGCGGGTCACCCGCCCCAGAAGTCCACCACTTGCGCCCATTGATGACGTAGCTGTCGCCTTTACGCTCGATCCGGGTTTCAATGTTGGTCGCATCGCTGGAAGCCACCTGGGGTTCCGTCATGGCAAAGGCAGACCGGATTTTTCCTTCCAGCAGTGGCTTTAGCCAACGCTCCTTGTTTTCGGCGGATCCATAACGTGCAATGGTTTCCATGTTGCCCGTGTCAGGCGCGGAGCAGTTGAACACTTCGCTGGACCACATGACGCGTCCCATGATCTCCGCCAGCGGCGCGTATTCCTGGTTGGTTAATCCAGCACCGTCGTACCCCGAAGCCTGGGCGCTATCGACCGGCAAGAACAGGTTCCACAACCCAGCGGCTTGGGCCTTAGGCTTCAAGTTTTCGATGGTTTGAAGTGGTGTCCAGCGCCTGCCTGCAGCCGTGTTGGCCGCAATCTCGGCGTGGTAGGCGCCCTCAGAGGGATAGATGTGGTCCTCCATAAACCTCTGCAAGCGTGTCTGAAGCTCTTTGGTTTTGGGTGAGTAGTCAAAGTCCATGCGCTCTCCGGTCAGGTGTGGCGGTTGAAAAAAGGTAAAGTTGGGCGGCTTCAGGCTTGCCTGGCAAATTTCCAGGCCATTTCTGCCAGTGGTCTTGCGCCGGCAGCTGAACTCACGGCCTGCGCGCTGGACGCCGTACCGGCTTCAACGCGCTTGCCAATGCCCTGCAAAATTGCAGCGATCCGGAACAGGTTGTAGGCCAAGTAAAAATTCCACTCGGCTTTAAGTTGCTCTGGGGTCGCAATGCCAGTGCGCTCGCAATACATCCGGATATATTCCTGCTCGCTGGGGATGCCGAGGCCCGCAAAGTCGAGCCCGCCGATACCTCTGAACGAACCCGGCGGTATGTGCCAGGCCATGCAGTGGTAACTGAAATCTGCCAAGGGGTGTCCGAGGGTGGAAAGCTCCCAATCCAGAACAGCCAGCACTTTCGGTTCGTCGTTGTGAAACATCAGATTGTCCAGGCGGTAGTCACCATGCACGATGCTGACCATGCTATCGTCGCGCGCCATGGGTGGAATATTGCGTGGCAACCACTCCATCAGTTGATCCATTGCGACGATGGGTTGCGTGATGGACGCGGTGTACTGCTTGCTCCAGCGGCCGATCTGGCGCTCAAAATAGTTTCCGGGTTTACCGTAATTTTGCAAGCCACGGTCTGCGAATTTCACCATGTGCAGGGCCGAAATGACGCGGTTCATTTCGTCGTAGAACGCTCCCCGCTGGCTTGGGCTCATCCCCGGTAGCGACTGGTCCCACAGCACACGCCCTTGCATGTACTCCATGACGTAGAAGGCACGTCCGATCACGGATTCGTCTTGGCACAGACAATACATGCGTGGGACAGGGACGGCGGTGTCCTGCAAGCCGCGCATGACGGCGAACTCCCGCTCAACGGCATGGGCCGAAGGCAACAACTTTGCAACCGGGCCGGGTTTGGCGCGCATGACGTAGTTTCTGGACGGCGTGATGAGTTTATAGGTGGGGTTGGATTGCCCACCCTTGAACATTTCGGCGCTTATGGGACCAACGTAACCGTCGAGGTTTTTGTCCAGCCACGAAGACAATGCGCTCAGGTCGATCACGTGCTGCCCCGAGACGGGTCGCGTGCCAACAAAATGTTCAAATTCGCTCATGAATAATCGGTTTGTAATTGGGACTTGCTTTAATCGTCCGATTCAATGATGCGCATCAGCGCGTCGCGCTCGCGCACCACCAGGCCACCCGGCTCGATACGAATGGCGTTGTCGCGTTCCATGGCCTTGAGTTCCTGGTTGACCCGCTGTCGGGACGCTCCCAGCAATTGGGCAAGTTCTTCCTGTGCCAGGTGCAACCCGATGCGGATCTCGCTCGCGTTGCTCAGGGAGGGGATACCATAGCTTCGTACCAGGTGCAGCAACTGTTTGGCAAGCCGTGCGCGCAGGGGTAGGGTATTGAGGTCTTCCACCAAACCATACAATTGCCGAATGCGCCTTGCATGGAGTCGAAGCAGTGCTTCGTAGAGTTCCACGTGAGAAGCCAGTATTTTCTTGAAATCGGCTTTGGCCACACACAAAATGGTGCTGTCCCCGTGTGCGTATGCGTCGTGGGTGCGACGGTCGCCGTCGAAGATGGCTACATCCCCGAACCAGATGCCCGGTTCGACATAGGTCAGCGTGATCTGTTTGCCAGAGATCGATGTCGAACTCACGCGCACCGCCCCTTTGGCACAGGCAATCCATTCTTCCGGGGGTTCCCCGCGGGCCGTGATCAGATCGCCGTCTTTGAAGCGTTTGACGTAAGCACATCTGAGGATATCGTGTTTAAGGGAAGGTGAGAGCGTTGAAAACCAGCGACCAGAGTTGATGGCTGCGCGTTCGTCTATGGTAAGAATGGGTTCGTCCATGGCCTGTCTTGTCGGTGACTATTAGCTTTAGCTTTAAGCACTGCATTGTCACCTGCGGGACCACTAATTGAGCCACTCGTTGTCGCATGGGTGTCTGTGCGGCGTATTCCGATCGTGATGCAATGCGCTGCCGCCGCGGCAGTTGGGTATGCGAGAATCAAACTTCTGATGAAGCGTGCTCTCAAATTGATATCTTCCAGCATTGCCTTGGCCTTGCTGTGCGGGGCATCTGGCGTTTTGGCGATGAGCCTGGGCAAGGTGCGTGGCTTCGCACATCTGGGCAAGCCACTGGAACTGAGCATACCGGTGCAATTTGATTCCGAAGAGGCAGCCACTGGTTTTTGTTTTGATGCAGATCTTTTTTACGGTGACCTGCGCGTTCAAAACAGCCACATCACGTTGGCGATCCAACCGGAGCAGTCACAAGGCGATGCGGCTGTAAAGGTGGTTTCGCGTGCGAATATCAATGAGCCGGTTGTGACCGTGTATTTGCGGGCCGGTTGCCTGCATAAAACCTCGCGGAAATATGTGCTGCTGGCGGACTTGGTTAGCGAAGTAGGTGAACCTGAACTTTCACATGCACCGCTGGTAAGATCAAACGTGGTTCGCAATGCTCCAGCCACTGTTACCTCAGCCGAGAATCCATTGGTATCTGATGGCGCAGCCCCAAGAGTGCCACCGCCGGAGCGCAAGCCCGAACAACCAGCTCGAATTGCAGTGGTTCCTGCCAAAGTACGGGTGCAGGTTCCGAAAGGTGTGGAGGTTGCCAGCAGAATACCGGAGCAACGTGCGCGGTTGAAGTTGTTGCCCCTGAATCTGACGCAGGAGCGTGATCCCACCCTCAGGCCCACGAATGAGATCCTGTCCTTGCCAGCGGAGGACGCAGGCAAGCGGGCCGAAGCTGCTGCGCTCTGGCGCTCACTCAATGTCACGGCGCAAGATGTACTGGTCGACGAAGCACGCTTGCAATCACTGCATGCTGATCTCTCAGCGCAACGCGATCTGGGGGCGAAAACTGCACAACTTTTGCTTGACCTGTCTACACGTCTGGAGGAGATGGAGGCTCAGAAATATGCTAACCCGCTTGTTTACGGCTTGCTGGTGCTGTTGCTGGCTTGCGCATTGATGTTGGCGTATTCGTGGACTCGCGTGCGAGGATTGGGTGCCGGAAGGTCGCCGTGGTGGGGCATCGTAAAGGGGGAAACTGAATCGGAGGAGAAGGGTGGACGAAGCTTTCCCACCATCGATCATGCTAGCCCGGCGAAGCAAACTGAGCCTTTACTTCCGAGTCAGCCTGCTTCTGCGCCGGTACCTATAACACCAGTTGCCCAACGTCATCCCGCTGATCTCGATATCGACTTGAATCTGGGTGAATCTGTATTTTCTACTTTGGGTAAGACGCACACCACGGCATTGACCTCGGTCCCGGTGGAGAGGAACTTGTTGCACAAACAGACTCCGCACGATTTTTCGCTGAGTGTGTCGGGTGGACTGCGATCCATCAACATGCAGGAGATGCTTGACGTACGCCAGCAAGCGGATTTTTTTATGGCCCTGGGCCAGTACGAGGAAGCCATTGGTGTTCTTGTGGGCAGCATCAACGACAGCGGGGTTTCTAATCCGCTGGTGTACTTGGATCTTCTTAAGGCATTGCATACCTTGAGCCGAAAGACGGAATATGACCACTACCGGGAAGGATTCAATGTGCTGTTTACAGGCTTGGTGCCTGAATACACTGGGTTCAACCAGGGCGGAAACACATTGGATGCCTACCCCGAAGTGGTTCGCAAAATCACCGCGCTGTGGCCTGCTCCGGAAGCGTTGGACTATATCGAACAGTGTCTGGTTCGTTCTGCGGAGATGGATCCGGGGCAGGGTTTTGATCTGAATGCGTACCGGGACTTGTTGACCTTGCACGGTGTGGCTAGTCGGCTTGCTACCGAGTCGGAATCAGCCCCGGTGCCGTTTTCATTCAGCACCATCAAGGCCAATTTCCCCCACCTTTCGGCGCCTACCGTGACTTCGTTGGGCGAGTCCGTATTCAAGCCAGATTCGACACAAACTCTTTCTACCTTGGCGATGGTTCACATTGCATTGGAGGAGGGTGCGATGGGTGTAGATCTGGATCTTTCAGAAGCGGAGAATAACCTGATCGATTTTGACGCCGATGGTCTCTCGACGAGGCAATCAATTTAGCTCGCGCCACATTGATTGCGTATGCTACCTTCGCACTTGCAAGGCGCCTGGGTTGATGATGTTGGTAGGCGTGCCTTTTATGAAGTTGATCACATTGTCAAACGCGGAGCCAAAGTAGGACTCATAGTTCGACTGCTCCACGTAGCCGATGTGCGGTGTGCAAATACAGTTTTCCAGGCGAAGCAGTGCGTGTCCCTGCAAAATGGGTTCAGTCTCAAATACATCGACTGCTGCCATGCCCGGATGCCCCCGGTTGAGTGCGCTGATCAAGGCATCCGCTTCAATCAATTCTGCACGCGAAGTATTCACCAGAAGAGCGGTGGACTTCATGCGTGCAAGGTCAGCGGGTCCTACCACTCCCATGGATGTCTCGGATAACCTAAGATGAAGTGAGAGCACGTCGCTCTGGCTAAAAAAGGCTTCCCGGTTTTGCGCGGTAGCGTAGCCCTCTTGCTGGGCTCTTTGCCGTGACGATTCGCTTCCCCAGATGATTACTTGCATGCCAAAAGCTTTGCCATAACCGGCCACGAGCTGTCCAATGCGGCCGTAGCCCCAGATTCCCAAAATCTTGCCGTGCAGTAGGCTACCGAGGCCAAAATTTGGAGGCATGGATGCGACCTTCAAGCCCGATTGTTGCCACGCTCCGTGCTTGAGATTGCCGACGTATTGGGGAATTCTGCGCATGGCCGCCATTACCAATGCCCACGTGAGCTCTGCCGGGGCCAGCGGTGATCCCGCTCCCTCGGCTACGGCGATGCCACGATCGGTGCAGGCTTGCACGTCCACATGGCTGCCCACGCGCCCGGTTTGTGAAAGGAGCTTGAGCTTGGGAAGCTTTTCAATTAATGCTCTGCTAATGTGAGTTCGCTCACGAATTAGTACCACAACATCAGCATCCCTTAGCCGTATCGAGAGTTGTCCCAGGCCTTTCACCGTATTGGTGTAAACCTTGGCCTGGTAACTTTCCAATTTTACGGCGCATTCCAGCTTGCGAACAGCATCCTGATAGTCATCCAAAATCACAATATTCATATGCGACATTGTGCCTTGCCAAACGGCATCGGGACGCCGGCAGTAAGCAGGGGCAATAGGGTGCCCTTCAGACTAGGGCAGTCTCGCGTGCCGCAAGCCGGTCGAGTTCAGCGCAGACGTCGGCCATTCGGCCGGATATAACCATACGACCCACACTCGACCTGTGTTGACCAGCTTCCACCACGCGCACTACACGAAGCGGTCGCATCTTTGTGTGATTCTTGGCAACAACGCCCGTACAGTTTGCCTTGACAGCTACAAATTTAGTAGCGTTTTGTCGCAGACAAGAGTGCTGCACCATTTCCGCTTGCGGGGCAGGGTGCGTTGGGGCTGTCCATTTTTGGAGTAACTGGTGCAATGGCACCAGGGCGTACAGCTTGGCAATGAGCGCGATGTTCATAGGGCTTTTGAAGTGGAGGGTTTACATCAGCATGGTGTTGCGAATCAGTCCGACCGCAAGGCCTTCGATTTCAAAGGGTTCGCCCGGTTCCACCACAATAGTTTGGAAGTCCGGGTTTTCCGGGTGCAGTTCAATCAGATGCTTGTTGCGTCGAAAACGCTTGACTGTTACTTCGTCACCAAGACGTGCCACCACAATTTGCCCATTTTTTGCATCCTTTGTTGCCTGAACGGCCAGCAGGTCCCCGTCCATGATCCCGGCATCACGCATGGACATTCCTCGTACCTTGAGCAGGTAATCGGGTTGACGCTGAAACAGGCTGTTTTCCACGTAGTATGTTTGATCTACATGCTCCTGGGCAAGGATGGGCGAACCTGCAGCTACACGACCGATCAAAGGAAGCGCCAGTTGGGCCAGCCCCGGCAGAGGTAGGGAGAATTGTTTGAATCGTGATTCGTTGATGGACCGCAGAACTTCGCTTTTAAGGCGAATTCCGCGAGACGTGCCACTTACCAACTCAATGACGCCTTTGCGAGCCAGTGCCTGGAGATGCTCTTCCGCTGCGTTAGCGGATTTGAAACCCAGTTCATTGGCTATTTCTGCGCGGGTGGGCGGTGCGCCGGTACGTGAGATGGCACTTTGAATGAGGTCAAGAATTTGTTGCTGTCGTGCGGTGAGTTTGGGACTCTCTAACATTCTGACTCCTTGGGGTTGGACCCGGTCGACTGTTGGCCTGTACACACTGTTGCGGCATACAGTGACTGTATTTTTAACCAGTTTTAATTTGTTTGCAAGTGTTTTTTGAGATTTCAACCGTGATTGGGGCGGTATCCCGGGAAATCTGGGCCGATTGGTTCTCAACCCTCGCGTGAGTGTGGTTTAAGGCGGCGGTAAAATTTCCTACCACCACCGAACGGGCTCACCTATGAAATCGCTTTCCTGCCACGCCATACTTTCTGGGCGAGCACCCGCCGATTCCCCCGTAACCTTGCGCGGCTGGGTTCGGACCCGCCGCGATTCCAAAGCCGGCATGTCTTTTGTCCACGTGTCTGACGGCTCGTGCTTTCATCCGGTGCAGGTAGTGGCCGCGGCTTCGCTGGGAAATTACACCAGTGAAGTCCATAAACTGACCGCAGGCTGCGCTGTCGAGGCTACTGGGATGATCGTCCCTTCGCCTAATGCTGGGCAACCATTCGAGATGCAGGCGATTGAACTGCACGTTGTGGGATGGGTTGAAGATCCCGACACCTATCCCATTCAGCCCAAGCCACATTCCATGGAGTTTCTTCGCGAGGTTGCGCACTTGCGTCCACGCACCAACGTGATTGGTGCGAGTGCGCGGGTGCGTCACACGCTGGCCATGGCCATCCACCGGTTTTTCAGCGAAAACGAGTTTCTCTGGGTCAATACGCCGATCATTACCGCTTCCGATGCCGAGGGCGCCGGTGAACTCTTTCGTGTCTCGACACTGGATGCACTGAACCCTCCCAGAACTTCCGATGGGAAAGTGGATTTTTCACAGGATTTTTTCGGTCGTGAGGCTTTCCTGACCGTTTCAGGGCAGTTGAATGTGGAAACCTATTGCATGGCATTGTCGAAGGTGTACACGTTTGGTCCTACATTTCGCGCGGAGAATTCCAATACCAGTCGCCATCTGGCCGAATTCTGGATGGTCGAACCGGAAATCGCGTTTGCCGATCTTTCATCGGATGCGGACCTGGCTGAGGCGCTTCTGAAGTACATTTTTAAGGCCGTGCTTGCCGAGCGTCCCGACGACATGGCCTTTTTTGATGACCGCATAGAGAAAGGTCTGATTGCCAAGTTGCAAAGTATCGTCGACCGTCAGTTTGTGCGAATGGATTACACCGAGGCGATCAGTGTTCTTGAGAAGTCCGCTCACCGGTTCGAATACCCTGTGAAGTGGGGCATTGACTTGCAGAGCGAGCATGAGCGCTACCTTGCGGAGCGGCACGTGGGTGGTCCGGTTGTGCTCATGAACTATCCGAAGGAAATTAAAGCGTTTTACATGCGGCTCAACGATGATGAAAAAACGGTGGCGGCGATGGATGTCCTGGCTCCCGGTATTGGCGAGATCATCGGAGGTAGTCAGCGCGAAGAGCGCCTTGGTGTGCTTGATGCGCGCCTTCAGTCTACGGGTCTGGACAAAAACGCGTACGGCTGGTATCGGGACTTGCGCCGATATGGATCAGTTCCGCACGCAGGGTTTGGGCTGGGTTTCGAACGCACGGTGGCTTACGTCACTGGTCTGACCAACGTGCGTGATGTCATTCCATTTCCGCGCACCCCAGGTAGCGCGCGGTACTGAAGTGCTTCCGTATCGCACCGAAAGAGTGCGAATCGACTTCGCTTTCAGCCAGCGAGGGCTTTGAACGCGCTGGCGGTGATGGAGTCCACGTCGCCCATGCCGCTGATGGCCCTGTACTTGGGTGCACTGGCGGGATCCGTTGACTCCCATTTGGAGTAGTACTCCACTAAAGGGCGCGTCTGGGCGCTGTATACTTCCAGACGCTTCTTGACGGTCTCTTCCTTGTCGTCTTCACGCTGAATGAGTGGCTCTCCCGTCACGTCGTCCACACCCGCGACCTTTGGCGGATTGAACTTGACGTGGTAAGTGCGTCCGGAGGCAGGGTGGGACCGGCGACCGCTCATGCGTTCGACGATCGCTTCGAATGGAACATCGATCTCAAGTACAAAGTCCAAAATGACACCGGCTGCCTTCATGGCGTCAGCCTGGGGAATGGTACGCGGAAAGCCATCAAACAGAAATCCGTTGGTGCAGTCGGGCTGGGTCAAACGTTCCTTGACGAGATTGATGATGAGGTCATCGCTGACCAATCCACCAGAAGCCATGACTGCCTTTGCTTCCAATCCCAGGGGCGTGCCCGCCTTTACCGCAGCACGCAACATGTCACCGGTAGAAATTTGCGGAATGGAGTATTTTTGGCAGATGAATGCGGCTTGAGTGCCTTTCCCGGCACCTGGTGCGCCCAAAAGTATCAGTCTCATGGATTACCTCGGTAAGTACAAAAATCAATGCACAGCAGCCCGAAGAAAAAGGTTCGTTCCGGACTACAAATTGCTGTTCGTTGGAGAATAGCACGGCAGCAAGTGTGTTCCGCTTACAACGATGATGTGGCAAACAGTGCGCGAACCCGTTCAAGGTCTTGCGGGGTGTCCACACCGGGACCTGGACTTTCGTGGCTTATATGTACCGCAATCTGGTAGCCATGCCACAGCGCGCGCAGTTGTTCCAGCGCCTCAGTGACCTCAATCGGTGCTTGTGTCAGGCAAGGGAACTGTTGCAGGAAGCCGACCCGGTAGGAGTAGATGCCAATGTGGCGCAGCGGCGCAGGCTGTGGCAGGGACTGAACACCATGAATAAAACCGTCGCGCCACCAGGCAATCGGTGCGCGACTGAAGTAGAGTGCCATTCCCACAGAATCCGTCACCACCTTCACCACATTGGGACTGACAAAGTCGGCCACATTGTCAATGGCATGGGCAGCCGTACCCATGCTGGCAGCGGGGTGGAGGTGCAATACCTCGGCCACCGCTTGTACCAGCTCGGGGTTGATCAGCGGTTCGTCACCCTGCACGTTAACAACGATGTCATCCGGCTGCAGACCGAGCAGCATGCTGGCTTCGGCAAGACGGTCGCTGCCCGAGGGGTGGTCTTGGCGGGTAAGAACCGCGTCAAAGCCGTGCGCATGGCAGGCATCAACGATGGACGAATGGTCACCCGCCACCACGATACGGGTCGATGCTGCCACGCCTGCGCGCACCCGTTGTGCGACCCGAACCACCATGGGCGCACCGCACAGGTCCGCCAAGGGTTTGTTGGGCAAGCGGGTGGAAGCAAGCCGTGCCGGGATCAATACGGTATACGACATGGGCTGCCCGGTTACAACCCCAATTCGCTGTCCGACATGGGACGCGCCTCATTTTCCAGCAGCACCGGGATGCCGTCGCGAACCGGATAGGCCAGGCGTGCACTGCGCGAGGTCAGTTCTTGCTTGTCGTGGTCGTACTCCAGTGGTCCCTTGGTCACGGGGCAAACGAGAAGTTCAAGTAATTTTGTGTCCATGGGTCGATGATAACTTTGCTGCAAAGTGGCTTGTAACCTGTGCATCCAGCGCGTTGAAGAACTCGGCATCTACCTGAAATAAAAGGGGGATGGCGAGCGCGTCGGGTGCGATTCGCCACAATTTCAACGCATCTTTCTCAGTGCAAATAATCCTGTAGCCCTCGTATACACTGCGTGACATGCTATTAAAGTTATAGTGGTCCGGAAGTGGCAAAGTGCGTGCCAGCGGAATCTTAAGCGCGCGCAACATGGAAAAAAAGATTTCTGGTTGCCCAATACCGGCCAGTGCCAGCAGGGGGCTGGTACTGGGCGAATGCAGGGTTTCAATGGGAACGGTGGATCCATCGCTGTGAATTGCCACCGAACCGAGGGTGCGTTGAGCCCTGTATCCAGCAAAGGCAGGCCGACTTCCGGTGTGAAGTGCCAGCAAGCGTTCGTCTGCCTGTCCAACTTGAGGCAATGCCTGGCGGGGCCAGGGTTCGCGCAATGGGCCGGCCGGGAGCAGCCAGCCGTTTCCGCATCCCCGGTCATCAAACACACAAATTTCCAGGTCGCGGGACAAACCGTAATGCTGCAGGCCGTCGTCACATACGATGATCTGAGTATGCGGATACCGGTTCAGCAGAGCCTGCGCGGCGGCATGCCGGTTGCGGTCTACAAAGACCGGCACCTCGGTGGCCTGCCGTAGCATCAGCGGCTCGTCGCCCACCTCATCGGCGGTCGAGTCCACCCCTACTTCGAGGCATGTGGTACTGGCGCGACCGTAGCCGCGCGACACAATGCCCACCTGATAGTTTTCCTGCTGCAGATGCTTGACTACAGCGGTCACGGTGGGCGTCTTACCTACACCGCCAGCGACTACATTGCCGACCACGATAACCATGGCATCGACACGCCGCGTGGCAAGCCAGCCCCATCGATAAAGATGGCGCCTCAGCGCAATCAAGGCGCGATATATCCATGAAAGCGGCCAGAGTGCGCAGGCGAGCACGCCACGCGCTGACCAGGCATCAACCAGCACGCCTTGCAGCGTTGAGTTCTCCTGCATCGCTCTAGTGGCCACCCGACTGGCTGGAGGATTGGGTAGCAAAGGTAATCTGGTTCAAACCCGAACGACGCGCTGCTTCCATCACTGTGACGACGGCCTGATGCTTTGCGTTGGCATCGGCACTGATGATCACCACGGACTCTTTGCCCGCCTTCGCGCCCTCGATCAGCGCGGTCGAAATGCTGTCGAGTCCGCGTCCGACCACGGGGATGCGATTGACACTGTAGGCACCGTCGGCACTGACCGCGACAATCAGTTCCTTGGGGTAATCACGCTGCACATCGGTGTCCGCCACCGGCAGCTTGAGCTGCATTTCCGTGAACTTGCTGTAGGTGGTTGAGAGCATCAAAAAAATAAGCACGACCAGCAAGACGTCAATGAACGGGATCAGATTGATCTCTGGTTCGTCACGGCTGCTGCGGCGGAAATTCATGAATGCTTGCGGCGAACCGCTTTGAGATGGCGGGCCAGGCGTTCGGACGAGAGCTCAAGGGTAAGCAAATACGCATCCACCTGTCCCCGAAAATAGCGCCAGAAAATTAGCGACGGAATGGCGACCATCAAGCCGAAGGCGGTGTTGTAAAGCGCAATCGATATTCCGTGCGCAAGCTGCGCCGGATTGCCGCCGGTCGCAGTGCCCGGGGACTGGGAGCCGAAGATTTCAATCATCCCAACCACTGTACCAAAGAGCCCCATCAAGGGTGCAGCCGATGCGATGGTGCCCAATGCACTCAGGTAACGATCTAGCCGGTGGGCAACAACCCGTCCTGCCCCCTCCATCGTGGCACGAAGGTCTTCTTCGCTGCAGCGCGGATCCGCGTTCAGCGCGCGCAAGCCGCTAGCGAGAACTTCACCCAGCGCCGAATTCAGTTCGAGTTGCGAGACTACGTCGGGTGCCGGTATTCCTGAGCGTGTGACTCCAATCACTTCATCCAGCAAACGTGGCGGGGCGATCTTGCTGCTTTTCAGGCTGACAAAACGTTCTATGACAATGGCCAATGCCAGTACCGAGCAGGCAATGAGAGGCCAGATGGTCCAGCCGACGGCTTGTATGATCGAAAACAAATGAACGCTCCGCGCAATTGGTGTGCGGTGCGATTATGGCGCAGCCTTGGCTTGGCGATGACTTTTACGACACACCGGAGCTTCCACGTTGAATCTACTCTTCTTTGTAAGCTTGGGCCGCAAACACTATGACTGAGTTGTCGAATAC
>Ga0194060_10001826_pt1 | contig 15247 bp, 13 predicted proteins | sample SepL225m_MetaG_FD_163427 | JGI IMG/M metagenome (GOLD analysis project Ga0194060, IMG submission 163427) | Anoxic zone freshwater microbial communities from boreal shield lake in IISD Experimental Lakes Area, Ontario, Canada - Sep2016-L222-5m | ecosystem: Environmental > Aquatic > Freshwater >...
GACCTTCCTCGCGCGGTAGCCGAACAAGCCTTCGGGCTTGAAGAGAAGTACTAAAACCAAAGTCGCAAATGCGATTACAGGTTTGTAATTACTTGGTACACCACCGAAGAAAATATGAAGCTGTGAGAGTTCCATGATTAAACCTAAGAAGAGGCCACCGGCTAAGGCGCCATATGCATCACCGATAGTTCCTAGAACTACCGCAGCAAAAAATGAGAGAAGCAAACTTTCGCCCATTGCATTATTAAATTGTCCTTGAACTAAACCTTGAAACACACCAGCCAAAGAACCGAGCGCTCCTGAAATTAACCAGGTTGCAAGTACAACTCGATCCACATTGATTCCAGAAACTGAAGCCAGACCTGGGTTGTTTGCATAAGCACGCATATCTTTGCCGATTCGCGCCTTCGAGATAAAAAGCGCAATCAACAGGATTGATGAAGATGCAAAAATTAGAACCAATAATTGAGTCTGTGCGATTCTTGCTCCAAAAAAGTCATAAGTTTTCAAGATATCAACGTTGAATTTTCTGGTTTGGGTTCCAAATAAAAATTGAATAATTGGACGCAGCATAAGAGCAACACCGGTGGCTACTAGAAATAGCGCCAAGGTTCCTGCTTTATTTTTACGTAAATTGCGCCATAGGACTAACTCTAAAAACCAACTTATGCCCATTCCGGCAAGCATCGAAATAATGATCGAAAAGAAAAAATTCAATTCCAAAGTAACGCTTAGAAAATATGTAATAAACGCGCCTAGGGTAAGAAAATCCCCAGCTGCAAAATTAACGAGTCGGAGGACGCTATATAGAAGCGAAATTCCGACGGCGGCGATTGCAAATATCGAGCCAACTACCAGGCCATTGAAAAGATATTGAATTAAATCGCTCATGTTGCCCAGAATGCTCCCATCAAGCCAATCGAAAAGTTCAAACTAAACAACGATTGCGGAGCGTATCCTCCCCCGATGTGATTTTCAACGATAGTTCACCGCTCATGATTTATATCTCACCAGCTAGTTCTCTTCCAATTTTTCCTACTGGCGAGTAACCTAACGGGAATCTTAACCATATCCAAGTAGGAGCCTTTGATGAGTGAGCGTGTTGTTCTAGTTGATGCGGTTCGATCCCCTTTTGGTAAAGCTGGAAGTTTGTATGCCGAAACCAGAGCAGATGACATCATGGTTCGCACCCTTCGCGGATTATTAGAACGTAATCCCAAAGTTTCACCATCAGCAATCGATGATGTTGCAATTGCCGCAGCCACACAAAGTGGCGATCAAGGAATGAATATTGGAAGAAGTGTTTCATTACTTGCCGGCATTCCAGATAGCGTTCCTGGATATTCCATTGATCGATGGTGTGCTGGCGCACTTACTGCCGTTACAACAATTTCCGGTGCAATCGCAATGGGTCAATATGAAATTGCTATAGCTGGTGGCGTTGAACATATGGGACATCACCCAATGGGTGAAGGTATGGATCCAAATCCAAGATACTTAGCTGAAAAATTAGTTGATACCGATGCCCTACAAATGGGTATGACTGCAGAACGGTTGCATGACAAATTTCCACATTTAACAAAGGCTCGCGCAGATGCTTATTCAGTTGCATCACAGAATAAAACAGCTGCTGCATACACAGCCGGAAAGATTCAACGAGATTTAATTCCAGTCGCAGTACGTTCCACAGAACTTGGTTGGGGTATGGCAACTGTTGACGAACCACCACGTCCAGGAACAACTATCGAAGCTCTTGCTGCGCTGAAAACACCATTTCGCGCGATGGGAAATGTAACTGCAGGAAATGCTGCCGGGTTAAACGATGGCGCTACTGCCGCGATACTTGCAAGTGAATCGAAAGCTAATGAACTAGGACTTGGAATAAAAGCAAAATTAGTTTCATTCGCCTTTGCTGGTGTTGCCCCAGAAATAATGGGTTACGGACCAGTTCCAAGCACTATTAAAGCGCTAACTAAAGCTGGGCTATCAATTTCAGATATTGGTCTATTTGAGATCAACGAAGCATTTGCAATTCAAGTTCTCTCATTTTTAGATCACTTTGGAATTGCTGACGATGACGCCCGAGTAAATCAATATGGTGGCGCGATAGCAGTTGGACACCCATTGGCTTCATCTGGAGTTCGGTTAATGATTAATCTTGCCCGCAGTTTCGAAGAACACCCAGATGTTCAATACGGGCTAACAACAATGTGTATTGGTCTTGGAATGGGTGGCAGCATTATCTGGGAGAACCCACACTTCAATGGCGCTTCAAAGAAAGCGGCAAAATAATGAGCGATATTAAGTTGCCAGAAGGTGCACCTGAAGAAGTTATGACTGCGGCCCATGTTCGCGAGATCGACCTGACTCCTTTTGGCGCCAAAGGAACGCTTTCGCTAATCACGCTAGATAACGCAATGGATCACAACCGGCCAAATACTTTTGGTCCGGCATCACTTGCTGCACTAAATGAAGCAATAACAATTTCTGAAGCTAGCTCATCTGTCGCAATCGCAATAACCGGAAAGCCATTTATCTTTGCGGCCGGTGCAGATTTATCTGGGCTTGCATTCTTAACTGACAAGAAACAAGCACTTGCTATTGGAAAACTAGGACACGATGTATTCCGTAGATTTGGCGAGAGCAAAAAACCAACTTTTGCCTTCGTTAACGGTTTAGCACTCGGTGGTGGCCTTGAAGTCGCACTTCATTGCAAATATCGCAGCGTCGCATCTACTGCATTTACCGGACTGCCAGAGGTGTTCCTAGGTTTAGTGCCAGGTTGGGGTGGGGCAACAATTTTGCCTAAGTTAATTGGACCAGCCAATGCAGTGCAGGTAATAATTTTGAATGCGCTAAATAACAACACAATGATGAAGGCTAAAGATGCGCTAGCACTTGGTGTAGCCGATGTAGTTTTCGAACCATCAGATTTTCTCGAGAATTCAATAAAGTTTACAGCGTCAGTATTAAATGGTTCAAAGAAGTTAGAACGAGCTGATCACACAAAAGATGAAGCTGCATGGAAAGCGGCAATTGCTATTGGCGAAGCCGCAGTAGCTAAGAAATTTGGCGGCGCAGAGATTCCGCAGGCGATAAAGGCGCTGGATCTAATTTCAGCAGCGAGAACAAATACTTTAGGCGCTGGGTTTGATGCCGAAGATCTTGAACTAGCAAACTTAACAATGAGCAACCCGCTGCGAGCATCGCTCTACGCCTTTAATTTGATTCAAAAGAAGCGGAAGAAAGTTGAAGGCGCACCAAAACCTGCACTGGCTCGAAAATTAACGAAGGTAGGAGTCGTGGGCGCTGGTTTGATGGCTTCGCAACTTGCCTTGATTATGCTGCGAAACTTAAAAGTTCCAGTCGTAATCACCGACTTAGATCAGGAACGAGTTGATAAAGGTCTTAGCTACATTCGCGGAGAACTCACAAAGCTTGTCGAGAAGAAACGAATGAGCGCCGAAAGTGCTGCTCGTTTAAGTTCTCTGGTATCCGGCTCGACTGATAAATCTATCTTTGTTGATGCCTCATTTGTCATAGAAGCAATTTTTGAAGAGTTAGAACTTAAGCAGAAACTCTTTAAAGAACTTGAAAAAATAGTTTCAACCGAATGCATCTTGGCTACAAATACCTCTTCACTATCAGTTACGAAGATGTCTGACGGCTTAAGTAACCCCGAACGCGTAATTGGTTTCCACTTCTTCAATCCAGTTGCGGTTATGCCGCTACTTGAAATAGCTCGAACCCCTGCGACCGATGATGCAACTACAGCTACTGCGGTTGCGGTAGGGAAAGAGCTAAAGAAGACGATGGTAATTGTTAAGGACTCTCCTGCCTTTGTTGTAAATCGCTTGCTAACTAGATTTATGGGCGAAATAACTGATGCTATCGACGAAGGAACGCCACCAGATGTTGCAGATGCAGCAATGAAACCACTTGGTCTGCCAATGACTTCACTTGAGCTACTCGGTCTAGTTGGACCAGGAGTTGCGTTGCATGTTGCTGAAACTTTGAATAAGAACCTTGGCGATCGTTATCGAATTTCGCCAACGATGCAGGCCTTCGTTGCGCAGGGCGTAAAAACTTTTTATATTAAGGATGAAAAAGGAGCACTAAGTCCTAATCCTGCAGCGCTTGCTTTGATCAAAGCCGGTACTAAGCCATCAACATCTGAGGAAGTTCGAATCCGCGCCCTAAAAGCTTTAGCTAGCGAAGCTCGAATGATGTTGGATGAAGGTGTTGTTTCTACCGCAGCCGAAATTGATATCTGCATGTTGCTCGGCTGTGGTTGGCCGTTGCATCTTGGTGGAATTCTTCCGTACTTAGATCGTGAAGGTATAAGTAGCGAAGTTAGCGGTCAGACTTTTCATCCTGCGGGAGTTGCTTCACTGGCATAACTGCGTTGTTCAATTCTTCTTTAATAGAACTGCTCCAGGAAACCAATTGGCGAGTGATGTTTTGAACAGTAATTCCTAAATCTGCCAAGATTTCACTACGCTTTGAATGTTCTATAAATTCAAGTGGTACGCCGATTGAATGTATTGGAACATCCAAACCTGCATCTCTAAACATTTCAGAGATTGTGCTCGCAATTCCGCCATGCTTAATTCCATCTTCAACAACGACAACGCTCTTGTAACGTTGGGCCATTGTTAGCAAGCTCGTCGGTAGTGGCTTTACCCATCGTGGATCAATAACTGTTACCCCGACGCCTTCGCGATAAGCCTGGGCTGCAGCTTCGACGCAAATTTTCGCCATCGCGCCAACACTTACTAATAGAACATCGGCGCTTTCGCCACGATAGAGAACATCTATTCCGTCACGACGTTCGAATGCTGGAATATCCGCGCCAACAGCGCCTTTAGGGAATCGCAATAACGAAGGAGCATCGCTGATTTCCAAAGATTCACGGAGAACTTCGCGCAAAGTTGCAGCATCTCTAGGAGCTGCAACGTGAAGGGTTGGAACAATTCCAGTTAGTGCAAGATCCCAAATACCGTGATGTGAAGGTCCATCATCGCCGGTTACTCCGGCCCGGTCTAAGACAAAAGTTACGCCGGCTTTATGCAGCGCTACATCCAACAACAACTGATCAAATGCCCGATTTAAGAATGTTGAATAAATTGCAACAACTGGGTGAAGTCCAGTAAATGCCATACCCGCTGCACTTGTTGCCGCATGCTGTTCCGCAATACCAACATCGAGAGTTCGCTCTGGAAACTTCTGCGCAAATTTATCTAACCCAGTCGGCCCAAGCATCGCCGCTGTAATGGCAACAATATCCTTGCGCTTTTCGGCAATCTCGCAGATTTCATTTGCGAAAACACTTGTCCAGTTTGGTTCAGATTTTGAAACCGGAACACCAGTCTCTGGATCAACAATTCCGACTGCATGAAATTTTTCAGCCGCATCATTTACGGCTGGTGCATGTCCTCGGCCTTTTTCCGTAATTACATGCACTAGAACTGGAGCACCAAAATTCTTGGCCTGTTCTAGCGCGCCTTCGACAGCTTCAATGTTGTGACCATCAATCGGTCCAATGTATTTAAGACCTAAATCTTCAAACATGCCTTGCGGCGCAACGATATCTTTAATTCCTTTTTTTACACCGTGCAGAGTTTCATAAATTGGGCCGCCAACTACAGGAGTTTTCTCTAGAACTCCCTTGCCCCAATCCAAGAATTTTTCATATCCACTTGTTGTTCGAAGTGTTGAGAGATATGTGGCAAGTCCGCCAATAGTTGGCGAATAAGAACGCTCGTTATCGTTAACAACAATGACTAGTTTTAGATCTTCGCTCGATGCAATATTATTCAGCGCTTCCCATGACATTCCGCCCGTTAGTGCACCATCTCCAACAACGCAGACAACAGTTTTATCTAGATCACCTTTAATTAAATTTCCGCGTGCGACGCCATCTGCCCAAGAGAGTGCGGTTGATGCATGAGAATTCTCAACTACATCGTGTTCACTCTCACTACGGTTTGGATATCCAGAAATACCACCGCGCTGGCGCAACTTATCGAAACCTGAGTATCGGCCCGTTAATAATTTGTGAACATAGCTCTGATGTCCAGTATCAAAAATAATTGTGTCTTTGGGTGATTCAAATACTCTATGAATTGCAATCGTTAATTCGACAACACCAAGATTTGGCCCTAAATGCCCACCACTCTTGGAAACTTTCTCAATTAAGAACTCACGAATTTCTGCAGAGAGCTCGGTTAATTCGGGATACGACAGAGCTTTCAGATCACTAGGACCGACGATATTTTTTAGAATTGAAGCCTGCTCTCCCATGAAAGTATTCTAGAGCAGGCTCAAATAATTAGAGAAGCGAACGAAGCACATATTGCATGATGCCGCCGTGACGGTAATAGTCAGCTTCACCAGGGGTGTCGATACGGACGACCGCGTCGAAACTCTTATCTCCCGCAATTACTTTAAGAACCTTAGGCACGCCTCCGGTATTCAGCGCTTCGATTCCGACAATTGAAAATTCTTCAGTACCGGTGAGACCAAGTGATGCCGCGTTTTCACCAGTTGGGAATTGAAGTGGTAGCACTCCCATTCCAATTAAGTTAGAGCGATGAATTCGTTCGAATGATTCTGCAATTACAGCTTTAACACCAAGTAGCGCAGTTCCCTTTGCCGCCCAGTCACGTGATGAACCAGATCCATATTCTTTACCAGCAAGAATTACTAATGGAATCTTCGCGGCTTGATATTCCATTGATGCATCGTAAATGGTTGCTTGGCTTCCACCATCTAGAAAATTCTTAGTGAATCCACCTTCAACGCCATCTAATAATAAATTCTTTAGACGGATGTTTGCGAATGTTCCACGAATCATTACTTCGTGATTACCGCGACGTGAGCCATATGAGTTGAAATCAGCGCGATCAATTCCATGTTCTGCTAAATACGTACCTGCTGGTGAATCAGCCTTAATGTTTCCAGCTGGTGAAATGTGATCAGTAGTTACTGAATCTCCTAGAATCGCCATAACTCGAGCCTTTAAAATATCTTTTACTGGCTCTGGATTTCGTGGCATTCCTTCGAAGTAAGGAGGTTTGCGCACATAGGTGGATTTCAAATCCCACTCGAAAACTTTACCGACAGGTGTAGCTAGGGATTTCCAACGATGATCGCCTTCGAAGACAGTTGCATAATCCTTGGTAAACATCTCGGATGAAATAGATGCATTGATTACGCTCTGAATTTCTTCAGTAGTTGGCCAAATATCTTTAAGAAATACCTCGTTGCCATTTGTGTCTTTGCCGATTGAATCCTTCTCAAAATCATGATCCATTGTTCCGGCAAGTGCGTAAGCAACTACGAGTGGAGGTGAAGCTAAATAGTTCATCTTAATATCAGGGCTGATGCGACCTTCAAAGTTACGGTTTCCGGAAAGTACCGCAGTGACCGCAAGATCATTATCGTGAATCGCTTTGCTAATTGGCGCTGGAAGTGGGCCAGAGTTACCGATACAAGTTACGCAGCCATATCCAACAAGGTTGAAACCAAGTTGATCCATATAAGTTGTTAGTCCAGCGCGATCGTAGTAATCAGTAACTACTTTCGATCCTGGTGCAAGTGTGGTCTTTACCCAAGGCTTACTTCGTAGCCCTTTCTCTACCGCCTTCTTCGCAAGAAGCGCAGCCCCAATCATTACGCTGGGATTAGAGGTGTTCGTGCAAGAAGTAATGGATGCAATAACAACTGCGCCATTTGAAACTGAAGTGGCTTTGCCATCTAGCATGATGTCGACTGCTGATTTTCCAGTTTTATCAGTGAAATAAGTTGGCAATATCTTCTCAAATGAAATCTTCGAATTTGAAAGTTGAATGCGATCTTGTGGACGTTTCGGACCAGCGATAGATGGAACTATTGTTGCAAGGTCTAACTCTAAAGTTTCAGAGTATCTTGGCGCCTTATCTGGGTTGTGCCAAATTCCAATTCGCTTTGCATACTCTTCGACAAGCGCCAATTGTTCTGCGCTTCGACCAGTTAAAGATAAGTAACGAATAGTTTCTTCATCGATTGGGAAGATCGCACATGTCGAACCATATTCCGGTGACATATTTCCAATTGTTGTTCGATTTGCCATTGGTAGCGCCGTAACGCCAGGGCCATAAAATTCTACGAACTTTCCCACCACCCCGTGCTTGCGCAACATTTCGGTAATTGTTAAAACTAAGTCAGTTGCAGTTGTTCCGATTGGGAGCTGGCCATTTAATTTAAATCCGACAACACGTGGGATAAGCATTGAGACAGGTTGTCCTAGAAGTGCAGCTTCGGCTTCAATTCCGCCGACTCCCCAACCAAGAACTCCAAGACCGTTAACCATTGTTGTGTGCGAATCAGTTCCGACAACTGTGTCTGGATAAGCGCGCAAAACACCATTTACTTCGCGGGTCATAATTACCCGGGCAAGATATTCAATATTTACTTGGTGAACAATTCCAGTTCCTGGCGGAACAACTTTGAATTCATCAAATGCAGTCTGGCCCCAACGCAAGAAGCGATAACGCTCTTGGTTTCGCTGGTATTCAATATCTGTGTTCTCTTCAAATGAGGTATTAGTTCCGAATTTATCCGCGATAACCGAGTGGTCAATAACCAATTCAGCAGGTGCGAGTGGATTTACCTTCGTTGGATCTCCGCCAAGTTCTACGATCGCTTCGCGCATCGTTGCAAGATCAACTATGCAAGGAACACCAGTGAAATCTTGCATGATTACGCGGGCTGGGGTGAATTGAATTTCGGTATCTGGTTCAGAATCTGGATTCCAATTTGCAAGGGCTTCAATTTGTGCGGCTGTGATATTCGCGCCATCTTCTGTTCGGAGTAAATTTTCCAATAAAACTTTAAGGCTAAATGGAAGTGAGTCTGCTGCAGGTAATTTGGTGATATCGAAAATCTCGTATTTCTTACCTGATACTTCTATCTCAACCTTGGAATTAAAAGAATTTTTACTCATGGCGTTATCTTAACCGAGAGAAAAGCGAGCTACACATTCCACATGGTGGGTCATCGGGAATAGGTCGAAGCCAACCATGTGATTTAGGTGATACCCACCCTCCTCTAGTTGCTTGGCATCTCTGGCAAGCGAGGCTGGATCGCAAGAAACATAAACAATCGTACGTGGCTTCTTGGCCATCATTTGTTTAACAACCATTTCACCGGCGCCAGTTCTAGGTGGGTCCAAAAGAATTACATCGACCCGATTAATAAGTGGCAACTTCTGCTCAACTCTTCCGGAGTGAACCTGAACATTTTTCTGCTTCTCAAATATTTTTAACGCATCTTGTGTTGCGCGATGACTAGATTCAATTAAGTGAACTTTACCAATGTCACCAACATCTTCAGCCATTGGAGCGCTGAATAACCCAACGCCACCATAAAGGTCACAAACTTGGTCACCTGGGCGAAGTGCTAACAAATCCATTACCAATTTCGTTAAAGTTTCTGGAGCTGCGCTATGACTCTGCCAGAATGCACTTGGTGAAATTTCAAAGGTGTGTTCCCCGACAACTTCATGTAATTGAGTCGGACCAGAAATACTTCTGCCACCTCTAGAAACATTCTTTTCACCAGAGTTAGAAACTGCAACTTCTAAGCGATCATCGCCCTTCCAGTTTCGCTGGAACATTGCATCATCATTTATTGCCTCAACTGCTATTAAGCATTTATCAATCTCAGTGACTTCTTTACTTCGAGCCGAAAATAACCCTGGCTTTCCATTCTTAGAGATTGCAAAATCCATCCGGGTTCGCCAATGCAATCCATTTTTTGGTTCTACCGAAATTACATCTAAATCAATTTCGATTCTGCCAAGTCTTGAAAATTGCTCGCGTACAACTGAACGTTTTAGTTCAAGCTGTGCCGATATTTCAATATGTTGGAAGTCGCATCCCCCACAACCACCAGGTACTGCATATTTACAGGGTGGGACTACGCGATCTTTAGATGGCTTAAGAATTTCAATCGCATCGCCGCGAGCTAACTTTGAAGATGTCGAGGTAATTTCAACAACTGCTTCTTCGCCGGTAATTCCATAACGAACAAAAATAACTTGCCCCTTGTGGCGCGCAATAAAATGGCCGCCATGAGCAACTGGACCAATTTCAACGGTAACCCGATCGCCTACTTTCAAAGAACTTTCGGCGTTGAGAAGGTTAGATTCCATAGGGGCAACCTTAAGGGTGTAAGTTGTACTTCGTGCACGTTGTGATTATGGGTTGCGGTCGAGTCGGGTCTGGTCTTGCCAACGACTTAGAGGCCGCTGGACATTCCGTCACAATAATTGATCAAAATCGTGAAGCATTCCGCCGATTAGGCCCAGATTTTAAAGGTCAAACAGTTGCAGGAGTCGGTTTCGATAGAGATATCTTGCTTGAAGCAGGAATTGAAAGAGCTGATGCATTTGCAGCAGTATCAAATGGCGACAATTCAAATATTCTTGCCGCAAGAGTTGCGCGCGAAACTTATGGTGTAGAAAAAGTTGTAGCTCGTATTTACGATCCAGCTCGCGCCGAAATTTATCAACGTTTAGGAATTCCAACTGTTGCAACCGTTTTATGGACAACAGATCAGATTATTCGCAGACTTGCGCCAGAAGGTTCTAGATCAGAGTGGCGAGATGCAAGTGGCGTTGTTCAACTCTGTGAAGTACATCTTCATCACGAGTGGTTTGGTCAACCTGTATCGCTTATTGAAAAATCAACAAGAGCGCGAGTTGCCTTTATTACACGCTTAGGCGAAGGAATGATTCCAAATGAGAACACAGTTCTCCAAGAGGGCGACTTAGTCCACGTAATGGTTACTGATCATGAAATTAAGAATGTCGAAGCAGCTCTAGCTAAATCTCCGGAAGAGGCATAAGTAATTATGAAAATTGCTATCGCTGGCGCTGGAAATGTTGGACGCTCAATTGCTCGAGAACTAATCGAGAACGGACACCATGTCCTGCTGATTGACCGCGATCCAAAAGCCTTGAAGATGGAGAGCGTTCCAAACGCTGAGTGGCTGATGGCAGATGTCTGCGAAATTTCATCGCTTGATAACGCCAAGCTTGATACTTGTCAGGTTTTGATTGCCGCAACTGGTGATGACAAAGTAAATCTTGTTGCCTCGCTGCTTGCGAAAACTGAGTATGGAGTTCCCAGAGTCGTTGCACGTGTAAATCATCCTAAGAATGAGTGGATGTTCGACTCCTCTTGGGGAGTTGATGTTTCAGTATCAACGCCAAGAATTATCTCTGCCATTGTTGAAGAAGCAGTATCCGTTGGCGATGTAGTTCGCTTATTCTCATTACAAAAAGGTGAGGCCAGTCTGGTAGAAATTACACTTCCAGAAGAGGCTAAATGTTTAGGCCGAACTGTTGAAGAAGTAAAGCTTCCGGAGAATGCATCACTCGCTGCAATTGTTCGTGATGGTCAAGTTATTACGCCGCACGCACATGATGTTTACTCTGCCGGCGATGAACTGCTATTCGTGGCGACTGCTGCTGCCGAAGAGCTTTTAAAAAGCTGCTTCATAGCTAATAATTAATCAGCTTTAGAAATCGGTACTGACTTAATAACTAGCCAAGTTCCCCAAAGTGTTGCTAGATAAAGTGGGAATCCTAGAAAAATATTTGCAATTCCTAGAGCATTCAATTGATCTGCCTTAAATAATGGATATTGAATTGCGAGTCGAATAGCAAAGAGCGCGAACCAAATCCAGGTTGCTTTTGTGTAGGCAGCTAACCGCTTTGGATCTTTGCGCCATTTCAAATTCTCGCCGAGGATAGGGCCAAGTAAAACCCCGATTAGTGGATACTTAACAAGAATTGAAAATAAGTAAACCAACATAAATGCCGAATTTTTCCAGAGACTTGGCGCGTAATAATCCTTTGCGGAGCCAGTCTTCCAAGCAAACCAGCCACAAAAAGCAACACCAATAAATCCTGATATTGAGTGCATCAAGGTGTCGCGCTTTACTAACCGCCAAACCATTAAGAGAACAGCGGTTGCAATAGAAACATAAAGGCAGGCACGCAGATTATGTGTGATGTTATAGGTAAGTAGAAAAACTAGAGATGGAATAGTTGAATCGATAATTCCTTTTTTACCACCGAGAGCAGTAACGACTTTTGCCTTATCTTCTTCTTGCATTAGCTCTTACCTCCGGTCGATCCAAAGCCGCCGATTCCACGATCAGAGCCAGGGAGTGAATCTACTTCGACAAATTCTGCGCGTTCCACTTGTTGAATAACTAATTGCGCAATCCGGTCACCACGTTTAAAAGAAATTGAATCTTTTGGATCATGATTTATTAAAATTATTTGCAATTCCCCGCGAAATCCAGCGTCCACAGTTCCTGGTGAATTAACCATGGTTACACCATGTTTTATCGCTAAGCCAGAACGCGGATGAACAAGGGCAACATAACCATTAGGTAGCGCAATCGAAATTCCAGTTGGCACAAGTGCTCGTTCTCCTGGCTGGAGCGTGATATCTATCCGAGAAGTTAAATCAGCACCTGCATCCCCCGGCTTGGCATAGCTAGGAAGTGGGATTGATTCATCGAGCCGTGTTATTAAAACTTTTACACTCATGGATTAATTTCAAACTCAGGATCAACAAAGGCTAGAAGTTCTGGGTGGGCAGTTACGTGCGCTAGATATTCCTTTGGTGCGTTATCTAAGAAGTGCTGCATTGGAACTATTACATAGAGCGAAGCGGCGCGAACTGCGATTGGGCCATCTGGGCTATTAAGCCTGCCGACCGCACTGCAATAAACCTTACGATTTACCTGACCAGTTATTTCTGCGCTTATATGCAGAGTAGTTCCCATTGGAACTGGAAGTAAGAAATCTGTTTCAAGTCTTGCGGTAACAGCTGGAGAGCGAATTAGCCACATTAATTTTCCAAGTGCTTCATCGAATGCCAGTGATAGAAGTCCGCCGTGAGCAAGACCAGGTGCACCTTGATGATTTTCAGTTACGGTAAATACTGCAGTTAAGTTTTGACCTTCGCCAGCATGTGCAACTAGATGTAAACCAGTTGGATGCAATTCACCACAACCAAAACAATGACCGAAGTGCGATGGAATCATAGTTCCGGGTTCTGGCGCCTTGGGATGTCGAGGCGGAATCTCTGCACCTTCCGGTGGAACCGTGCTTGGGATTCGACTCATGGGTAAAGCCTAACCCTTGAATTTGTTTGAGCAAATATTTCCAAATATTTCGAAGTGTTATGGCGTAGCGTGCGCCTGTGGGGAAAATAAACCAACGTGAAACTAACGACTACGGGCTTCCCATTTATCAGGAGAAATTGAGTTGGAGCTTGTGGCTCTGGCTATTCGCAATTTTTATGGCTGGCTCATTCTCGCTCTCAATTTGGGCCGCGCTTGGCGATCGGGCTGCAATTATTGCTTCAGCTATCGAGATTCTTTTATTGCTCTTTGCGCAGAACAAGAGCGCCCTAGAAATTACGGTAACTAAGGGCTGGTTATTGGTTGGGCCGGCAGCTATTGAACGGGCTTTTATTCATAATTTCAAAGCACTTTCTAAAAGTGAATATCGACGAGTTCGCGGAGTTGATGGCGATCCAGCTTCATACTTACAAATAAGATTTTGGATAAATACCGCAATTAAAATTGACCTTAGAGACCCAAAAGACAGAACGCCCTACTGGCTTGTAAGCACCAATAGAGCGAGTGAATTAGCTAAAATTTTAAACGTTGCCGAACACTAATTATTTAGAACTTAAGCACAATCTTTGCAAGTGGCCTTTGCGCCAGAACCTGATGCAAGTTGTGATGCATGATGAACTAAGAAACATTTTGAACAAGTAAATTCATCTTCTTGCTTTGGAACCACTCGTACAGTTAACTCTTCGCCAGAAAGATCAGCGCCAGGAAGTTCAAGATTCTCGGCCGCATCTTCTTCATCTATATCAACTTGACCAGATTGAGCATCTGCTCTGCGCGCTTTGAGTTCTTCGAGAGATTCTTCATGAAGTTCTTCATCTTGCTTTCGCGGTGTGTCGTAATCCGTTGCCATGGCACCTCCTCTTTTTACTTCTAGTAAATCAAAACTGCAATCAAATTAACTGCCGTCAGGGCGGATAGTGTCCTATAAGTGGCTCGCCTACCTAATCAACCTACGGCGTGTCGAAAATATTCCCGAATAAGCGTGGTTAAAAGGATTAATCCTTTAATCTAATTGGATTCTGACCGCGCGCTATTAAACGCTCAAAATGTGTATCGCGTTTTTCAACGAATTTCGAAACATCAGCCTCTGCTGCTGCAATAAATGCGCCTAACTCATCACGAGCTGCGGCGCCTTCACCTGTGAAATCTTCACGGTTAAAAATATTCCAAGCGCGCAGAACTGGTGCGACAACATCCTCAAGGTGCGACTTTGGATCATAAATTCCAGCAAGTGCAATCTGAACAGATTTGCGACCCCAGCCTGGCATTCCAGCACCTGGCATTTGGAAATTCGTAACAACATCCTTGATAGCAATCATCGCGGCATTCGGTTCTAAATCAATCGCAGCTGAAAGCAGGTTTCGATAGAACAACATGTGGAGGTTCTCATCAAGTGCGACTCGAGCCAGCATGCCCTCACAAATTTCATCATTGGAAATTCGACCGGTATTTCTATGTGAAATTCTGGTAGCCAACTCTTGGAAAGTTACATATGAAACGGTATGCAACATATCGTTGTCGTATGGGGTCTGATATCCAGCAGACATGTGCGCCATACGTAATTCTTCTAGTTCGTTTGGATCGACGCCGCGAGTAGCCATTAGATAATCGCGCATAACTATTCCGTGGCGTGCTTCTTCAGCAGTCCATCGGTTAATCCAGGTATTCCATGCGCCATCACGGCTCATTGAGATTGCTATATCAGTGTGATAGCTCGGAAGATTATCTTCGGTTAATAAATTTAGAATTAGCGCATCTTGTGCAATTGGTGAAAGTTTTGAATCTTTAGCTTCCCACGCATCACCATTTAGCGGTCCGGCAAATGTTCGTCCTTCGCTCCATGGGACATACTCATGGGGATACCAATCTTTCGTTGTTGCAACATGTCGTTCAAGTTCGACGGCGACGGCAGGCTCAAGATCTCTAATTAAACGATTTTGAATCTTTGGGTCGATTGATGCCATTAGCGGAACTTAGCGCAAGAAATGTGCTACTCGCTAGTTAAACGTGTGAGATTTAAATCAATTAGGGCGATTATTGG
>Ga0194060_10001827_pt1 | contig 15231 bp, 18 predicted proteins | sample SepL225m_MetaG_FD_163427 | JGI IMG/M metagenome (GOLD analysis project Ga0194060, IMG submission 163427) | Anoxic zone freshwater microbial communities from boreal shield lake in IISD Experimental Lakes Area, Ontario, Canada - Sep2016-L222-5m | ecosystem: Environmental > Aquatic > Freshwater >...
TGCCGGGCATGCCCGATTTCCGGCAGGATCGACCATGATACCGTTCCCACGATTTTGCCCTTCTGCTCACACACAATGAACCGGTCAATGTTTTCGGCAATATCGGAGATAGGCCGCGGCAGCAGTTCCTTGGGATAAGCCTTGATCAGGCTGTAGATCCCCTCGGCATCGATAAATCCCGCATTCCGGACACAATAGTTGGGTTTCGTTTTCACGGGCAAAAGAATACCCCACCCCGCTTCACGACGCCAAGGAAAAGATGGGGAGAAAAATGATGGAGTCTTCAGCAAAGAGGGTTGCGCCAGCGCAAACCTGGGAAACGGTCAAAGTCAGAGTCGTTGGAATGCAGTTCCGCCTGATGTTCGATGGCCAATGCGGCCAGATGAGCATCGGTGACCAATGCGCTACTCAAAAGTCGATTCCCGGAAAAAGATTCCAGTATCTGAAGGTGGCGGGGGCCAGGCTGAAGGAATTGGACTTGCGGTCGAGCGCTCCATGCCTGGATGTGCAACAATGCCTCGCTTGCCTCCAAGGGTTTCTCCAATATTTTGCGATTCGTCATTAAACGTAGAAATCCGAGGCAAACCACCCAGGGTATCCCGACAGTCTGTGAGCCTTCCATCAACCCTTGCCACCAGGTGCAAGCCGGAGTGTGGTGGGGAGCATCGCGGTTATACGCATAAACTAACAGGTTGATGTCCGGGATAATCATATTCGGCTGCGTTTGGTACGGTGACGTTCAATGAAATCGTCCGTCTCAATTTCATCAGCCAGTTGATTAAGTTTCAGGGGGTCGACGCCGGGCAGAAAACCGCAGGATTTGGCCTTGATCACAAAACGTCCCGGCGAGGAGAGGGGGCGCGGGCTGGCGGCTAACCCCCGCCGCAGCAACTCGTTCACAGTGCTCTTGAATCCCTGTCGGGTAGAGGCCGAAAGGCGCCGCAATTCAGTCGCAATATCATCATCAACGGTCAAGGTCGTTCTCATGTCAACATCATGATGCTTTATGTCCGTGATGTCAAGATGCGCTCATTGTCATTTATGTATTCCGTCATGCCCCGCCCCTTTGCCCGGTTTGCAATCCATGAGTCAACGACACGGCCATATACTTCAAAGATGTCCTGTGTCGGGGCTGGTTGAGGGGTGGATTTTTCATGGTTCCTGGTAGTCACGAATGAACGTTCTCGACAGGTCATTAGTCTCATCGGACTGAATGATACCCGCTCTCTGTAGTGCAAGGGTGACGAGCCAGAAGTATAATACCCTGAAGTAGCTATCTTTGAACCCTCCGCAGCCCCGTGCAGGATGAGGGAGTTGGCAAACAGGGGCTTTGTCCCCGATGAGAGAGAGAACCTGGCCATGAACACCCGCTCCAAATGTGAAAACCAATTTCGGACAAAGGGCTTCGATTTCGCGTCTCAGGTATCGCTCCTTACATGTCTGGACACAGGCAGGTTGAAACGCCCGCAGACCAGCTTGAAACTGCTGTCCGTCCTCCGAGTTCATTCCGCATTTCACGAGGTTCGTCATGTAGGCGTTCTTGAGACGAAACGTGAACATAATGCTCAGGAAGAGTCCGCCATACTCTCTGCCCTTGAAGTTGGTTGGAAAATGGATTTCCTTCTGGTCAGTATGCACCCAGGACCATTGCTTTGTTGGCCTTTTCCTAAAGGAGTCGTGTTCTGCCTCTTCATATATTCCGTAGTCTTTACTTGGTGCTTCGAAAACGAAAAGAACCGGTGGATCATGCCATTGAGTGAGATCCACCCTGTCCCCGACTGCGGCCAGAAAGTCAAGGCTGTGAGCCCCGTGTGACATGTTCTTTAGGGTAAACCCCGTCTCGGATGGCGAATTGCTGCGGGCTTGTTGTTCGCACTCGACACAGAACCCTCGCATCTTTGGATGACGGAACCCATTTGCCCGGTATGCGGCAAAACCGTATTCTCCGGCGTTTGGGCAATCGAGTATGAGTAGGTCTGCGAAATTAAGCTGGCGGAGTTGAGTGATTACGTCCATTTTCCCGTCTCCTTGGTAGAACCCGGATAGGCATTCCATCCCTCCTTGCCGTCCTTGGCAATGATTGCAGCAAACAAATCACGCCCAAAGACCGTCTCGACAAACAAACTCCTAACGGCCGTCCCTTGTGCATCGCTTCCGACTGTATTCATAATCACTCCTTCCATGTTGGGATGCTGCGACATCCTGCAACTTCAGGGCTCTTTATCGCTGTCTTTCAACTCGACGGGAACCAGTTTCTTGCCGTTGAATTCATATATGATTTTCCTAGAACCCCCAGTAGGACAGCAATTCGGGTCATTGGCGGCATAGATTGGAAAAGTCCTGACTATCCTTCGGCCATCCCTGCTAAAATTGTCATGCCCCATATACCCGATCTCAGAATCTCCCGCCTCGCTCGGGAAATTCACCACAGACAAACCCGTGGCGGCCATCGTCACAACACGAACTTCGCCATAAACCCCCGTGCCGAATGACTGGCTGACTACAACCACCTCGGGTTTCCCGTCTGCGTCAAGATCGGCAACCCACGAGTCGATCACCCGCCCCCAGACCTCAAAGTTGCATTTGTCCGTGCAACCATCACAACCTTCCACCCGCACTTCAACGCATTCACCATCGGGATCAGTGCTATCCTTCCCCCATTCCAATACAACGACATGACCGTTTTCTGTTGTGAAAACCCGCTTGTAACACAATGGCACCCCCATATGGGCACATCCTGAAAAAATGGTTAAAGCCAAGGTAATCAATCCAAGCAGACAAGCCCCCCGCCTCACATGCACTCCCATATATTTGCACATCTTCAGTTCTCCTTCATGGTTCCTGGTCGCTATCCCTCATGCCGCCTCAAAGCCCATTCCAGCCTGGTCGCCTTTACCCCGGTGACCCTTCTTGCCGGACTTGAACTGGGCGGTCATGAAAACGAAAGCCTGCTCTATATGCTCCGCAGTAACCGATTCACACCCCTTTTGGATGGCAAGGATGGATGCGGTGGTCCTTAATTCATTCAAATAGGCAAAGCTCCAGTCGGCTGTCTTCTCGGTGATGTCAATGATGAGCCTGGGGTCTGCACCGGGCAGGGAATGCTCAAGATAATCCCGTCTTAACTGCTTGTCAGGCATCTCAAATATCCAGATCCGGTCAAAGCGACTGGGCCGATGGATCAATGCCGGGTCGATGTCCCCCGGGTTGTTGGTTGTCCCTATCACGAGCAATCCCTTGCGGGGTTTCAGCCCGTCCAGTTGATTCAGCAGTGCGGATCGGGATACACATGACTCCTTCGTCAGGGAATCCAGGTCTTCCAGGATAACCATGCAGGGGGCTCTTTTTGCGGCACACTCGAAAAATGCGGCTATGTCATCCTCATCAGTGCTTTTTTTGATATTTATGCTCATGAAATTGGGCTTGAATTGGACATGGCATTGCCGGATCAAATGGCGGATCATCATCGTCTTGCCGCCACCGGGCGTGCCAACGAAAAGGAAACCCCGCCTATAGGGAATATTGAACTTCACGAATGCATGTTGGTCGCGGAAGAAAGACAGGACCTGCTGTTCGATGTCATTCTTTATGGAGGTTGGCAGAAAAATCCACTCATCGCTGGTTGGGGTCAGATATATAGAAGAACCATGGATCACCTCGACTTCGATCATGCCATCCGTGTTCTCGGCACGGAAACACTCATGCATGTCCCTGTCGAACCGCTCCAACAGGGCGACATCATGGGTCGAAACATAATATTCGTCCCCGACAGAACCCAATGTGTTCATGAAGGAGAAAAGCAGGAAACTCTCATTTTCGGGACCAGTGAAACTCAATACGCCCGTCCAGTTTGTCTTTGCTGGCGAAGAGTGACTTTCGCAGATATGGGTCGACCTCAGGTAGAATATTGATGGATACGGGCCATCGATCCGCTCCCATCGCCAGACGCCGGCAACGCCCTTCTGTTGATCGGCGGTTCGAACAATCTTCTCGAACGATTCCGAGTATTTGGGGAACCAGCAGATCCATGTCGTCATGCTGGGGAATAACCCTTGAAGATATTTCCGGGCCTCAATAGATGTGAATCCCTCGCGTGGCAATCTGTGGTGAATAGAAAATTCTGATCTATCCTCGTTAATGTATATACTCTCGTTCATATTATGCTCACTCGCCTGTTTTTCCCCATACTACAGGGTGACTCAGTCAGGGAGTGTCCGTCAGAAATGTTTTTTGAGGGACATTGCTTGACCGGGCGTGTGGGTAAATGAATCTGAAAGTCTTTACCTTTGCTCCCCCGGTTTCCAAGTGTTGCCGCACTTGAGGCATGTGAAGATAATTGTCTTTTTGCCGGAAAATCCCGTCAAAGCCCCCAGCGGCCCCAAGAGTATTGCCCCGGCAAAGGCCTTCCCCATTCCAAACTTTGTTTTATCCCACTCCACCGTACTTGATCCGCACCGGGGGCATCGAATGGCATCATCATTGGCGGATGCAGCTGCATTGGCTGAGTTCCCTTGTGGTGGAGCGAAACTGGTTTGCGGGTCAACGCCCCCACTGCATTTTCTGATGTAATCAACAATGGCTGGCAGAAAATAATCCCTTTTGAATGGAGCGGCATAGATAAAGTCATACTTGATTGAGCGTTCACCGGGATCAATTGCTATAAGTTCCAAGGTGTCCATAATGAATGAGCCTTTGATTGCGGTGGCACTCCTGATTTTACTCAACAAAAACTCGCATCGGTTGATCTTGCCCGTCTTGTCCTTCGCGATGGCCAATACTCGTCGGGAGGATACCAACAGACTGTATAACGGCTTGATGAATCCCGGAAATTCCATCGCGGCGGTATTGGTTTTCCAGACAAAGAACAATTCTTCATCGGCCGTTAGTTGAAGATCCGGCATAAGGGTGCCGAGCAATTTTTCATCAATGGCCCCGTCTGGCGAATCCGCTGATACAAGAAATGAATGGCCCGAAGGCAATATTCTGCCACTGGCGGGGGGCGTTTTCGGGGAGATTGCAGGGGGAACAGTGGAGGGTGGTGGACTCAACGGTGGTGGCGTAGTCTTACGAAAGTATTCAGAAAAGACAGTTTGCCCAGCAGGGCTCCAGGCCGCCATCCCTTCTTTCCAGAATAATGTTGCCGCCGTTATTTCCCCAGCATCAACTTTTTGCTTCACGTCTTCCCGTGAAATAGGGCCTCTCTGTTGGTCTGAAACCGAAAAGTACCACTGTTCATCCGGCTTCTTTTCTTTTTCAACGGCGTCATTTGCGTGAATAATTGGTGGAGGTGTAGTTATCTTCAACCCAGGGGCTGGATTCTGGAGTGTAATTACGCCATTACAGGCCGGACAGTTAATTACTGTACCCAGCATTTCATCGGGAGCTTCAAGTGATTGATTACAATGTGAACAGTTGAATTTAAAGTCGCTCATTGGTTGCCATGCTCTCTTTCCTGTTTTCTCCCCATGTTACAGACCGATGCAGTCAAGGAGTGTCCGTCAGAAATAATCCTAAAAAAAGTTTCTGGCGGACATTCCTTGGCCATGCCACCCCGTAAAATGGGGGCAGACACCACGGGACAATCCCCTGGCGACACCGAAAGGGAAAACCATGAATGACACGAAGATAATGAAATCGGCCTGCGCAAGGTCACAACGGCGGGAAGAGATGGCGGAACTCGCGTCGAGGTTGAATCCGAGATTTACCTTCAACACCTTCGTTGTAGGCCAATCCAACCTTATGGCTTTCAACGCCGCACAACTGGTCGCCGGCGAGGGGGCCTACCCCTACAGCCCGCTTGTCATTCATGGTGACGCAGGAGTGGGCAAGAGCCACCTTATGCACGCCATTGGGCACCACATCATGGAAACCCATGACAGACTGATATGCGTGGTTTCAGCAGAGGCATTTACGAACAGTTACATCACCGCCCTCCAGAACCGCGAATTGCCGCAATTCCGTGCCCGGCATCGCAACCTGGATGTGCTCTTGATTGACGCCATCCAGTTCCTGGCAGGCAAGGAGCGGATGCAGGAGGAGTTTCTGCACACGTTCAACGCACTGCACGATACGGGGACGTTAATCGTCATAACCGCCGATCATCCCCCCGGCAGGATCACCGGACTTGAAAACTGTCTTGTGTCCCGGCTGGAGGCAGGATTGTGCGTGGGGATCGATCATCCAAACCGCGAGACAAGTCTCGCGATACTGAGGAGGAAACTTAATGACATGCAGACCACTATCCCGGAGGATTGTCTCACCCATATCGCCACAGTGGCGAGCTATAGCGGACGCACGCTTGAAGGGGCATTGATTCGGTCCACCTCGTACAGAACGCTTTCAGGCAAAGAACTGACCCTGCCGATCCTGAAACGACTACTGAAGGACTTTACCGGGAAGAGATAGCCGACTTAAGGGAAGGTCAAGACCAGACAAATATTTGACGCCTGCATGATACTGGCTTCATGCATCGACCAGATCATTGGAGAAACTTGACCTGACTACATATCGGCGTGATCATTTCAGCAACCATTTGGCGAGGTGCGGGATACAGTATTGGTAGAAGGACCAAACAATGAAGCTAAAAACAGATAGGGTTTGGCAAATAGCCGCTGGCGATACGGAACGCAATTATGCGCCCCTTTGTCTCAGATGGGACGTGGCCCTCATGGGGCCGGGGAGATTCGGTCCATGGAATAAGGAAACCCCTTACACTCGCGAACAAACCGGGAATACCGCGAGGATGATCTCGGGGATAAAACGTTTCTGTGAGGAAATCCAAGACGGCGACCTCGTTGTTCTCCGGATTGGCACAACCACAGTCTGTGCTGTCGGCATTGTGAGCGGGCAGGTCGAGTGGAATGACTTTTTCGGGGACGTTGACGGGTGGGACTTGCAACACGTCAGAAGGGTCAAGTGGTTGTGGAAACAATCCAAGGACTTCTCAACCTACGCCCTGAAATGGGGCGATACCGTTCAAAAAACGACCTCCCAACCGGTGTTGGATTGGATAGGGACACTTGAGATTGCGGATCGCGAGGCATCTCGAAACCTCATTGAACTGCCGCAATCTGCCGGTGTGGGTCGTGATACTGCGGAGACGATAGCGGAGCATCTCTTTGGGCAAGGTATCGCGAGTCATTCGATTCGTAAATTGACCAATGAAATATCCGAGTTGTCCCGGATCGCCAAATGGTACCAATCTGCATGTAATCCCTCTGAACCCGAGACGGTTGCCTACCTTGTAATCCCACTTCTCCGTGCGCTCGGATGGACCCCACAGAAAATGGCCATAGAATGGCATGATGTGGACATCGCCTTGTTTCGGTCGCTTCCAAGAGACCCAATAAACCTTGCGGCCGTAGTTGAGGCCAAACGCAAAGGGCTGTCTTGCCTTACTGCCAAATCGCAGGCTCAGGGATACGCAGAAAAGCATGGGACAGCCATATGTCAACGGTTGATCGTCACAGACGGCCTTCGCTATGCCGTGTTTTTCAGATCAGGGAAGGATTTTGAAGAACATCCACGGGCCTATCTGAACCTCACCGATATGAGATCCGAATACCCCGTGTATGAGTGTCAGGGTGCAAAGGAAGCTTTTCTCCTTATGTCCGCAGACTGGATTTAATCAAGGAGGTGCGGGATGCAGAACAGCGAGGATAACCGGCCGGCGGTACAGGAATTGTTCAGGCACCTGAAAGAGGAGTTGCCGAAACTGGAGGAACTCCTGGCCAATTGTGGGCATGATGGCTACGAGGATCGCGTGTATCGCTTCTACCACCAGAGCTTCAAGGTCTATTATCTTCAGGACACGACCACGGAAATTGTCGCCAAACTGCAGTCGTTGGCGCCCGACCAGCATCTGAATGAATGGTTCACGCAGATAGTGCGGAAGGGCACCGGCAAGACGTTTACCCCGGAGGATAATATGAATTGGCTTGCGGTCACCCGTCCGATACTGGAGGCCTTCTTCCACGCCCGGTATTTTCTGGAGATGGCGGTCAAATATGGCAAGGAGCTCGAATACCCGCCGCAGATGCTTCCGAGCGGATGGGCTGCTTTTCTTGTCCTATACAACCTGAGATGACTGAAGTAAAATATTTTGCAAGGCAGTATTTCTGAGGCATGAGAAAGGGAGACGAATGAACAGGTTCGAACCAACTGAAGAATTTGCAAAATGGGCAAAAAGTTTTGCGGGCATTGACGGCGGCAACATGGCTGGCCCAATCTGGTTTTGCGGCATAGAACATGGAGGCGATGATAACGACATCAAAACAAAGGACTTCAAGCCCGTAAATAAACTACCAAACTGGGAAAATGAAATCGAAAGGGGGAAGAATTTCGAACACCAGTTCGATCAGAAGGCACTCAAACTGTACGCAGCCCTTCTTGAGAAAGAAATCGCCGGATACAAAGACATCGCCGAAGTGAAAGGCGCTTTCGCCCCCAACTCAGATGTGTTCAAGTTAAACCTCTACCCTCTTGCGTTCAAGAATACCGCTGATGGACATTGGTGTGATAAGTTCTTTGAGAGAACAGGTATCCCTACGAAAGAGATATATCGCGCCTGGTGCCAAACGAATCGATTCAACTTATTTCACGATATCGTTTCCCAAAATAACCAAACCTTACGTTTGATTGTATGTGCTGGTGTAGGTCACTCGATGGAATTCTTGATGGCTTTTGGAACTGTAAACGACATTCACGTAGAAATGAAAAGGAGTCGGATTCCTGATCCTGATAAGAAAATGGCCAACGGGCTATCGTTTCACTGGATCATCCTGAATGACAAGAGGACAGTTTTGGCAGTGGTGCCTTTTTTTGGCCACTGGAAGTATTGCCTCAATAGCGATAAGCGTATCAAAGTTTTTGGTGACGAGATTCGTACAGTCTGCAGTAAAAATTTAGAGGACAATTGGCTTCCATCTTAATTGTCCAAAGATTTTCTCTGCCCAAAAAGCCACAGCTATTTCTTCATCACCAAGTCTTCCATCGCCTGAACAATGTCCCACATCCCAAGGGTATCCAGCCCGCAATATTCCTCAAGATTCTGAAAGGTCCTCTGCTTTTCCTTGGCAGACACCCCTCCATACAGTGCGGCAAGGTAGGCCACGCTGGCGGTTCCACCGTCCCCGATGGCGAGATCTGAATAGCCTTTCCCCGTCAAGGACGGTAGGACGTTCTTGATGGAGGCACTGCCGTTCTGGTCGGGATGGTAGATGTCAAAGGCCCGGAAGGGCACCAGCAGATCCACCACCCGTGCCAGTACATCCTCCAGCCATCCCTTGTACCCTGGACACCTTGCCGCCGATTCCTTCAGGCGGGAGCATTCAAAAGAAGCATTGAAGGATACAATCATCCCCTGATCGGGCAGGGAACCGCGCAATGTCTTCAGCATGGCGGCAAACGGGTCCCCCTCCCCATCCCAAATCCATGACACATGGCTGGGTGTCGAGTTAGGGGTGTCCACGATATGAACACTGAACTGAAAGGGAACCTGCTGATACGGCCGGGTGCCTTGAACCAGCGGAATGGGTGTCGCAAATGTCTCAAAATCCAGAAACTGGAGGGGATACTTCAATCCCTTAAGGAAACGCCTGATTTCGGGCTTGCGAATCTGGATGTTTCCGGTCATTTCGGCGTCGATCTGGATTTTCTGCAAATCAGATAGCGGGACAGCCTCCCCAATGTCAGCATTATTCAAAATCCCCTGTTTATAGAGATTCCATGCCTTTCCGCCCAGACGGTAAAGGGTGAAGATGGAATGATCGAGGGCGTTGACCTTCTTCCAGCACCGGCAGGCAAGAGGGCAATCATACGGATCGCTGCAATGTGGTCCGATATCCATGTCCGGACAGTCGGCTTGCCCGATCACCTTGAGCATATCCGCCACCCGCTCTGCCACTTCACCCATCTTTTCCGCCACAATTCCCGTCACATTCTCCAAGGCAAACAACCCTTTTGGATCAATATCGCCTTTAAGGATATAAGTCCTGTCGATATGCATCAGGAAGTATCGGCGGATTGAAAGACCGGCAGACTCGTAGCAGTAGCGTTGCACAGCCAGGTCATCGAGATGCACGTCCTTGACCTCTGTCGTGCTTTTGACCTCGATGATGTCCCATTGTCCCCGTGGTGCCGGTTTCAGGATATCCGCCCGCGCATAAACACCGCCGGCACTGAAACTGGCCTCGAAGATGGGCTTCCTTTGTGGCAGCAAGTCCTTGGTCTGGGCAATGGTGTCAGCCAGATTCCCCGACCACGCCACCTCGATCCCGCCGGGGAAGAGTTGCTTCGCAAGATTTCCGACCTTCGTCCCCTGTTCGAATACATTCTCCGTAGCGGCATCCACAGGCGGGAACCAGTTCTTGGCATTGTACTGTGCCCAGAGCAGTTTTGGGCACTGTAGCCCGTTCAGGTATTTGCTCTTGGATATGGAGGGGGATTTCATTTGAACTCAATTTTTCCGCATCTTGTTATTATTGATTAACTCAAGCATCTTGTCTGCTTGTTCGTAGCTGATCCCCCCGAAACTGGGATGAGGTGTCAGCCAAACAGAGAAATCATCTGAATGCTGAAAGCCCGATAATCCTTCACATGTCAGGAATCGTCTGACATTCAAGATCGGCTCGACGGATTTCCATACGTGCTTGCTATCCCAGATCTGCTTTCCCATTACAAAAATGACTGGCGATTCACCCAATTTAGTTGTCATCGTGCCGATCAATACCTCCAACACCTTGCACCGATGACCAAGCACATCCTGACGGTATCTTTCTTTGGATGCAGGGAGCGGGAACCACCGTAGCGTGTCCTCGCACCAAGCTCCAGCCCCATTGCATCCAATTGGAAATACATTAGCCTGAAATTCTCTTTCACGCAGGAAGCAGCCCTTTGCCATGTATTCGCTTGGCTTCATTTTTGTGTCAGAGGTGGCTGGATTCAGTCTCAATGCCAAGTATGCCTGCATTCGCTCAATGGGACTCGTGGTTGGATAGGGAGTCTTTCGAGGTGGCCAGTCATCATTGGTGATGAATCTTTTTTCCATTTTCCCGATTAACCAGTCGACAATTTGTTCGTCGTCAAGAGATTCCAACGCCCATGCCTTTTTGCATTCAGCGAGTTGCGAAATTGACCAGTCGTTGGCCTCCTCTATGCCAATGAAGAGAATTTCCGAAGTTTTCGGGTTACCATATCCCCAGAAGTCCTTCGGTATTTCGAATCGTTGTGCTGGCGTAAATTGCTTTATCATGATCCTCTCTGATCCTCTCTCATCGACATATTACATTGGCATCCTCGACCAAGGACATTAAATTAATCCTCCAAGCAAGAGCTATACTCTTCCCTTCCCTTATTCACGCCACCATAATACTTTATCGGTAGGACATCTGGTGACCGTGCAATATGTTATTTTTGGAGGCATGAGAATGAAAAGAACCCAATCGCAGTTTGCCCGTTTCATGGAACTTGACCGCCTGATCAGGGAGAGGAAATACCCGAACTGCCTCACCTTCAGCAATAAATGGGGCGTGTCCCAGAAAACCACCCAGCGTGACATTGATTTCCTCCGGGACCAGTGCAAGGCTCCCATCGCCTATGACCGTGATCACAAGGGGTTTTACTATGAGGATGCCACATGGATGCTGCCATCGGTATTTCTGAGCGAAGGGGAACTGCTTGCCGTCCTGCTCGCCTCCCGGGCACTGGAGCAATATCGTGGGACGCCGGTGGCGAAGCAAGTGTCACAGGTCTTTGACAAGCTCTCGGGGCTTCTTCCTGATAAAGTAACTCTGAAGCCGGAACTGCTCTACACGCGGTTCACTTTCAAGGGGGCTTCGGCCAAGCCGGTGGATGCCGATATCTGGGCCACCGTGGTGAACGCTTTGCTCGGCCAGCGGACCTTACGCCTGCGTTACCGCACATTCGAGGCTGGGAAGGCTTCCAAGGACAAGGAATCCCGGGTGAACCCCTATCACATCGCCAACCTGCAGGGGGAATGGTATCTGCTGGGCGTCCACAACGGGCATACCGATATCCGGCAATTTTCAATGGCCCGCATCGAGAAGGCGACCCTCAGCAGCGAACATTTTGACATGCCTGCCGACTTTGACCCCGTGAAACTGATTGCAGGCACATTCGGGCGTTACATAGGGAACGGTAAAAGCCAGGTTGTCCGCCTACTATTCCAAAAGGATGTCGCCTCTTGGGTTACGGAACGGGAATGGCACCCCTCGCAGGTTATCAAAACCCGGAAGACGGGCGAAATCGAGTTGTCATTTCCAGCAACCGGCATGTTTGAAGTGATGCGGTGGGTACTCTCATGGGGTCGTAGCGTCAAAGTTTTGGCACCGGGGGAACTGGTCAAAATGGTGGCCGACGAGGTGGACGCCATGGGTAATTTAGCGACCAAAACAAAGGAGTATGCCCTCTTTCAGGCATACAATCGATCAGCCCGTCAGGAAAAGGCCCGACTACAATTAAAAAAAGGGAAGGGATGATATGAACGAACCCAACATTTTCCGGTTTGCGGCCAGCGAACTATCTCAGGACGCCTTTAATGCATAACGGAACCATTTATTCAAAAAGCCTTGGATCCTGGTCGATCTCCTGGGAAAGCAGCGAAGACTATAGATTCTGGTGTCTTCAGGAACATCCCTCAAATTCTCGCATCGTAGCCATAGTAATGTTGAATCCAGGGAGCCTTAGCGGTGCAGGGGAAAACCTCAACCAAGACACTACCCTCCGCGTCCTTCGCGATTTTTTTGAGGGCACATCCTTCAATCCTTACGTGATCAACCTGTTTAATCTGGCCACGCCGAAACCGCATGTTCTATTCGAAAAATGGGAACGAAGAGACCATCCTTCGTTCAGTTATCAGGAGTTGCCCATCGCCAGGTTCTCGGCCGTAATGTATGCATACGGGAACTACGAAAACGGTGATGATTATCCAACGCAAATCCAGGAGCGTATCGCAGCCGTGCGAGATGTTCTCCATGGAATCCCCGAAATCGCAGTTCCAAGGAACCAATCCGGCACTCCCAAGCATCCGCTAACAGCACAGCAACAAGGCTTGAACGGTGTGTTCCGTGAAAAAATCATCAGCTATGCCGAGGCCATCACTTGAGACACCCGCAGGACATGGCTGGTAGAAGAGGAGAAATATGAAACATCTTGATCAACCGTTTTCCTTGGTTGAATGGAATGAAAAGTGTCTGCCGTTCAATTTCAAAGGATACGGTGACCATGGCGCCAGTATTTGGTTTGTTGGATTAGAGTTTCGCGGATCTGGCGTCCAATCGGAAATGGACGGATATCAGCATGGCGAGCGGGTGTATTTGTTAAGTTCAGAGCAAATTTTACGGGAACATCGAAACGGAACCCGGATATATGACTATATGGCATATGTCATGGCGAGGCTGCGAGATCCTGCGAATGACTCGATAGACAAGTATATCGGGAATAATCTCCTGCAACCTGGTGACGGAAGTTTTTTTACCAATGCCTATATGCTGCCGCGCCCGTCATTTGATGCCGACCTAACTCCCCATATGAGGGAGATTGGATTCACCTCAATAGAGCAATATAAGAAGACGGTTGAAATATATCGTTTCGATATGCTTCGCAAGCTATGGAAGGCTCAAAAGCGGGCATTTGCGATTTGCTTCGGGACAAGTGCCTGGCCAGCATACAGGAAACTACTTAACTTAGAACATATGCAGCCGGAAAAGATAACGGTCCAAAAGACTGCGGCGGAAGTTCAGTTCTATGAAGAATCGGGGGTCTTCCTGACGCCATTCTTCGGGCGCTGGGGGCGGGGAAGAGGCTTCTTGCCATTCTCGGTTGTCCAGGCTGTGGCTGACAGAATGAGGAAGAATTGGCCCAAGCGGGCGGAAGGGACAGATAGTATGTCCCCACTGTGACATATGTCGTCCGTCTGCTGGTGGAAAGTGGCGGCAAAAGACCCGCATGTATGTGCGCGTGGGCCTCCTCAACTTGATAAGTCGCCTGACTTTAACACCAGTACCGATCCACCACCGTCAGGACCATGACATTCAGGTTGCATCGTTCGCACAACGGCGTATAGTAGGCAGGTGGGAATTCCCACCAGAGGACTAACAGGAGTGACGATCATGACAATGGCATTGGTAAAAGAATACGACACACACTTGGACAGCAAGAAGCGTATAACATTGCGCGGTGTGACAGCCGAGTATTACGCGGTTCAAATCTTTGATTCCGGGGTCGTGGTGCTTGATCCCAGGGTACTCACCCATCCAGCAAACATTTCCCCAAAGACGCTGAGGATGATGGACAAGGCGATCGGAAACTTCAAGAAGGGCAAGGCGTCCCCGACAATTGACTTCCAGAAGTATCTCAGGAAGGTCACACATTCATGACAGCCTGTGCTATTCGAATGGGTGTGCCGGAGATGGAGGCTCACTGGATTGACCTTTCGAGCCGTGCCGACACCAACCAGTTGAACGGGGAAGAGAAACGCTATTTCAAGAAGCTCGTCAAGACACTGAGTTACCTCAGTGCCAATCCCCGCCATCCGAGCCTTAAATCCCATGAGATTGACGACCTGAGCCGACGCTACGGGTTGCGAGTGTGGCAATCCTACCTCGAGAACAACACCCCTGCGGCGGGGCGGCTTTTCTGGGTTTACGGACCCGGCCGGGGCGAGATTACGGTCATCGGGATAGAACCCCATCCCGAAGACAAAAAGCGCGGTGCCTATGACCGCATTCCTTTGTCCAAACTTCCATGACAGGCAACAAAGGGCGCAAAGGGACAGTATAGTATGCCTCCCGGCCGATTTCACTGAGCGGTTCCTCGCTATTTCCAGTGGGTAGAATCCGGCGCTGCCGGACGCTTCGCGAAACAGGGAGGAAGAAAATCAGAGCATTGAAATGTCATAACACCTTGCCGTGAAATATGATACACCAAGTCGTGACTCCTTCATTCGAAGCCTCTTCTCTTCCTCCTGACTATCTGCCAGCATACTTACCCATCGAAAACAGCGAAGAACCCATCAGGCCCGCCACGTCTTGCGGCAATTAAGCCTGATCTTGACATCACGCTCCATATCCAGAGAATCCACCGATGCTTAGTGTTTAGTGAGCGATTTGGAGACTGATCATGCAAATTAGAGCGTTTAAAGCGTGGTGTGCCCGTCCTGACCTGGCCGCTAAAGTGGCCGCCGTTCCCTATGATGTGGTGAATACCGCGGAG
>Ga0194060_10001828_pt1 | contig 15225 bp, 20 predicted proteins | sample SepL225m_MetaG_FD_163427 | JGI IMG/M metagenome (GOLD analysis project Ga0194060, IMG submission 163427) | Anoxic zone freshwater microbial communities from boreal shield lake in IISD Experimental Lakes Area, Ontario, Canada - Sep2016-L222-5m | ecosystem: Environmental > Aquatic > Freshwater >...
CTTATTTGTTCTTTTGTACTCATTTCTCGTTTTTGCATAGAGCTCAATCCTACTTGATTTCTATTGCGTGGGGTATGACATTTTCATTTCGGTATACTATGACATTAACATATCGGTCTGATAAGTGAAGATGGATACTTGACAAGAGTGAAGTAATACGTTATACTTTATATATGATATCTCTTATTGCTATCCTTAATTTAAAAAAAAGACTTGATCATATTCGACCAATAGATCATGATATCTTAAAAAATTTAGCTGAATGGTATAAAGTCGAGCTTACCTATTCTTCCAATGCTATAGAAGGTAATACACTGACAAGACAAGAAACGGCAATAATAGTAGAAAAAGGTCTTACGATAGAAGGTAAAACGATTACAGAACATCTTGAAGCAATAAATCACGCTCGAGCCTGGGATTATATTGTATCTTTACAACAAAAAAATCGTAATAATATTAGTGAAAAAACTGTGCGAGAGATACATTCACAGATTCTTCAAAATATAGATAATTTGAATGCCGGTTCTTATCGTCATGTTCCAGTACGAATAGCAGGCTCACATGTCATTATGCCCAATCCACAAAAAGTTCCGTTCTATATGACTGAATTTATCACTTGGCTTCATAATTCAGAAGAAAATATTGTTGACATAGCAATTCAGGCTCATTTAAAATTGGTTACTATACATCCATTCACCGATGGAAATGGCAGAACTGCTCGTCTTCTCATGAATTTAATTTTGATGCAGGCGGGATATCCTCCTACTATTATTCAAAAAGAGGAACGATCAAAATACTTAGCTAGTATCGAGAAGGCACAATTAGAGCGGGATTTATCGGACTATATTCCATTTATGTATAATTGTGTAGAGCGATCTTTACGCATATACCTAGATAGTATTACACCTCAAATAGATCGAGTAGAAGATAAATCATTGACAGGTACGTTACTTAAAATAGGTGCTCTCGCGAAGGAAGTTGGTGAGTCTGTTCCCACTATCCGCTACTGGACACAACAAGGGCTTCTTTCAATTGCTAAATATACATCTGGAGGGTATCAACTATATAAACCTAATATGATTGATCGTGTTAAAAAAATAAGAAAACTCCAACAGGAAAAAAGGTTGACGATAGAGGAGTTAAAAAAGGTGATGATATAAAATGTTTAACTCTGAAGGTATTTGTAATTAAAGTAACAAACTATGAAATTCTTCATTGGTAAGTTGAAGTAACTGTCCATCTTGAGCTAGAGGAGTACCTGTGATTTCTTTACCAAACCAAATTAATGGTGAAGAGTCATTAGCTTCCTCAAGTGTTTTAAAGTTTACCTCGATTCTTTTTAGACCTTCAAAATCTCCGTGATATATTCTTATTACAATCTTAGGATTTTCTTGAATTAGATAACTATCTCTTATGATATGCTGTTTTGCATATTCTTTTAATATATCAAATTCTTCTTTTGTAATTTGCATAATATTCCCCTCACGAATAAGATCATTTTGATTAACTTTCCTTTCTAATTCATATGCGTCATTAATTTTTTGAACACGGATCACAGCTGATTTGCTTATAAAAAGATAATATCTTTCGTAAGTATCTTTATTTATATTCGATATATTGGGTAGATCTTTTACTAAATATTTTTTAGTGATTGATAGTTTCATTACGAGAAAGTATATACTATAGAAATTAGTAGTTCAAACTTAACAATTTAACATTTCAGTAAGACTCCTCATTTATGAAATATATTTTGTGAACTGCTATTTCAATAGCACACTTGCTATAGTTACAAGAAAAGCGGCGAATAGTTTTTTTGATAGATTTTGTTTTTCTTGTAAAAATATTACTGCTAATAAAACTGTTACGATTAGTTTTGATTGTCGAATAGCTGTAATCTGAGCAGTATTTCCTACATCGGTTAGTGAATATAAGTAAAGAATTGCCTGCGCAGTACTAAAAACACACATAGGTAACATTCGTATAAGGAAATCAGCTTTAAGAAAGTGATTCCATTTTGATAAAGCATTTGGACGAACACAAATAAGAATTGGGACTATTAAAAAGTTTGTGATCATATTATAAAATACGACATCGAAGTGTTTAACACTATATGAATCTACGATAATCCCTAGAGCTGATGTTATTGCAACAACTACCATATACCACACTCCATTATTTACTTTAAACTTCTCTTTATTTCCAGCTACGAGCCACGTTGCAATGAGAATTATTGATGTAGCAATAATTTTTGTTAATCCGAAAGACTCATGAAATGTGATAATAGCTAAAACAATTGTGATTGGTACTTTAAGAGATTCTAATATTGTAACCTCTGAAGATTCGAGTACTTGAAGTGCTTTAAATAAAAATACAGTACACGTTCCCCATAAAAGTGATGAAATAAATAAATAGATAATATTTTCACCATGATAAGAAAAGTTGGATCCGTACCATAGTCCAAAGACGAAGTTTAAGATACCAAGAAATAGATGAAAAAAAATTGCATACGCATATGGATCACTTTTGTCATGTTTCATTAGGACTCGTTGCAATATATTGGCAATAGAGCCAAAAAGAATGCTAAAAATAGTAAGATAAAACCAATTCATATGTGATTATTATATCAAACTGGAAAACGTATTCTAGATATTTTTTGATATCTTTAATGTATAGTTAGAAAAATCTTGAACAGCTTTCCAATCCTTTTTAAAAGTATTATATGCAATCGATCCAAGTCCGATATGGAGTTGATAACAAAAAAGCCTAGTTTGTATATTTAATGTATGGGTTGCAACTGATTCAAAGTGCTCAAGAGCCTTTTGACAAAGTTGTGCTGATTCAAATTGAGGATGCCAAGGTGCATAGAAAGTAAACCACGCAATATCATATAACGAATCTCCGTATAAAGAACATTGCCAGTCAATAACAGCGCTTATTTTAGAATTAGATACCAGTAAATTATAGTTGAGTAAATCCGAATGAATGAGCTCTCGTACTTCGGGACATTGATCAACCAAAAGCGCTAACTTCGAATATATCTCATCAAAGTTTTTTGTACCAAGTGCTGAATTTGCCAGATCTTGATACCAACTGTGCACGAGGTTTTTCTCATTATCTGATTTGACATCAAGAAGATATTCTTTCCATGTCTTATATGCTCCTGTATTATTTCTATTCCAGCCTCCATACCCCGTTGATTTCGATAAGTCTGCAGTTCGTAATGAATCGAACAGTTTAAAAAGAGCCGGAAGAGCACTTCCAATCTCTATCGAAGTGAGATTATCAAAGAACTTTCCTTCGGCAAAATCTGAAACAGCAAAATTCGTCTCATACTTCTTTCCTTTATAAATAATCCTGGGAACTGGCATTGCTTCAGAATTGAAAGAATACGCAGATTCGTCCTTCTCAAAAGTTTCTGATGAGTTGCACCATCTCAGTACGTATTTTTTATTGTTATGTACAAAAGTATAGGCTTGAGACCAATTACCGCCACTCAGCAAAGATAGTTCAGAAACTTGCGAGCCAAACTGTTCATGAAGAAGTTGAGATGTATCGTATTGAGAAATATTAGGTTTTTGAGACATAAGTTTAATATATCTATTATAGTTCAAAGACATGAGAAATGGATTTAAAACATTACTGTTACTTCATCATTGAGGAGGATCATTTGTAACAGTTCAGAGTTATTGATAAAGTTATGCAGAGACACATAATGCGTCATTCCCTTGCAGAAGGGAATCACTTGAGACAAAGCTCTAGTTTTGTAAACCAGTCTTAAATAGAACTTATGAACAATCTAAGCGTGGATCCCCGCCTTTGCGAGGATGACGATTGTCTATTAAAGAGTGAGAATTCTTACGATCATTTTTATAAATAACTTTCAAAATATATTCTATGGCAGGTGTAACCATTTGGATTTTTTATCAAATAATCTTGGTGATATTCTTCCGCCTTCGTAAAAGAAACAAACGGTTCCAAAGAAGTAACAACTGGATTCTTCCATCTTTTTGATTTATTGACAATATGTATCATCTCTATCGCTTCTTCTTTTTCTTGATCATCACTATAAAATATTACGGAACGATATGATGTTCCTCGATCATTTCCTTGTTGATTTTTTGTTGTTGGATTATGTATTTGAAAAAAGAAATTGAGTAGATTTTTGAACGAAGTTTTTTCAGAATCATATTGAATCTCAACAACTTCTGCATGTCCTTCATGGTTTTCATAGGTGGGATTTTTTATTTGACCCCCAGAATATCCAACAGTCGTTTTAATGACACCTGGTTGTTTGCGGATCAAATCTTGTAATCCCCAAAAACATCCACCTCCTAATATTATTTTTTTGATCATATATTTTTAGTAGGAACGAACTTCATAGATATTGAATTTACACAATGTCGAGCGTTTTTTGGAGTAAGTTTTTCTCCTAGAAATATATGGCCTAAGTGTCCGCCACATTTCATACAGGTGATTTCGGTTCGGATACCATCTTGATCTAATGTTTTTTTTACTGCACCTGAGATTTCATCATCAAAACTTGGCCAACCACACGATGATTCGAACTTATCTTTAGAGTTATAGAGGTGTGCACCACATTGCCTACAAACATATATACCATTTTCTTTTGTATTGACATATTCACCGATAAATGGAGCCTCAGTTCCTTTATCTATTATTACCCTTTTTTCTTCTGTTGTTAATGTGTTCATAAAAGTATGACAGTTTCATTTCGATATGAAGCAAGGACTAATTTAATTACAAAGTGTTTCACAGGGGATACCATCTTTATCCCGATCTAACTTTCCTAATCCACAGGTACTAAGATAATAGTTTGCTTCTGCACAGCTTGTCATTTGACCACAAGTTGATTTTCCAGAACAGGTAAATTCACCTGACACAGTCGTATCCACACTTGGAGCAGTAACGAAATCTGTTACCGGAGTTGTGATAACATTGATTGTTGTGTCTGTGGGCACTGTGGGAACAGTAGGTATAAGCCTCTTTTTAGTTACCGTCCTTGTAATTATTTTTGTGGGAGATACTGTTTGTGAGCATGACCCCCATAAACCAAGTCCGTGTTCCCGTGCGTATTTTTCGAAACCATTAAACTTTTCAAGCATCTTTGTAGGGTATTGTTTATAACTAAAAGCATATCCTTGTTTAATCATTTCTCCATTTACAAAAGTTCTGACATTATCTGGCAAATATACATATCGTAATAACCTATTATATTTATCCTTGTTTTCTTGAGTGTTATCGTTAACAAGTATTACTGATTTATCTATTACAAAAGATTTCATTTTATCTGAAGCTGCTTTACCAAAACACTGAACAGGTTTTCGAGGATCTACTGTTTCAGGAGTATCAATACCAAGAAGTCTTACAATTTCTTTTTTACCACTGATATCAACTTGAATTGTATCTCCATCTATTACTTTCAAAACTTTATAAGTGTCTTGAGCGGTTACTTTAGGAACTGAGAGAAATATAAAAACGAGCAAAAGAAACAAATAATTTATTATTTGTGATAGTTTCTTCATATTTTTATTATATATCTTTTGGCATGAGTGTGAAGCAACAATTTTCTATCAAAATATCTAAGAGATTGTGAAATCTCAATTCATGATTGCAAAATGGTTTGATTTAGGTATCATAGTTGTATATGAAACTATATTGTCAAGAATTATTGACTTCTCCAAATAGTAAAAAAGGTTGGTATGTTGGTAGTTGGAATAATACTTTTCCATTTCCTGTGGGGTATGCGAATGCGGGCGTTGATGAGCCACATATGCATAATGTGGTTACTGAAGTTTTTCTTATTGGTCACGGAACTTCAGAATTAAGGATAGAAAAAGAAACGATACAGCTAAAAGCAGGAGATATGATAGTTGTAGAATGCGGAGAAGCTCATACGTTTCTTTCTAGCTCAGATGATTATTTACATTTTGTTTTTCATTATCCCGGGCTAAATGGAGAGGAACTGAAAAATGATAAAGTTCTCGTACCTCGAGAAAGATTGGGTCTGTAAGTTATTTTAAAACGCTTTATAGCATTTATAGCGAAAAATTCTCAATCCTTGTCTCCAACTGTCATCAAATTCATAAATAGGATATCTTTTTGGATAATGTTTGTGTATTCAAACTTTTTCAATAGATTAAACATTTGTTCTTTAGAAAAACGCTGTACTACACCTTCATTTTGTATTTTTTCTATAAACCAAAAAATAATTTTTCTTAAAATTCCATTAGTATATCCATCGACTATGATTAGTTTTCCCTGTTTTTTTAAAACTCTTGTCATTTCTATTAGTGACTTCTGGATATTTGGGTGATGATGGAGGGAATTTGAACAAACTACACAATCGAAATATTCTTTTTCAAATGGTAAGTCTTCAGCAGCTCCATTTTTAATATGAATATTGTTGATGTTTTTTGTTTTTAATTTAGCAATCTGAACCATTTTTTCTGATATATCAATTCCAAATAAATTAATGTTTTGGTTTTGTTTGTATAAATTAATGAGAAGATTTCCTGTTCCACAGCCTATATCAAGTATATTTATACATTTATTACTTTGAGGAATAGAATTGATGATTATTTTGTTATTAAAATCAAAAAATAGATTCGTTAATCCTTGATCGTAATTTTTTGCCCATAGATCAAAGCTTTTTTGAGCATGCTTGATGATTTCTGCTGATTTTTTATTTTGAATACTCATCTATGTATTTTAACAAATATTTGTATTCAAAGTTTGATGGAAGAGTAAATACTATGATTTTTATTTATATACTTCAGGGCATTTGATTCATATAAAACAAGGCTTCTAGCCATAAATGAATTGTGGCTAGAAGCCATGAGCGAACAAAGTGAGTCGAATGGCTGCGGGACATGGATTTGGTACGTCGCTATTATCTCACCTTCGGTTTGGCACTACTCCTCACCATAAACCCTATGTCGTTTATTATGAACCTCCGGTTCATACAGAACTCCTGAGGGTAAACGAACCAAGGTTAGAATCCCAAGGGCCATTACCATAAAAAAGGACCCAAAATTGGGTCCTTTTTTATGGCTGCGGGACATGGATTCGAACCATGATAGGCAGATCCAAAGTCTGCTGTCCTACCATTAGACGATCCCGCAAGTTGACTAATACACATAGTTATGAGCTAATAGCATATATATTTTAGCATACAATGCTTAAAAATGGGGTTGGGGAACGAAAGAAGAGGAGGTAGGCCGATACTTGTATGAAGCTCTTAGGAAGTATTTCCGTAAAAGACTGAACCAAGTACGGTGTAGTTTCCCTACCACCTCTAGCACTATTATACTTCAATTGCTAATGATAGTCAAACTTGTAAATTCAAAATATTTTTAATATATAATTTCCTCATGGATATTGATATTTTTGTGCGGGGTTTTGCAATAGTTTTAGTACTTTATTGGAGATTTTATTGGTTTATCAAATCACGTGTAGCTAACAAAAAAAATCCTCCAAAGATATTATTTACTCCTCGCATACTATTTGAAAAAATAGGGGTTATTCTTTTTATAGTAATTCCCGTGCTACAGTTATTAGGATGGTCTATTCTTCCATGGTTTCATAATGACTTTATTGAGATATTGGGACTTATTCTTATTGGCATTGGCGTAGGTATTGCTATTTCTGCGAGAAAAGTTCTTGATACAAATTGGGCACACGCATCGGATTTTCAAATCAAAAAGGGTCATTCGTTGATTACATCAGGACCTTATAAATATATTCGTCATCCTATATATACAGGACTCATTTGTGCTCAATTTGGAGTACAATATATTGTGGGAAGTTATGTTATATTTATTATTCCGTTGATTACAATTATTGGCTGTCTTGTTTCTGCAATTCGTGAAGGAAAAATATTGTCTGATCATTTTGGTCTTAATTATCAACAGTATAAAAAACATTCATACATGTTTATTCCTTATATTATATGAATATTCAATTGAATAAAAAAAATATAAGTGGGCAGAGTTCGGTTATTGTGACTGTTATTGTTGTCTTTGCAACGATATTGGTAACGGTATTATTCATGCTTCAGAAACAAAGAATAACTACGATCCAACAAACGCCAAAGGCTCAAACACAACAACAGGTAAATTCTCAGGCTTCACAACCAATTATGGGTGATGAAGATACGAAACAGATAGATATAGAGCTCATGAAATTTGAGTCAGATTTAGTAGATTTTGATACGATTTTATCCGCTTCGGCAGAATAAATATATGAATATACGTCTATTGGATATCTCAGAAATTGAGGAATTTTTCCCTTATTATTCTTTATCAATGCAACAGGATTTTTCAGAATATACAGAAAAGACGACTTCTTTATTTGTAAATACTATTTATAACAAAGAATATTTGCTAAAGAATATCTCATCAAAACAATTAAATGTATTTGTTTTGGTGGAGGATAACAAATATCTTGCATATGCTGTTGTAAATAAGATATTTGGAGGAGTTGTTTTTTGTACGTGGCTTGCGGTTGATATATCGATGCGCGGGAAAGGGATTGGTTCACAAATGTTGGCACATATTGGCAACTATTATAAAGAACTCGGAGCTCATAAGATGATGTTGTGGTGTATAGAAAAAAATATTCCATTCTATGAAAAATGTGGCTTTGTGGTGGTGGGAAAAGTACCTCAAAGTTATTTTGGAACGGATGATTATTTCTTGTACAAAATTCTTCAAGAGGCAAAAGAGGAAAACTATTTAAAATGAGTTTGTCTGTGCGTATAAATCTTCTAACTCTCCAATTTGACCAAAGGCGATGCGATCAAGAATCGTTTGATTCATCGTCATCATGAGAGCTGGTGTGATCACAAACTCCCCATATTTATCATTGATCTTATCCATGGTGTCAGATAAGGTTCTTTGACGTTCGACTGGTGCATCAAAAAGCGTCATCTGTGAAGATGTGCACGGGTTCAGATCATAACAGGTAACCGCTAATTTTGTAATAACTTTTTTTTCTGGACGTTTATTAAAAAGATAGATAATTTGTTTAAATAATTCAGTTGTTGTATAAAGCTCTTTATCTGTTTTGTGTCCTTGATGCCAATGAGTATAGTCTCGATAACTACATGCTATATGAATTCCACGCGCCGACTGACTTGTTATGCGAAGACGTCTCCCCATTTTTTCGGTAAGTTTCATGAGTAGGCGAGCCAGTTCTTGAGGATCATCAGTTGGTTTGCCAAGAGCATATTGTTGTCCAAATGACTTTCTATCATTTTGATAATCATCGACTTCCCATCCACGTAATCGCATAAACCAATAATGACCAGCTATACTTTGAAATACATTGTTTTTAAGCTGAGTTTCTTTTGCTTCAAGAAATTGTAACGGTGTAAAGATGCCTGCAGAGTTGAGTCGTGCTTGAAATTTTTCATTAATGCCATTTAAATCAATAAGGGTTAATGTGCTTAATACTTGTATGATATTTTCATGAGTTATTACATCAAGTCCATTTGGTTTGTGCAATCCTGCTGCAGTTTTTGCCATAAATCTATTTGTTCCGATCCCCACATTGCAAGAGATCCATTCACCAATTTCTTTTCGCATACGTTGTTTGATTTCTTTTGCAATAAATACAAGGTCAATTTTCCAGTGCATAATCGAAGTAAAATCAAGGATAGCCTCATCGATTGATTTAGGAATGACGTTTGGTGTATATTCACTAAATATTTTTCTAAATTTGATATGTACGTCTCTGACTTTGGGCGGGTCGGGTGTGCGCACGATCACTTGAGGATAGATGAGTCGTGCATCACGTACTGTCATTCCCATCTTTATTCCAATTTTTTTTGCTTCGATAGATGGGGAAAGAATAAATCCATTGGGTGTGCTATATGCTGCTACGACGAGAGGTTTATTTCTGAATTGGATATTTGATTGTTGTTCAACCGTTGCAAAACAGGAGTTGAGATCAATATGCATGATTGATGGAGGATTGTGGTTGAAAGTAGGAATTATGTCGTTTATGTTCATATGTATTTAAAAGTTATAAAGTTCTTAAAGTTATAAAGTAAAATTTTTATCATACAGAGTTTCCGTCGGTTATTTCTTCTAATATCCAGTGTAAATTTTCCGCATCAAATCGTAATCGAAAATCCATGGTTCCGTCGTTCACGTGAAAAATATGAATAATATTTCTTCCCTGTCTGTATCTATGATAATAACCAAGTTTTTTTATATTATATTCGCGTCCTCTCCATCTGATTTTTTTTGGCATCACTTCGCCTGTTTCTTCATAAAAAGCGGTAATCACATCAATTTTTTCAAATACTTTTTGTTGCATATAGACTCACATACTTATTCTAGTAAACGATCGTTCACTTTGTCAAGTGTATATCTTTTTAAAATATACTTTTAGGGTGTAAAATGGGAAGTATGGAAAATAAACTAGCACAAAAAGATAATTTAGGAAATGATCCCCTTGAGAGATTGAAAAATTTATTGATTTTGTTAGCTCAAGGACAGTTGAAGGGAATAGCTTATATTGCAGTGATATTCTTAATTATTATATTTTCGATTATTGCATTTTTTGCTTTTATCTTTAATATTTTCCCGCCATCAATAACGCCATAAATAAGTGATCGATCATCCTCTTCCTCTCTCAAGGAGCACGAGCATCATAAGAGATAAAATAATGAGATTTGCTTGATCTTCATTGATTGTTGGATCAAGTTTGGTGATAGAGAATAATCCTTCGAGGAAAGCGGGTTCTTTTTTTAAGGAAAATAATGCTTTTCCTGTATTTTTTTCATGAACTATATATTCAGGATGAAACATATATCCACTAAACATACCTACAATTGGGATCTGTTCAACAAGACTATCAAAAACTTTTACCCATGGGTTAGCTTCTGTGATAGTTGCAAACTCAAAATTCATTGCATTTTTTATGTTATATGTTGCTTTGAAGATTGATTTCATGCCTTGTCGTTGGACTAAGCCAAGTTCTCGATCTGTATTACTTTCACGTATGTGATAGGTGGCACTAAAATCTATAATTCTATCTGCTTTTATCTGATATGTTTCGTGTTCTTTTTTATCATCTCTATATACACGCACATCTTCTTTGAGTTTAAATAATTTTTGTTCAATATATTGGACGGTGGCACCTGACGCGTCAGTTACGCGTATTTGAGGCGAAAAACTGAGTACCTTAAAACTTAATTTGAGTGGATATTGATATGTCATTAATTTTCAAAAATATTAAATGTAAATCTGAGTTCTATTATATACTAAAAACAGCGCAAAATGATATAATGCTTTATAGTCATGGTAGATACAACTGTACAAAAAAAATCATTGCTTCGTATGCGTCCTTCAATTCATTTTGAAACTCAAGGTGAAAAGGAAGAAGTTGTTTTGGTGCTTCGTGCTCATCTAATAACTCAAATACCATGGATAATCAATGCTTTCTTTTTCTGCATTTTGGTTGTGTTATTTGATTGGGTTTTTGCATCGTATTTGAGCAATGCTCAATTATTTTTCTTTAATTTGATAACTGGAATTATTATATTTAATTATTTTTGGTGGAATGTGATGGTATATTATTTTAATGTAGGGATAATTACCACAGAACGTATCATCGATGTGGATTTATACAGCATCTTATATCGAGAAGTTACCGAAGCACGGAATGAACATATTCAGGAATGTACAGCCAAAATGGGGGGTTATGCAAGCGCAGTATTTAATTATGGAAATATATTTGTTGAAACCGCTGGAAATATACAGAATATTGAATTTTTAAATACGCCGTATCCTTCCGAGGTTGTGAAAATTATTAATGATTTGGTTGAACATACTCATGATACCAAGTGATTTTTTTACCACAGGAAGTCTTATTAATGCCTTTTTCAGAGTTACTTCTATTGTGATAAGTGTTATATTTATTATATATTCATTTATATTAATTAATCAGACACGTTTATTAAATAGAACTGTTACAACAGGAAGGGCACCGATGTTTTTTATGGTAGCGCTTCTTCAGTTGTTTTTTGGATTGATGCTGTTGTTGCTTGCTGTTTTAACACTGTAACATATGAATCTGACACCGCACTACTCAGTCTTGCAAGGAAAATACAAACAAAATGGTTTTTATAGACGGATGGGAACATTCGAGTATTATCTATTGATAGATCTTGGTAAAGCCCATACACACTCGATAGTTGAGCGATTTATTCATGTATTGGAAGAGAAACTCATAAAAATATATACATTTGATATTGAGGAAATAAAAAAAGTTTTTTCTGAATCAAAACACGAGGTCAATCTTACTCCAAAAGCATATATCGCGCTGGTTATACAATGTCAAAATACTATATATTTTGTTACTTCGGGAGAAATAGCAATATATATCAAACGAGATAATTATACGGTGTTGTTATTGGAAGGAACTAACTTTGCAACAGGAGTACCACTTGCAGGAGATATCTTTGTAATCAGCACAAAACAGTTTAGGGAATTTATGGGGAGTGAGGATGATTTTAAAAAAGTGATGAATCGACAGCGACCTCAAGAACTCATTCAAGTCATAGAAAATGATAATGATAATACTTTTCATCATGGTTCTGCTTTATTTTTAGAATACCCGGGGGGAACTCAAGTAATAAAAACAGAGGTTGTAGTTGTTGATACTGCTCAAAGTGTAGAAGAACGATCATCTTTATATCAAGATGATGATTCGTTTATAAAAGACCAGTATCCTCGTGTTCAAGAAGAAGATATTACACATGTTGAAAAAGAAGTTGATCAGGATAGCTTCATTAATGATCAAGTAGTTAATGTTCCTACGGTCAAAGAAATGAAAATTCAAGAAGAACATAAGGAAATGACTCCAAATAAAATAGTACATTTGATTCTTCCATATAAAACAAAACTTATTGCATTATTAAAGATGAAAGGGTCATCACAGAAAAAAAGAAAATTTATAACAATATCCGTTATTGTAGTTTTGTCTGTAATCCTTGTCTATAGTGTGATCCTTGGAAATCAACGTAGACATGATGCTGAAGCTCAAAAAAGAGTAGAATCGGTCAAAGTCTTAGTTGAGAAAAAATTAGGAGAAGCTGGAGACACGGTCTTTATCAATTTGCCAAAGGCAATGGAATTGATAGATGAGGCAAAGACAGAAGTTAATAAGTTAGAAATAAGTGCTGAAGAAAAATATAAACCCCAAATCAATGAAATACACAAACTTATAGTGGATAAAGAATCTCGTATAATCAAAAAAGAAGATAAAACTTCCGAAGAATTTTTTGATCTGAGTATCGATGATAAAAAAGCAAAGGGAAGTGCAATATATCTCAGTGCAGACTTAATGGCTATTATGGATTCAGAAAATGGACGTATTTATTTACTTTCATTAGAAAAAAAATCATTTGAAAAGATCGGTGTTCCTGAGGTAAAATCTGCTCAAAAAATTGTGCAATTTAAGGATTTTATCTATGTTTTTAGTCAGACTAGCGGAGTATATAAGATCAACAACAAAGGTAAAGCAGTAGAGGTAATAAAGGCAGATAGTTCGTGGGGAAAGATAGTTGATCTAGAGGTATACAATGGCAATATCTATATGCTCGATGTAAATACAAACGACATATATAAATATGTCGCAGTAGAAAGTGGGTTTGCAAACAAGACTTCATATTTTGGTTCTGGATCAGGAGTAAATCTAAGCAATGGTAATTCATTATCAATTGATTCATCTGTCTATATTGGATTAGAAAATAATGTGCTTAAATATGCGGGAGGAGCGCCTGAGACTTTTGGTATGAAGTTGCCAAAAAAAGATTTTTCAATCAACAAAATATATACCAATAAAGATGTGTCAAATATATTTGTTTGGGATAAGAAGAATAGTTCGGTTTATGTTATTTCAAAAGATGGTCAGTATCAGAAAGCAATTCAGTCGTCTTCATTTGCGAAAGCTTCGGATATCGTAGTTTATAATGGCGCAATATACACTATAGAGGGTAGTAAAATCTATAAAGTTACTGTTGAATAGGGGAATAACTTAGGTAATATTTTATATGTTGGGGTTCATATATAACTAGCGATATTCAAATACTTTGAAACCGTGATATGAAACAAGTATACATCAATAGCAAAACGCGTCCCTATTTAATCGTATCAGTAAGTGGCTTCTTTAATGTATCGACTGTTGAAGTATTTAACACATATATATTTGGTCCTGTATTTGTCTTAGCATAATAAGAACTCTCATCTTTTGTATAAATATCTAGTGTTTTTGTATTAACACCTTCTACAAATGAGATCTGTAAAATTGGATTACCAAGAGGATTGTCAGAAGGAGCTGATCGTAATATATCAGTACCTTCGAGTGTCTGTAAAGTAGAGATGAAGGAAATTGTTGAATCTTTTTTCTCTAACATGATGGTTGATTCAGGAGCGGTGATTTTCACATTGTTTACCAACTTCTCATCCTTAACAAGATTTAATTTTAAATTACGAAATTCTGTAGATGAAAAAACTTCAGAAAATCCTTGACCAACATATATATTATTTTCATCATTAAAACGTACATAGTTATTGCCGATCCCTTGGCTATCTCCAATATAGATTCGATTTTTTTGATTATTTGTTTCAAATTCAATATATTGACTGTTAATACCAAATTGTGAGTGATTATTTTTATTTGTAGATACAGGATTATTTTTTGTAACATCTGTAAGCGCTTTGATTATAGATGATACTTTTTCTTGATTTGAATCGTAGGTTGTATTATTTTGTACTACTTTCCATGTACCATTGTCTGGTATAAACTGAATCTTTTTTCCAGATTGATCAAGAACAATTGATTTTATTTGAGAGATGTTAAGTAAACTATATGGTTTTGAGCTAGATTTTGGAAAGAAGGGAGGAATATATATAATTACCGCAAATAGTATGATGAGTGCAAAAGTTGCTATAGAAAGTGATAAAAGTCTTTTTTGTTGTTTGTTTTTCATGTATACTTCATCTAAATTAATGACTAAAATGTGTAAGTACAGATATATTATAGCAATATTTACTATTTAGGCAATAACTATTTTTGACAATGAACCATTCTCACACAATTGATGATTGTAAAAAAAATAAAGAGTATGAACAGGTACAGCTAATTCTTGGAAAGGATGAGTCTGAGATACTACGATTTTATAAAACATATAAT
>Ga0194060_10001829_pt1 | contig 15218 bp, 12 predicted proteins | sample SepL225m_MetaG_FD_163427 | JGI IMG/M metagenome (GOLD analysis project Ga0194060, IMG submission 163427) | Anoxic zone freshwater microbial communities from boreal shield lake in IISD Experimental Lakes Area, Ontario, Canada - Sep2016-L222-5m | ecosystem: Environmental > Aquatic > Freshwater >...
ACGTAATGCATTGTAAAATGGGGTGCTGGATAGAATCGGGGGATAGGAGAGCGCAGAGCGGTATAAGCTGTAGAAGTGCGAGGTAACTTCGGTAATTGGCAGATAGCATTCAGACTGGTTTCGTATCTCCGGAGTGATGATCAATCGAGGAGTTGGTAAAGGTACAGGGCAGCTGTCCGCATAAATTTTAAACAGGGTGTTGAGACGCTGCACACTGTTTAGGAAGGAGCCTGGTTCAACAGTACGCACCAGCAAATCAAGGTAGTCAGGTTCGACTTCAGTGCTGCAGAGCCGCATCAGAAAGTGCGAATCGGGTGGTAGAGGGTGTCCCGCTCGACAGCGGTTTTTCCGGCTTTTCTGATCAAACGGATAATACCCTCTTTTGTCTGAGCTTGCGGCGATTTGGCGCCAGCATCGTGGCCGATCTTCTCTTCAACGACGGTGCCGTCAAGATCGTTGACACCGAAGGCCAATGAAACCTGGGCGATTTTTTCGCCAAGCATGACCCAGTAGGCTTTTATATGGTCGAAATTGTCGAGGAAAATTCGCGCAATGGCCAGCGTCTTTAGGTCATCAAGACCTGTGGTTTCCTTTATATCCAGCTTGAGATTTGAGTTTTCGGCCTGAAACGGGAGAGGAATAAACGCCTGGAACCCTTTGGTTGCATCCTGCAGATTTCGCAGCATCTCCATGTGAGCTACCCGGTCAGAAACGGTCTCGACGTGACCGTAGAGCATGGTGGCGTTACTCTTCAAGCCGGATAGGTGTGCCAGGTGAATTATTTCCAGCCACCTGATCCCGGAAATTTTCTCCGGGCATATTTTCTGGCGTACCTCTTCGACCAGAATTTCGGCTCCGCCCCCCGGCATAGAACCTAGACCGGCGCTGATAAGGCGTTTAAGCACAAGCTCAATAGTCAGGCCGGAAATGCGTGCGAAGTATTCGATCTCTACGGCGGTGAAGGCTTTTATATGAAGTTTTGGCGCGGTGTGGCGGATCCCCTTCAGGGTTTTCTCATAGAATTCGAAGTGAAGAGCGGGGTGCAGGCCACCGACGATATGTACTTCGGTTGCCCCTTCTTCCTCAGCTTCACGCGCCCTCCGGCAGATTTCATCAGGAGTCAGCGTGTAGGCGCCATCTTCGCCGGTGGTGCGTGAAAACGCACAGAAGGCGCAACGATTGACACAGACGTTGGTGGGGTTGATATGCCGGTTGACGTTAAAATAGACTCTCGCACCGTTTTTGCGTTCGTTGGCCAGTGCTGCCAGTTCACCAATGGCGAGCAGATCGTTTGAATTGAAAAGAAACAGCGCATCGTCAGTTGTGATGCGCCGACCTGCGTGAACTTGAGCGGATACGGTTTCGAAAGTTATCATGGGCTGGAGTCTACGAAAAACGGGGAGTGAGTGCAAGCGGAAACGGTTATAATCTGCTTTTGTTCCAAATAAAAAAATTAGATTTAGTTTCCGCAATATTGTATAGTCGCAGACGAGTAAATTCTCAGCATTTACGTAAAAGGTGCACACATGCCTGCAACAAGTGAAGACAGTTATTTCTTTATACCGGTAGGAGAAATCGGCAATCGTCCGGTTGTTTCCTGTGCTCCAGATCTCGATCTGATCGAAATGGCCCGGCTGATGATGGTCAATAATATTTCAGGCATTGTTGTCGTAGAAGATGGAAAGCCGGTTGGTATTGTCTCATTACGCGACCTCCGTAATCTGATCGCCACTGCGGCAGAATCGATTAGGACGTCGAAAGTTCGCGACGTCATGAGGACTTCACTAATCACGATTCATCGGAGCGACTATTTGTTCAGCGCCATATTCCTTATGGCAAAGCACAATATCCACCGGTTGATCGTAGTTGATGAATTTGATGCGTTGGTTGGCGTTATAACAGACGCGGATCTGTTGCGTATACAGACCAGCAGTCCGCTCTATCTGGTGCAGGAGATTGAATCAGCCGCTTCAATCGACCAACTGCATGATCTTGGCCAGAAATTGACCGGGATGCTTCATTATGCACTGAAAGCTAATGCGGACACCCAGAGTCTGATCCAGTTGATTTCGCATTTTAATGACGCTCTCACTCAGCGTCTGATCTATATCCTGGATCGTTTTCATGATGTAAAGCTGCCGGCAGGCGCAGCATACCTGTCACTCGGCAGCGATGGGCGGCACGAGCAGACGCTGCGGACAGACCAGGACAGCGCTATAGTATACCGCGACGATCTGTCCGGTGATGACATTATAAAGGTGCGCTGCTTTGCAGAGAGGATTGTGCAAGCTCTCGAAACTATCGGTGTGCCGCTATGTCCCGGCAACATGATGGCCAATAATCCGGAGTGGTGTCATACTTTGTCTGAATGGAAGAATTTGGTCGAATCGTGGATTACTTATCCCGATCCGGATGCGATGGTTAATTTTGGTGTGTTTCAAGATTTACGCGTAATGCACGGCGATGTTTTTTTTGAGGCTGAATTGCGTGAGTTTATCTCTGAATGTGCACGTCTTAATTCAGTATTTTTCCCAAGCATGGCTCACAATATTGTTCGCTTCAAACCACCGCTCGGCATGTTTGGGCGACTACTGGTAGAAAAGAAGGGTGAACAACGTGGGAAGCTGGATCTGAAAAAAGGGGGGCTGTTCGCCCTTACACGTGGTGTCGGCCTGATAGCGCTCGAAGCGGGAATCATGGGCGGGACGACGTGGTCAAAGCTGGAGCGGCTCCACCTTCTACAAGTGGTGTCGGATCATGATTTTGAGGCTATCCGTGACGCGTTTACGTTTTTGGTAAAGATACGTTTGAGCAACCAGTTGCTCGCTTTGTCAACTGGAGAGGCTGCGGACAATTTCGTTGACCCTATGGTAATGATAGACAGGGAGCGGGATCAGCTCCGCGAGGCTTTTAAAGGTGTTGAAACGTTGCTGAATATCCTCAAAACTCGCTATCATCTTGATTTGCTGGCTCGGTAGTTTTAACTGCCATCCAGCAGTTCTCTTACTTTTTTTGATAAATCCAGGAGCGAGAACGGTTTCTGGATAAAATTAACGCCATCGTCCAGCACCCCGTATTGAGCAATTACATCTGCTGTATATCCCGACATGAATAGGCACTTGAGCTTCGGAGAGAGTAACTGCAGCTCGTTGAACATTTCCCGGCCGTTCATATCCGGCATAATCACATCGGTTATCAGCAGACGGATCTTGCCATTTTGCTCCTTGTACAGGCGGATTGCATCACTGGCGGAGCATGCCGTAAGCGCCGTATATCCCTGCCCTTCGAGCATCAAGGCCGTCATTTGCAGAATGGCCGGTTCGTCTTCCACCAGCAGAATAGTTTCGTTCCCTCTGGAGGGGTGTGCTATTTCGCCCTTCTCCAAAGCCACGTTACCATCTCCGGTATGGCGAGGTAAATAGATAGAGAAGGATGCTCCCTCACCAGGTTCGCTCTGGACATTGATGAAGCCGTTGTTCTGCTTAACGATTCCGAATACTGTGGCAAGTCCAAGTCCGGTGCCTTTTCCCAGTTCCTTGGTTGTGTAAAAAGGTTCGAAAATGCGCGAAGCGGTTTTTTTGTCCATTCCGCTGCCATCGTCGCTTACGGTGAGCCGTAGATACTCGCCTGGCACGGCATCTATCTGAGTTGCGCAGTAGCCGGCATCAATGACGATGTTTCCGGTTTCAATGCTTATCCTGCCGACACCTGAAATAGCATCGCGGGCGTTGACACAGAGGTTGGCCAGTATCTGGTCGATCTGTGAAGGGTCCATCTTAACCGGCCAGAGATCAGGTGCCGGTAGCCATGCCAGTTGGACATCCTCGCCGATCAGTCGCTGCAGCATCTTGAGCATTCCTGATACGGTCTCATTGAAATTGATGACTTTCGGGATAACCGTTTGCTTGCGGGCAAATGCCAGCAGTTGCCGGGTGAGATCCGCAGATCGTTCGGCGGCTTTTTTGATTTCGATAAATGCGGCATAATGTGGTTGAGATGGAGTCATCCTCATAAGCGCCAGTTCCGTATAGCCAAGGATGACACTCAATAAGTTGTTGAAGTCGTGTGCCACTCCACCGGCGAGACGCCCCACTGATTCCATTTTTTGTGCATGCTGAAGCTGTGACTCGAGACTGGATTTTTCCTCCTCCGATTTCTTGCGTGCGGTGATGTCACGAGCAACTTTGGATGCACCTGTGATTTCACCATGATGGTTTCTGATCGGTGAAATTGTAACCGATATATCTACCAATCCTCCGTCTTTTCGTACTCTGACGGTTTCAAAGTTCTCGACACTTTCACCACGGGAGATGGCATCAAAAATAATCTGTTCCTCATTATGGCGCTCCGGTGGAGAAAGGATGGTAATTGATTTACCCAGCATCTCCTGCTCGGAATAACCGAACATTTTTTCAGCTCCAAGATTCCAACTTGTTACAATTCCCTCAACGGTTTTGGAAATGATGGCATCATTTGAGTATTCAACAATAGCTGATAAACGACCAACCTTCTCTTCAACCAGCCTCTTTCCGGTTATATCTTCGAATATGCCAAGCACGCCGTTAACCTTGCCGAAACTGTCTGTGAGCGGCACCTTGGAGGTATCAAGCCAGAGAACCTCATTGTCTGAGTTATACAATTTTTCAATTATGTGATGCTTGGCCACTGAACTGTCCATGACTTCCCTGTCATCGGCCCGGAAACCTTCAGATAATTCACCCTTCCAAGGGAGGTCAAAATCCGATTTACCGACAATTTTGTCAGGTTCATCAATGCCTGCCTGCCGCGCAAAAACCAGGTTGCAGCCCAAATAAATACTTTCCCGGTCCTTCCAGAAAAGAGACTGCGGAATGGAGTTGATAATGTGGGAGAGCATGTTGCGATTTTGATTCAGTTCTTCATACGGTTTTCTTACCGAGGCAATAAAAACACCCTTATAGATAAATCCGAACGCCACTATCTTGTAAATGTGCCCAAGGACGTTGTAAGTATCAAAAACGCTTTTGTAGATGGCAAAGACTAGCTCGCTGAAGATGCAGAAAACGAAAGCCACCAGATAGTATAGTATTAGCCTGTCGCCTGTTAGGGACAAACGCCGCCAGTAAATGATTAGCGTCACAATAAGCAGGCTGATGACCATATATTCTGAAATTTTTTTAAACGGTGTCAGGCCAACTCCATGAATGAAAGTGGTCGGAACATTTTCAGGGAAAAAGGTTACCCCGATAAAAACGGCGCACGATATGGTCAGAGTAACGGCTATCAGAGGGGTTTTAGAAAGCCAACGGCTTTTGTTGTTTGAGGAGATAAAGGCACTGGCAAGGAATGCCGCTGCGCTGAACAGGCGGACAGCAATCCAGAATTGGGTTGATTTGTTGGGAGAATTGGGTGTGAACAGGTCAGGCATCCCGGTATATCCAAGGGTATGCATTAAGTCCATCATGCCGATACTGAGAAAGGCAATACTCAAGAACAGTGAATGACTATCCCTGTTCTGATCGTAGGCATACCACCCAAGACCAAATATGGAACATGAAACCATGATGCTGAAAAACTCTGCCACGTTATGAAAAACAAGATAGGACGAAACAGTCATAACTTGATAGAGCGAAGATTTGAAAAGTTCTACCGCAAGGAATGGAACGATGGCCAGGATGATGGTGCTAATTATGACTCGTTGGTGAGAAGTCTTTTCAATAAGGCTCATAATAACCCGGATGGCAGATTTATTTTTTACCAGTGAATAACAGGAGCAAAAATGTGGCGCAATTGTTTGGTAGCGTATGAATTTAGGAAACCAGACAGCCGGTAATGTCCCTGATGAAAGCCACGTATCGTCCGCCATCAATCAGATGAAACTGGACACTGACCTCTACGTCAATGATCCTGCCATCCTTGCATCTATGGCGGGATTCAAATCTATCCTCACCCTGAGCAATTATCTTCGTTATCCTTGCTGCGGTCTGCTCCGGATCATCTACAGCCTCCAGATCAGAGACTGCCATAGAGAGCAGTTCCTCTTTGCAATAACCGCTCATGCGGCAGTACGTTTCGTTGATCTCAAGAATACGACCGGTGGTATCAACCTGCATGAAACCATCCATGGCTGTTTCCAGTATGGTGCGATGCTGCTCCTCGCTATCCCGAAGTTCCTTCAACCTCTCTTCAAGTTCATTCGTCCGCTCGGCGACACGTCGGTCGAGTTCCCTGTTGATACTTTCAAGTGACGTCTGAAAATCCATCACTTTGACGAGTGATTTGACCTTTGCCAATACCTCCCTGTTTGGTATCGGACGGTACAGATAGTCGACAGCCCCTGCATCCAACCCGTTTATTTTGTCATCAAAACTGGTTTTAAGCCCTGACATGAGCACAAACAGACTGCCCGCAAAGGTCGGCTTTTCCTTGATTGTCCGGACAAGATCAATGCCGTTCCAATCCGGCAGCACTACATCCATAAGAAAGATATCTGGAGTGACAGTTTCAATCATTGCAAGACATTCGCCGCCTGAAGCTACCGTTACTACCTCGAACCCTTCCTGAGTCAGGATACGTTCATAGACGCGAAGCATATCCTTGTTATCGTCAACTACCATCACTTTATGCGTGGTTGGCATCTGTGCCTCCAATCGGTATTGTTACTATGAAACGAGTGCCACCTTCCGGTCTGTTTTCAGCACGGATATCTCCACCGTGCCCTTCGACAATACGCCTGCAGATGGCCAGGCCGAGGCCGGTACCCTTTTCGCCTCTGGTGCCCACCCTGCTGGCTTTGCTGAAAGGAACAAACAGCTCATCAAGAAGATTTTGCGGCAACCCTTCGCCATTATCCTCAACTCTCAAGACGACGTTTGCTCTATCACGCTCAAGGGCAAGAAGGACACTACTCCCGGCATGACTGAACTTGATAGCGTTACCCAGCAGGTTGTTAAGAATCTGCTCAATTTTGTTGGCATCCCACCAGACATTCTCCGGCAGGTTGACTGCCAGCGATTTAGTTACTGTGACACTCTTATGCTGTGCGAACACCTGGTTGTTCGAAACACACCGGTATACAAAATCGGAAAGGTTAAGCTTCAGAATGCTGAGGTTAAGATTGCCCGATTCTATGGTGGAGATGTCAAGCAGGTCGTTGATCATTCCCAGCATGAACTCACTTGATCTTCTTATCACGCCCACAAGTTCCCGGTCGTCATCACCGGTCTCATCCTTGTCAAGAATCAGTTCACAGTAAGATAGGATTGTGCCCAACGGTGAACGCAGGTCGTGGGCGGCCATGCCGAGGAAATAATTTTTCTGGTTGTTCAGCTCCGCAAGCTCATGATTTTTTTTAACAAGCTCCCGCTGCATGGCTGAAAGCTGATTGTTCAGGCGGGTCAACTCTTCATAGATCGATTGATCTTTATCATTTAGCTGGAGAGAAGTCTGATGCAGCTCCTTCATAACCATCCGCAGATGGTTGGTCTGTTCGTTGTTTATCCTGAGCATCTCCTCGATCAGTTCAATTGCGGAATCACGGGAACTGGCGCCGACGATCAGAAATTTGTCGTCAAAATATGCAACGGCACAATGGATCGTTGCAATGCCGGTTGTCAGAGGGACAACTAGTTCCCAATCGAAAGCCGACCTTTTGGCAACTGCTTCACTTAAAAAAAGCCGGACCTTTTCGTGACAACCCTCATCGAACAGCTCGATAACCGGCATTCCGTAAGTAAGCTCATGAGCCAGGTCATACTCATTTCGGATAATCTGCACAATAGTGGCGGATGTATCGCAGATTATGACAAAACCTTTTCCAGCCAGATGGTTTGGCATTATGGTGTAGTCCCGTTTTTGGTCAGCAGATGCTGAGCCAGCGTAATCGCATCGGCGGCATCGCGCGCCCAGTGGTCGGCCCCCACATCATGCCAGAGGTCGGTGTTGCTGTTGAAAGGGAGTCCGCCAACCATGATCGGTGGTGAACTACCCGGAAGTTCAGCCTTGATGGCGATAATCATTTCCCGCACAATCGGGACATGATAGGTCATCGTGGCGGACAACGCTACCAGGTGCGGCTTGTTAATCTGTATCGCCGAGACAACCTGCCGGTATCCGACTCCGGCACCCAGGTAATAGGCATCCCATCCCTGCATCTCAAAAAAATCAGCCACCATTCTGACCCCGATTTCATGAAGTTCAGAACCGACGCAGGCAGCCACCAGCCTTGCACCTATGCGGGGAGAGGAAATAATCTGTGGATAAAGATCGGCCATAATGGCCTGGGTAGCTGCGGTACAAAAATGTTCTTCGGCAACACTGACCTTGTTGAGAAGCCACAGGCGTCCAACCTCATGCTGTGCCGGTTGGAAAATGGAGAGATAGAGGTCACGGATGGACAGGCCGTTCTCCAGCGCCTCGGAAACGATCCGGCCTGCTGCAACCCGGTCCGCAGTCAGCAAGGCATCCAGGTATTCGCGGGCAGTTTCCGGAATCTGGCTGATTATGCCATGGCTAAGATTCATATAATCCGGGTCGATCCCGTCAAAGATCAGCCAGTATGGCTACTACGGCTTCAACTTGAATCGGTGTCAGCATCCTCTGTTCTGTTACCCAGGCAAGCAATGACGCCCTGCATTCAGGAAGGCCGCACAACATATCCAGTTGAGCTGCAATAAGTATAACCGGCAAATCAGGAAATTCCACGCCGTGAAGCATGGTTGATAATGAGCGATGGACCTTGTCACATCGTTCCTGATCTGCAACTTGCTCTCGCTGCTGCTTCAGCTTTTGAAGTGCGCCCAGGAGATTATCTAGTGGCGGATGGAAATCAAGAGCAGCCAACTCTTCATGGAGCAATTCAAGCTGCCGTTCCAGCAGCATAGTCGGCATGCCGCGAGCCGACAACACTCTGCCTAACCAGAGAACCTGTTCCAGAATGATATGTTCATCCAGATATGACAAGGCTGCAAGCCAGGAAACATCGCTGTTGGTAAAGCGGCGTCCCCGTTCCCCATAGCGCCGTTCATAATAGGAAAACTCTTCTCGGCACCTTATGCCGGCACGTATAGCCGCCTGCAGGATTGACGATTCCTGCGGCACCGGGTGTTCACCCGCTTCGGGATTAAGCCCCGCAGCAGTGAAAGCATCTCCATCCTCCGGTAATGGGTAGAGCAGTTGGTGAAAGCGTTCCATTGAGCCGTACATCTCTGTTGCCCCAAGAATTGCCTGAGAGGTATTATCAGGGTTAGAGGCGTTTACTATCGAACAGAAATCTTCCCAGACGGAATCAGTGTTTGCACCATAGCCCCGATAGAAAGATGTTCCCTCTTCATCAAATTTGAAGCAGCTGATTATGTCGGCCAGATGGACCTGATTACCACGCGTGGTTCCCTGCAGGACATACTGATAGCCGAGCAGTTTTTCCGGGGCGGCCTGATGTATCTGTTTCGCGGTATCAAGCGCAAATTTGATCGCCGGCTGGATATCTGGAATCATGCGGGGTGAAAAGAAAAATAGGTCGTTACAAAGCATTTTAAAGCGTTGGGACGTTAAAGGTCTAAGGCGTCCTGCCATTTCTTCCGGCAGTGAGGACAAAGAATTCTCGATACTTGAGAAGATAATAGCCATTCCGCGCAACTGGGCGATGTAACTTTGAAGGGGGAGGGTGCAATCAGTGAGTGCTCTGACAAAAGGAAGCTGTTCCATCTGTTCGTGCCGGTGCCAGGTCGCTGAATTCAGCTGAGTAAGGAGGGATGTTTCCAAATTTTCTCCTTGGTTTCAAAGGGAGGAATAGGAATATCTGACGGAATGTCTGAAGAAGCAAAGGTTTAAGTATTCATGAGGATCCAGTCAACCGGCATATCCTACCGGTTGACTGGTCTTACTGCGATAGGTCTTAACCCTGACATGAATCGATGTACTTGGTGAAACGATAAAATTAGAAGTTAACAGCAGCCTTCAAAGAATAAACGTATGTATCAGCATATTCAGCTTCGGCGGTCACAGAGAAAAGTGGAAACGGCGTGACTTTAAGTCCGGCAAAAATGCGTGGAATTGTGGCGGATACGTTGGACAGTGTGGTCAGCGTAAATATTTTTGGATCCTTTAGGTTCCCCTTTGCCTCACTTTTAACCCAAAGCATACCAACACCGGCATACGGTGTGAGCATCAAAAAACCCTTACTAACAGACGCATCAACACCGTAGGTCTGCAGTCCCAAATCATTTATACCAGCCAGCTTTGTGTAGGTGCCCCGCACCCCGACCGCCGGTGTCGCAATGCCGCCTTCAATAATTGATTTACTCAGTTCAACTCCGTACAGCCTGATGTTGCTGCCAGGTACGGCGGAATAGATAGCGCCAACATCAATGCCAAGGGGTAATCCTTTTCGTGCGCGGAGTTTTGGTACAGGAATGAAGCTGGGCGCATCGTTAGCAAACGCGGACTTCCACTGGTCGCTATTCTTGTCGATGCTCGTTGCTGAAATTTCAATACCCACATCAAAGCCGGTAACGCCTAGAGATTCTGCAGGTGCAAGATTTCTATAACCAATCGCGGTACCTAATTCTTTTGTCAGTTTTTCGAAGCCACTCTGAGGAAATCTGCTTATAAAATTGATGTCTGCTGCAACAGCCGGTGACACTGCAAAAGCGAGTGCCGCCACAAAAATTCCGCATAAAATTGTTCTTTTCATATTAAACCTCCCAAGATTTAGTGACGGAAGTGTTCAGGTATGTTATAAACGGCCAATAACCTAACACAACTTCACATATTTTGTTTATCCTTATACACCTATTGGTATAAACTACGCAAATCAAAAAAACTACACTGGCAATCGGAACCAGCATAAATGAAAGGAGCAGAATCATGGAAATAAAAATACCTGAGGTCGGTGAATCGGTGCGTGAAGCACTGCTTGCCAGGTGGTTTAAAAAAAACGGCGATGTTGTCAAACAAGATGAGCCAATTTGCGAAATTGAAACCGACAAGATCACACTCGATCTTAATGCTGATGCTGCGGGGGTGCTTTCCATATCAGTGTCTGAAGGTTCAACAGTGCCGGTCGGGACGATTATCGGCTCTATTGAGGAATCTGCGTTAATTCAAATAAATCCAGTTCGCGAAGACCTGACACCGCTGACCGAAAAATCTTCGAACCCACCATCCGCGCCGTCATTAAGACGTGAAATGCGTGAGCAGAATATATCGCCCGCCGAGGTTAATGGGAGCGGCGAGAGGGGGCGTATTACGCCTGACGATCTGTCCGCCCATATTCGGGGGAGAGCGCTTAAGGCAACAACAGAGCCCCTTAATAAGCCCTCTGTGCCACCTCAGTCGGTTTCAGCTGAACCATCAGAACTGAGGTCTGTAAGGACGGAGGACGCACCGCCGCACTCATCCGGGCGCGAGGAGCGCAGACCCATGTCACCACTTCGCAAACGTGTTGCAGCTCGTTTGGTTGCAGCTCGTCAGCAGACGGCCATGCTGACCACTTTCAACGAAGCTGATCTCTCACATGTGAAATCTTTACGCAGTAAATATCGGGAACATTTCATCAAGCGTCACGGCTCGGCTCTTGGTATTATGCCATTCTTTGTCAGGGCGTCTATCGAAGCGTTGAAGGAGTTTCCGCTGGTAAACGCTTCTATTGATGATGGGGATATTGTCATGCATCATTACTACGACATCGGCGTTGCCATAGGTGGTGATAAAGGTTTGGTGGTGCCGGTGCTGCGCAATGCCGAAAAACTCAAAATGTTCGAAATTGACCAGGCCATTGCGGCATTTTCTGAGAAGATCAAATCAAATCATTTGGCCATATCCGATCTGGAGGGGGGGACTTTCACCATTAGTAATGGCGGTGTCTACGGCTCGATGCTTTCAACGCCGATTCTTAATCCTCCCCAGAGTGCCGTTTTAGGGATGCATGCTATTCAGGATCGACCGGTTGTCCGTGACGGACAGATTGTCATCCGGCCTATGATGTACCTGGCGTTATCTTACGATCACAGGATTATCGACGGACGGGAAGCCGTCAATTTTCTGAAAAGGGTAAAAGAGTACGTAGAAGAGCCGGAAGAGTTATTGCTGGAAAATTAGTAAATACATCCAATAAGAGTTTTTATTTTAGGCTTGCCCTAATAGAGGTTACAACATATGTCTGAAAAAATATTCGATTTAATAGTTATTGGTGCGGGTCCGGGGGGGTATGTAGCGGCCATCCGTGCATCTCAGCTCGGCATGAAAGTTGCCGTAATCGATAAAAGAGCCACACTTGGTGGTGTCTGTCTGAACGAAGGATGTATTCCCAGTAAGGCGCTGTTGGACTCAAGTGAACATTTTGCCATGGCTCGTGATAAGTTTGCCGTCCACGGCGTAATGGTTGATTCGCCGCGCCTTGATCTGGGCGCCATGATGCTGCGCAAGAGTGATGTCCTTAAAAAATTGACCGATGGCATAGCCTATCTGTTCAAGAAAAACAAAATAGAATTTCTGCAGGGCACAGCCACTATTAAGGGTCTTGCCTCAGCAGGCCGTCATCAGGTGGTGGTTGCACTGGACGTGCCTGTGGTTGGCCAACAAAGTCTTCTGGAACCTGCCACCCAATCATTGGTCACTCTTTTTGCCCCGAAAATTATTCTTGCAACTGGCAGCGAGGCGACCAGTCTGCCTGGCATCTCTTTTGACGGCCAGGTTATCGTTTCTGCACGCGAAGCGCTCTCCTTTGAGCGAGTCCCGGAACATCTGGTCGTCGCCGGAGGCGGCTTTATCGGCTTGGAACTAGGCTCGGTCTGGCGGCGTCTGGGCGCACAGGTAACAGTAATGGAAATGCTGCCAAATATTCTTCCCAATTTGGATCGTCAGTCTGCCGACCTGCTCTACCGCTCCTTGCGTAAGCAGGGTATACAGTTCAAGTTAAACACCCGCATTACCGGAGTGCGGCGTATCGGCTCCAAGGCTATCGTCCAGTTTAACTCTGGTACCGGCAGCGAAGAGCTTGATTGTGACAACTTGCTGGTGGCGGTCGGTCGGCGGCCATTAACGGCTGGATTAGGCCTAGAAGAGCAGGGGGTATCTCTGGATGAAGTGGGGAGGGTGATTGTTGATGACGCTTATCAGTCGACACTTAAGGGGGTTTATGCGATTGGCGATCTTATAAAGGGGCCGATGCTGGCGCACAAGGCATCTGACGAAGGCGTCGTCTGTGTCGAAAGAATGGCAGGTATGTCGGCTGTAGTTGAATATGATATAATTCCAGGGGTTGTGTATACCTGGCCTGAGGCCGCAGGTGTAGGGATGACTGAGGAGCAGTTACAAGCTGCCGGCATACAGTATCGTTCTGGCCGCTTCAATTTTGCTGCACTTGGCAGAGCGCGCTGCATGGATGAATCAGAAGGCTTCGTTAAAATTCTTGCACATCAGGAGAGCGATCGGATCCTGGGTGTTCATATTGTAGGACCCCGGGCCTCTGATCTGATATCTGAGGCTGCAACTGTGATGGCTTTCAGAGGTACATCGCGTGACATCGCCCTCATCTGCCACGCTCATCCGACTCTTACGGAAGCACTCCGTGAGGCAGCGCTGGACGTGCATAAAGAGGCGATTCATGGGTAGTCTTCTTACACAGGCAATCTAAGCTCGATAAGGAACAAATACATGCCAAAAGTATTCAGTAAGACCAAAATAGTTGCTACCGTCGGTCCAGTTAGCTCCTCTCCTGATATGATACAGAAGTTGATGAGGGCCGGTGTCGATATATTCAGGCTTAATTTTTCGCATGGCGAAAACTCACAAAAACTGGAGTTAATCAATGTAATACGAGCCGTTTCCGACAAACTGGGCCGACAGGTTGGCATCTTATGCGACCTTCAAGGACCTAAAATCAGAACCGGAAAGATGGCTGGTGAGGGTATGCTGCTGACCAAAGGTCAGGAAGTTGTGATCACCACTGACGACGTGCTTGGCAGTGACGGTGTCATTCCTACAATATACACTTCCTTGCCGCATGATGTGCGTCAAGGCTCCCGTATCCTGCTGGATGACGGATTGCTTGAACTAAAGGTGATTGCGGCTGAGGGTGAACTGGTTCGCTGTCGTGTAGTATCGGGGGGCTTACTTAAAAACAACAAAGGGATCAACTTACCGGGTGTGAATGTTTCAGCTCCATGTCTTACCAATAAGGATTTAATTGATCTGGATTTTGCACTAGAGGCTGGAGTGGATTTCGTTGCACTCTCCTTTGTGCGTACTGCCGAGGATATCCTTCAAATTAAAAAAATAATTTCTGATAAAGGTAAAGACACTCCGGTTGTCGCAAAAATTGAAAAACCTGAGGCATTGCGTAACTTCAATAAAATACTTGAGGCAACTGATGCCGTCATGGTGGCGCGTGGTGACCTGGGAGTTGAGATTGCACCGGAAAAAGTACCCATCTTTCAGAAGATGATCATCCAGGCCTGCAACAGGGCTGGCAAGCCGGTGATAACGGCTACTCAGATGTTGGCTCGATGATACGCAGTCCACGTCCTACAAGGGCTGAAACATCTGATGTAGCCAACGCGATAATTGACGGTACTGATGCCATTATGCTCTCTGCAGAAACGGCCTCTGGTGATTTTCCGGTTGAATCCGTCGAGACAATGGTTCGCATTGCCAAAGATGTCGAAAATACAGATTTTCTTGAAAGTACAACGCCCAGCTGTTCCGTATCTATAGTTGCCCAAGCCATTGCAGAGTCCTCCTGTAGGACAGCTGCTATCCTTAAAGCAAAAGCAATTGCCGTATACACACGTTCCGGCAGCACAGCTGCCCTCATATCGGCCTTCCGTCCGAAAACACCTATTATTGCTTTTGCCACCTCGCTGGAAATTCGCCGCAGACTATCAATCTATTGGGGTGTTCAATGCATAGATGTCGGTATAATGGAAAATACGGATCAGCAAATTTATGAAGTGGAGAAAAAACTGCTGGCGACAGGTTTCCGTAAAGGGGATCACGTAATAATTACCATGGGTCTCATTGAAACGCGTGGTTCAACGGATATGATGAAAGTACATAGGCTTGGCACGCATGGATATTACGAAGTTTTTAGTGAGTAATGATCAAATTGGGAGATAGAATAAAAGGAGATGCTGCTGGTTTTCGACTTTTTTTTCCTGATATTTATTTTGACAATTTTGTATTTGATATGGTAGAGAGGCGTTCCGTTTTATCTGCGGTTTTGTTTTGATGTTTTTCTT
>Ga0194060_10001830_pt1 | contig 15216 bp, 17 predicted proteins | sample SepL225m_MetaG_FD_163427 | JGI IMG/M metagenome (GOLD analysis project Ga0194060, IMG submission 163427) | Anoxic zone freshwater microbial communities from boreal shield lake in IISD Experimental Lakes Area, Ontario, Canada - Sep2016-L222-5m | ecosystem: Environmental > Aquatic > Freshwater >...
GCGTGAATACATCCAGCCCTCTGGTGATGCGTGTCGAACGCGTCGGCGAGGCGACACGCGTTGCGGCCATTCAACGCCTGATGGAGCGTGCCGCGGCGGAAAAGCCACACTTGGTGGAACTGGCGGACCGCGTCGCAGGCCGCTTCATCATGGCCCTGCTGGCGCTGGCGGTAACAACAGCGCTGGCCTGGTGGTGGATCGACGCCTCGCGCGCCTTGTGGATTTTTGTCGCCGTACTGGTGGTCAGCTGTCCGTGCGCGCTATCCCTGGCGACGCCTGCCGCATTGACGGTGGCGACAGGCGCACTGGCCGCACGAGGTGTGCTGGTGACGCGTGGCCATGCAATCGAGGCGCTGGCGCGGGCTGATCATTTCATTTTCGACAAGACCGGTACGCTGACAATGGGGCGTATGTCGCTGATCGAAGTGATACCCATCCACGGCGACGCAGCACGCGTCCTGGCGCTGGCTGCGGCGCTCGAACGCGGTTCCGAGCACCCCATTGCGCGGGCGCTGGCCGCTGGCGTTGTGAGTGCGGACAAGAAAGCTGATATTGTCGTTGGTGGACTGCGCACCATAACCGGCGGGGGTGTCGAGGGTGAAATCGAGGCGGGGATGTGGCGGCTGGGACGTCCCGAGTTCGTTGCCGCGTTACACGGAAAGACGCTTCCAGCGGAGTTGCAGACAATAGTCGGCGCTGGCGACACGGTGATTGCTCTTGGCAATGCCAAGGGCTGGCAGGCGTTCTTCCGCTTGAGCGACGATATTCGCCCGAAGGCTGCCGCAATGGTGACCCAGCTCTCGGCCGCCGGCATCAAACTGTCAATCTTCAGCGGCGACGCGCCCGCTGCGGCCGGGCGGGTGGGCGCCATGCTCGGGATTGCCGACGCGCGCGGCGGATTTTCGCCCGAAGACAAGCATGCGGCGCTCAAAACCTTGCAGGATGCTGGCGAAACAGTAGCGATGGTCGGCGACGGCGTCAATGACGCCCCGGTTCTGGCACAAGCACAGGTGTCAATTGCGATGGGTGGCGGCGCCGATCTAGCTAGGGCCAATGCCGATATCGTCCTTCTAGGCAATGATTTGCAGGCACTGCCGCAAGGTCTGGCACTGGCACGTCGCACGCTGCGTATTGTGAAACAAAACTTGATGTGGGCTTTCGCCTACAATTTACTGGCAATCCCGCTGGCCATGGCCGGATGGGTGACTCCCTGGATGGCCGGTATCGGCATGTCGGCCAGCTCGCTTCTGGTGGTTCTCAATGCCTTGCGGCTGCAGCGAGGGTAAATGGATATCCTGTATCTTCTGATCCCGCTGTCCCTGGTGCTGGTCTTCGTCATCGCCGCGCTCTTCTGGTGGTCATTGAAAAACGGGCAATACGAAGATCTCGAAGGCCCCGGTTATCGCATCCTGATGGATGACGACAAAACCGACATGCCCAAAACCAGCGGCACTGTTGACTCAGATCAAAGCACAGCGAGCGGCAAGTAACCATACTTCAAGCGGGTTTTATGGCTATGGCTTCGCGCGATAGCCAAGAGGCTCTCTGTTGGGGTTGGGGGTGCGCATTGCGCACCCTCTTTTTCTATTCTCGACACCACCGCCTGTCGGAAACGGAATTTCCGAAGCGCAAGGCGAAGCCAAGGACGGTATCCCAGCAATCGACTGCCGGAGATTCACCTTGCTGCGGCAGCCGAAGAGGATATGCCCATCCACCGATAAACCATCCTGACGGTATTGTTGTTTTTGTTTAAGTCGGATATATTTTGATCTGCATCAAACACCATCCAGTTTTCAAGTGTAACCTTTTGGATTCTTATACTGCACCGCATCAAATGCAGCGTCGTGAACGGTTTCTTTTTGTTAATGTGAGGTAAATCCATCATGCAATCGCAAGCGACTTATAACTACCAAGTCGTGCGCCAGTTCGCTGTGATGACCGTAATCTGGGGCATCGTCGGTATGCTGGTCGGCGTCATCATTGCCGCCCAGTTGGTCTGGCCCGAGCTGAACGTTGTCGAGTGGCTGTCGTACGGGAGGCTGCGTCCACTGCATACCAACGCGGTCATTTTCGCCTTCGGCGGCTGCGCCCTGTTCGCAACTTCCTACTACTCGGTGCAGCGAACCTGTCATACGCCACTGTTTGCGCCGGGACTGGCTGCCTTCACCTTCTGGGGCTGGCAGTTGATCATCGTCCTGGCCGCGCTTTCCCTTCCGTTAGGATTTACCACCGGCAAGGAATATGCTGAACTTGAATGGCCGATCGACATCCTGATCGCTGTGGTCTGGGTATCCTATGCCGTGGTCTTCTTCGGCACCCTGATCAAGCGCAAAACGCCGCATATCTACGTCGCCAACTGGTTCTTTGGCGGGTTCATACTGACGGTTGCAGTTCTACACATCGTCAATAGCGCCGAAATACCGGTGTTCGCTGCGGGCATACTGACGCCGAAATCCTATTCCGCCTACGCGGGTGTGCAGGATGCAATGGTGCAGTGGTGGTACGGTCACAACGCCGTGGGCTTTTTCCTGACTGCGGGCTTTCTCGGCATGATGTACTACTTCGTGCCGAAACAGGCCGGTCGCCCGATCTATTCCTACCGTCTGTCGGTGGTGCACTTCTGGGCGCTGGTATTCACCTACATGTGGGCGGGTCCGCACCATCTGCACTACACGGCGCTTCCCGACTGGACCCAGTCCATCGGCATGGTTTTCTCGCTGATCCTTCTGGCGCCTTCCTGGGGCGGCATGATCAACGGCATCATGACCCTGTCGGGCGCTTGGCACAAACTGCGCGATGATCCTGTTCTGAAGTTCATGATCACCTCCTTGTCCTTCTACGGTATGTCGACCTTTGAAGGCCCTATGATGTCGATCAAGACAGTCAATGCTCTGTCGCACTACACCGACTGGACGGTGGGCCACGTGCATTCGGGTGCCTTGGGCTGGGTCGCCATGATCGCCATCGGTTGCACCTACTACATGCTGCCGCGACTGTTCGGCAAAGAGGAAATGGCGTCGAAGAAACTGATTGAGGTTCATTTCTGGATTGCGACCATCGGCATCGTGCTCTACATCGCTTCGATGTGGATTGCAGGAGTCATGCAGGGTCTGATGTGGCGAGCCACCAACGTAGATGGCACCTTGACCTACTCCTTCGTTGAGTCGGTCAAGGCAACCTATCCGTTCTGGACCATTCGCCTGCTCGGCGGTCTGCTGTTCCTATCCGGTATGTTGATCATGGCCTACAACATGTTCGCAACCATAGCGAGTGGCAAGGCGGTAAATGCCCCCGTACTCGCACCCGCAGCGGCCCACTAGGCCCGATTGCACAGATTAAGGAGCTATAGATCATGTTGACGCATGAACAAATCGAAAAGAACGTCGGCTGGCTGATCGTTCTCACCATCCTGCTGATCAGCTTCGGTGGCCTAGTGGAGATCGTTCCGCTGTTCTTCCAGAAGTCGACCACTACACCCGCCAACGAACTGGTCAAGCCCTACGACCCGCTGCGTTTGTCAGGGCGCGATATCTATCTGCGTGAAGGCTGCTACAACTGCCACTCACAGATGATTCGTCCGTTCCGAGCCGAGACCGAACGCTATGGTCACTACTCGGTCGCCGGTGAGTTTATCTATGACCATCCGTTCCAGTGGGGCTCCAAACGTACCGGGCCGGATCTGGCGCGTGTCGGCGGCCGTTATTCAGACCAGTGGCATCGCACACATCTGCTTAATCCGCGCGATGTCGTGCCGGAGTCGAATATGCCGGCCTATTACTGGCTCGACCGACCTCTCAATGACAATCTGATCGATGCCAAGATGACCGCATTGCGCGCGGTCGGTGTGCCTTATACCGATGCCGAAATCGCAGGTGCGAAAAAGGCCATCGAGGGCAAGACCGAACTTGAAGCGCTGGTCGCTTACCTTCAGGGCATGGGCACGGCGCTCAAGCAAACGAGGTAATCGGGTGGATATCAACGACCTGCGCTCCGTGTTCACGGTGCTGGCGATCCTGATGTTCGTCGGCATCGTGTGGTGGGCCTACTCGGACCGGCGGCAGCAAGCCTATGAAGAGGCGGCCATGCTGCCGCTCGAAGATGACGCCCCGGCTGGAATGCTGAACGCAACGGATGCAGCGCAGGTTACGCAGAATAAAGAAAGGAAATCATCATGAGTGATTTTGTCAGTGGCTTCTGGAACATCTATGTGGTGGGCCTCTCGCTCGTCAGTATCATCGGTTGTGCCGTCTTCCTCTGGGTTCAGAGTTCGGCCACGCACGCGGCAGGCCAGACCACCGGCCATGTCTGGGACGGGGATCTCGCGGAGTACAGCAACCCGTTGCCCAGCTGGTGGCGCTGGTTGTTTTACATCACGATTGCCTTCGCCTTGTTCTATCTGGCCATGTATCCCGGGCTGGGTACTTTCCAGGGCCAGTTCAACTGGTCATCCACCGGCCAGTATGACGGGGAGATGAAGAAGGCCGAAGAACTTTACGGGCCAATCTATAAGAAGTATCTGAGTCAGGATGTCCGTACCGTCGCGGCGAGCAGTGAAGCCAAGGAAATGGGCCAGCGCCTGTTCCTGACCTACTGCGCGCAATGCCACGGTTCAGATGCCAAAGGTACGCGTAGCTTTCCCAATCTGACCGATAACGACTGGTTGTTTGGCGGCACCCCGGAGCAGATCAAGGAGACTATTGTCAAAGGCCGTGATGCCGTGATGCCGGCCAAGGGCCTCAAGCCGGACCTGAATGGCGACCAGATCAAGGATCTTGCCAACTATGTACGCTCCCTGTCCGGCCTTGCATCCGATTCGATTCGGGTCCAGCGCGGCAAGGAACTGTTTGTACCAGCTTGCGCAGCCTGTCATGGCCCGGAAGGAAAGGGCACCCTCGGTCTGGCGCCGAACTTGACGGACAAGATCTGGCTCTATGGCAGTTCCGAAGCAGAGATTATCAATGGCATCACGAATGGTCGCGTCAATCGCATGCCGGCTTGGGGAGAATTTCTCGGTGAAGCCAAGGTGCACCTATTGACCGCCTATGTTTACGGACTTGGTGGTGGTGTCAAGGAGGCTCCCGCCGCCGAACCCACCGCACCTGTAGCGGCTACTGCAACCGCCCCGACTGAAGCAGCACCCGCGGAAAAGAAGTAAACTGGCTGACATTCCCCGGCTCCATGGTTTATGGTGCCGGGGAATTTTTGGTCAGATCTATCAGAATATCATAATACGATAATCATGGCATCCACCACTCCAGAACACTCGCGGGAAAGCAGCCCCGATTTTGTCGAGGAGAGCCTTTATGAGGTTCACCGAAAAGTACACCCGCGCGCCGTCAGCGGCATCTTCGCCACTTGGCGCTGGATACTGGTCTGGCTCACCCAACTTGTGTATTACGGCCTATGCTGGCTACCCTGGAACGGCCGGCAAGCTGTACTGTTCGATCTGGTTGAACGCAAGTTCTACATCTTTGGCCTGATCTTCTGGCCGCAGGATGTGATCTTTCTCACTGTTCTGCTGATCATTTGCGCATATTCCCTGTTCCTCTTTACCGCGGTGGGTGGGCGGTTATGGTGCGGCTACGCCTGTCCGCAGACGGTGTATACAGAAATATTCACATGGATAGAGCAAAAAATCGAGGGCGAGCGCAACGCGCGAATCAAGCTCGACGCTGCGCCCATGAGCGCGCGCAAGTTCTGGCTGCGCATCGCAAAGCACGGTACCTGGGCACTGCTGGCATTCTGGACGAGCTTTACCTTCGTCGGCTATTTCACACCCATCCAGACCGTATGGAACTCCCTTTGGAGTTTCTCGCTCGGTCCGTGGGAAACCTTCTGGATGTTTTTTTACGGTGCCTTTACTTACCTGTTTGCTGGACATATGCGCGAACAGGTATGCAAACACATGTGTCCCTATGCCCGCTTTCAGGGGGTAATGTTCGATCCCGATACGCTAACCATTACCTACGATACCGAACGCGGAGAACCGCGCGGCGCCCGGAAAAAGGGGGTTGATCGAAAGTCGATGGCGAAGGGCGATTGTGTTGATTGCGGTATCTGCGTGCAGGTCTGCCCGACCGGTATTGATATCCGCGCCGGTCTCCAATACGAGTGCATTGGCTGCGCCGCGTGCATTGACGCCTGCGATCAGGTCATGGAAAAGATGGACTACCCGAAGGGACTGATTCGCTACTCGACCGAGCATGCGATCGAAGCGCACTGGGGCTGGAAGGAAATCATCGGCCACATCGTTCGGCCGCGGGTGATCATCTACTCGACGATTCTTGCCACGATATGCGTAGCCTTTATCTGGGGCATAGCTACCAAGGCAAACTTGCGTCTCGACGTAATCCGCGACCGCGCAATAATGGCGCGCGAGGTCGAGGGCGGATTGATCGAGAACGTGTATCGACTGCACGTCATCAATGTTTCAGAAGCACCGCATCGCTATGCTCTAAGCGTATCCGGACTGCCCGGAATAGACATCGTCGGTGAGCGTATCCTTGAAGTACCTCCAGCATCTGACAGAAGCTTTCCCGTGCAGGTGCGCGTACCGCCGGAGTCTGGCAAGAAAGGCTCGAATCAGATTTTCTTTGACCTGAAGTCTCTAGCCGACGAAAAAGTGGCGGTGCACGAAAAAGCCAGCTTCCTGCAACCATGAAGGAAAATGATATGGACACTACCGTTACTCGCCCTTGGTATCGTGAACCGTGGCCATGGATTCTGGCGGCAGGACCATCCATCGTCGTGATTGCCGCACTTTACACGGCATGGCTTGCCGTAGTGAGTAACGACGGTTTGGTTACGGACGACTACTACCGAAAGGGCCTCTCAGCCAACCAGACCATCGCTAGCAGCGAACAGGCAACCAAGATGGGGCTGGTCGCAGGCGTACGGATTTCCGGCGATATTTTGTCGGTACGCTTGCAGGCACATAATACTGACTTCATCCTGCCGCCAACACTGGCGCTGACCATCTCGCATCCAACCCGCGCTGGTCTGGATCAGTCCCGCGTGCTGGTGCGCAATGGCAATGTCTATTCCGGCGAGGTGCGCCTGCCTGCAGCCGGGCATTGGCTGGTGCTACTGGAAGATGAGCGGAAGACATGGCGTCTGATGGGCAATGTAATTCTGCCCGCCAATGGGGAGACTCTCATTGGCGCACAACCAATGGCGGGAACCAACCCCGCGCCCGCTGACATTAGAAACGCAAAGTAATCAATTTATCCAGGACAGCCCGCCCTGGAGACAGCTTCAAGACGCGACTCAGCCCGCCTTTACTGAGCAGCATGAATGCTCGCTCAAGCCAACCACCAACCGAAATCACCGGTAAACCAGTACCGGTATCTTCGAGTGCGTCAGAACTTTTTGCGTTTCAGATCCGAGCAGAAGCCCACTGATGCCACGTCGACCATGCGAGGCCATAAAGATCAGATCGGCATCTACCTGTTCAGCCGCCGCGATAATCGCCTCGTAAGGGATATCGCTGACCGAACTGACGGTCGCGCAGATGACGCCCTCCACCTTGGCTGCAGCTTCATGTGTAGCGAGAATTTCCTTTGCCTGCTGCTCGGCCATTTCCGCAAACTTGTCGGGAGTAGTAGGATCGATCAGCGCACCTTCACCATAGAAAGCGACCGGATAATCAGGCTTGGCGAAGAAAAAAGTTACCTTTGCCCCAGTTTCCTTGGCAAAGGCGATTGCACGTTTCGCCGTATCGGATGAGAGCTGCGATCCATCCGTTGGAACCAGTATGTGCTTGAACATGAGATTTGATCCTCCCTAATAGATATCCTAGCCTATTAAGAAATAGCCGCGTTGATCGAGATCAATAGCAACTTGAACTATACGCCGCCGGCATCAGGCACAATAGAGCTTATCGAATTATGAGCCACCCTTGTAAAGTGGAAGAATTATCATGAGTGCGACCAAGCAGACCAAGACACCCGCAACCCCCCAAGCCGCGTGGCGCGCAGTGCACCAGGCGGTCGAGGCCAAGATTGATCCAATCGGCATGGCAACCCCATTGATGCACGCGCAACTTGCCTGGTTGTCTCATCCGCAGGAGATGTCCGAGGCTTTGACCGAGTTCTCGACCAAGCTCTGGGAATTGCAGATACATTCATGGCACCGTGCACTGGGCATCCCGAGCAAGGATGTGGTGTCACCGAATCCGGACGACACGCGCTTCGCCGATCCAATGTGGAGTGACTCGGCAACTTGGGACATCGTAAAGGAATGGTATTTGATGATGACCCATCAGGTGCAGGACATGCTTTATGAGACACCAGGACTATCAAGTCGCGACAGACGCCGCGCCGCGTTCTGGTGGCGCAAGTGGCTCAATGCTGTGGCACCGACCAACTTTCTTCTGACCAATCCAGCGGCTATGCAGAAGGCCATGGAGACGCGTGGCGAGAGCCTGCTCAAGGGATTTAACAATTTCGTGATGGACTTTCAGGCAGGTGACATTCAAATGGCGCGCCCGACGGACTTCGTCGTCGGCAAGGATCTGGGAACCACGCCAGGCAAAGTGGTATTTCGCAACCATCTGCTGGAAATCTTGCACTACACGCCGACCCGGGAAAAGGTCTTTGAAACGCCCATTATCATTGTCACGCCTTGGATCAACAAGTTCTACATTCTTGATCTCAACGCAAAGAAGAGCATGGTGAAGTTTCTGGTCGATCAGGGTTTTGACGTGTATGTGACCAGCTGGAAAAATCCTACGGCAGATATGCGTGATGTCACTTTCGATGACTATCTGATGAACGGCGTCGGCCAAATCATCGAAACGGCACGCGGCATCTCTGGTTCGGCCAAAGTACATGCAGTCGGTTACTGCATTGGTGGCGCAGCACTGGCGACCTGGATGGCCTGGGCCAATGCGCACTACGAGAAAAAGGATGTGCCGGTGGAATCGGTCACGTTACTGACGACGCTCGTGGATTACCATAAGCCGGGCGACATCGAAGTATTTCTCGACGAGAACAGCATCAAGTGGCTGGAGAAATCGATGGCCGAAAAAGGCTACCTTGACGGCAAGGAAATGGCCTCCGCATTCCGCTTGCTGCGTTCGAACAGCCTGGTCTGGCATTACGTGGTGCGTGGCTACCTGTTTGGCGAGGCACCACCGCCTTTCGATGTCTTGTTCTGGAATATGGATGCGACCCGCATGCCCGCGGCGATGCACAGCTGGTACTTGCGCAACTTCTATCTTGATAACTTGCTGATCAAAAAGGACGGGCTGAATCTGGCTGGGGAGAATATCGATCTCGGGCGGATTTCACAGCCACTCTATGCGGTGTCGGCCGAGGATGATCACATCGCACCCTGGCGGCAGACCTTTCGCGTCAACAACTTTGTCGCCAGTCCGCGCCGCTATGTGCTGTCGAGTTCTGGGCACATTCTTGGAATCGTGAATCCAGTGGTAAACCCGCCCAAGCGCGAGTACCGCGTGGGCACTGCCGAAAGACATGACACGCCAGAAGAATGGCGTGAGCGGGCCGAACTTCATCACGGCAGTTGGTGGGAGGACTGGATGGCCTGGCTCAAGCCTCAGTCGGGCAAGCTGGTCGCCGCGCCTCCGGTCGCGACGCGAAAGTTTCCAGCGTTGGCCGATGCGCCCGGCACCTACGTGCTTGAGACTTGATATCACTGACTTCCGCTCGCCGCCCTGGCAACAAAACTCCAGCAATGGCTAACACCCATTCTATCGGCGTCAACAGCTGCGGTGGCAACTAAAACCGGGTAATCTGGTGCCTGGACAGGAGACGGCAATAGGGCATGGCAAATCTGCATAGTTCTGGTGAAACTGGTCATGAGTTGCGCCGTATCGTGCGCATCAATGAAGAGATCAAGTGTGTCGTCGCCAAGGCGTTCAAGATCAATCTCATGGCCATGAATGCGATCTTTCTTGCCAAGCGCGCAGGCCAATCGGCACTTGGCTTCGGTGTCCTGTCCAATGAGTTGCGCCGCTTTGCCACCGATCTGCAACAACAGATGGCGGCTTTGCGTGAGACGACCTACGGTAGCGTTTCAACGGTGACGACGCTGGTAAAGCAATCGCGGATCAGCCGACTGCTGGAACGAGCGCGGATCGAGGCGCAGGGCGAAGGCAAGAGATTGCTTCAACAACTTATGTGCTCTCGCGATGAGTCTACGCTGGCGCGGAGCGAAGAGCAGATGGCCGCCCTGAATCGTCGTTTGTCCCACATGATTGCGGCCACCACACAACTGGTTGAGCTAGGCAGCGTATTAGCTCGCTCGGCAAAGATCGAAGCCGCTTACGGTGGCGGTTTTTCCACTTCGCTGATGCAGGTTTCGAGTGATTTCGAGAAAATCATCGGTGAGATTCAGCGCTCCCTCGAGAGTCTGACCAAGCACCAATCGGAGGACTTCCTCGCATGAAAACAGCTCGCGCCATTTATGAAGACGGCAACCACAAGTGGTTCGCCATTGTCCGCGATTCAAGTCGACCGGATTTTCTGATCGACACCAATGAATATATGGTGACCAGCGAAGGCGATGCGATTCTTCTTGACCCAGGTGGAAGCGAAATATTTCCCGCAGTATTTTCAGCGGTCAGCACGGGCTTTGATCCGCGCCGCATCCATAAGATTTTTGCGTCGCATCAGGACCCTGATGCCATTTCTTCTCTGTCGATGTGGTTCGAGTTCAATCCAGCCATCAAATGTTATGTAAGCTGGATGTGGCAAGGCTTCTTGCCGCACTTCGGAGGTCAGGAGGATACCTTTGTACCCATTCCTGACAATGGCATGGATATCCTGGTCGGCTCACAACGACTACAGGCAATTCCGGCTCACTATCTTCATTCGTCCGGCAACTTCAATCTTTATGATTCCAAAGCCAAGATACTGTTTTCCGGTGATGTTGGAGCGGCTTTGTTGCCCCCCGGCGAAGATGGCCTCTTCGTCGAGGACTTTGATCGTCATATCCGGCATGCGGAAGGTTTCCATCGACGCTGGATGGGGTCTGACAAAGCCAAGCGCGACTGGTGTGCCCGCGTTTCGGCGCTCGATATAGACATGCTTTGCCCGCAACATGGGGCAATCTATCGGGGCGAGGATGTACAGCGCTTTATCGACTGGTTTTCCAGGCTCGATATAGGGGTATTGAAGTCATAATCCACCTGCGTTCTTGACGATGGTCAATGCCGAAAGACGAGGCAATCCGCAGAATCAGCGCTCGTTCAACCGGAGTTTGCCGCCATGTCGATTACTGCCCACCTTTTCCAGCACCACAAGCACTGCGACGAATTATTCGCCGACGCAGAAGAAGCCTGCGCCAATAGCGACTGGGGAGACGGCGAGGAGGCCTTTGCGCTCCTGCGCAACCAGCTCGAAACTCATTTCTCCAGTGAGGAAGAGCTTCTGTTCCCGGCCTTCGAGGCGGCAACTGGAATGACCTCCGGACCGACCGAAGTCATGCGTGGCGAGCATCGCCAGATGCGTGATCTGCTGGCCCAGATGCAGGGAGCATTGACCTCCCAGGATCGAGATGAATTCGGCGGCGCCGCTGAGACTCTGCTCATTCTGATGCAGCAGCACAACATGAAGGAGGAGAACATCCTGTATCCGATGTGTGACAATGTATTGGGTGGGTCGGATGTTGGCGCCTCCCTGGCGGAACGTTTGCACGCCTCATGACCACGGTAATCGATGGGCGAGAGATGCAGCCGCCGGAACCGTTGCAACGGATTCTGGAAGCGCTGGACACGCTTGTCGAGGGTGATGATGTCCTGCTGTTGTCGTATTGCCAGCCGCATCCGCTGTTCAATATTCTTAGAAACAACGGATACGCCTGGAGCGAAGACGTGCGCGCCGACGGAACGCGCGAGACTCGAATCCGCAAGGTATCCGGTTGACTGCTACCAACTGAATGCAGCCCAACCTGTCATTCGATCAGGCGCCCGCCATTTCTGTGCCCTATCGCTTTTTTTTGGTAGCGCCCTGGTTCGGCATGATGGCCGGAATTTTGTTGGCGTGGTCGGGTGGTGAAGCGCTGGCTTCAAGATGGACACCGGAGGCATTGGCGCTGACCCATCTGATCGCCCTCGGCTTCATGCTGCAGGCCATGTGCGGAGCCCTGCTTCAGTTCATACCGGTTGCAGTAGGTTGCAATGTCTGGCGCCCGCAGCTGGTTGCCAATATCGTGCAACCCTTGCTCCTGATCGGCACGCTGCTGCTGGTCGCGGGCTTGCTGTTTAGCCGTCCATCTTTATTGTCCGCCACGGTTCCATTGTTTCTATTGGCGACAGGCGGCTTCGTTGTGGTCGTCGCGCTGGCGTTGTGGCGGACGCCCGCCACGAGCATGACCCTTTGGGCGTTGCGCATGGCCATTGGCGGGCTGGCGATAACCGTGCTGTTGGGCTCGCTTCTGGCCGAGGCGCTGGCGCGTAGCCTCCCCCTGCCCATTCTCGATCTGACCGATGTTCATTTGGCCTGGGGTCTGGGTGGCTGGGCGCTTATGATGCTGGCCGGTGTGTCCTACTATGTTGTGCCAATGTTCCAACTGACGCGACCCTATCCACCGTGGTTCACTCGCTGGTTTGGGCCTCTGCTGTTTCTGTTGCTGCTCGCCTGGTCGTCGCGGCTGTATTTCGACGATCAGCGTTGGTCAACGGTGATCGCCCTTCCCCTGTTGCTGATTCTGTCAGCCTATGCGGGAATTACCTTGTGGCTTCAATACACGCGCCGCAGAAAAATTCATGACGCGACATCTCTGTTCTTTCGAGTTGCGATGGTGTCGATTCTGGCCTTCGCTATTTCCAGCGCGGCATTTTTTCTGCTTCCAGAGATAAGTGCCGATCCACGATCCGCGGTTTGGCTGGGCGTGCTGGTCTTCGCCGGCGTCTTCGTTTCCGCCATCAGCGGGATGATCTACAAGATCGTACCCTTCCTCAACTGGTTGCATCTGCAGCGATTGGGTGCGCCTCTGTCAGCCATGCCGAATATGAACAAGATGATTCCAGCCGAAGCCATGACCGGGCAGTTGCGTCTGCATGTACTGGCGGTCGTGCTGCTGCTGGCGGCTATCTGGCAGCCCGGGCTGGCTCGACTGGCGGGCGTGGCTCTTGCCGCCTCATTCGCCTGGATGGGCTGGAATCTGGCAGGAGCGGTGAATCGCTACCAGAAATTCAGAGATCAAATTCGCGAAGCCGCCTTACATCGTTGATGGTGATATGTTTGCCGCTGACACCAATCAGTCCGTTGCTTGAGAGATCGTGAAAAATTCGCGATAGAGTTTCCGGCGTCAGATTGAGGCGCGAGGCAATCACCTGCTTCGAGGTCGGCAGCAAAATGTCAAACGCACTCTCACCGGATTCGTCCTCCGGACAATGCTGCAACAGATAGCCGACCACGCGTTGTGCCGAAGAACGCAAGGAATAAATTTCGACATCCTGCACCAGGGAGTGCAGTCGGGTCGAGAGTCCTGCCAGCATGCGCCGGGCAAACAGGGGGTCTGTTTCGAGGAGTTCGAAGACGGGTGCGCTGCTGATATGCAGCAACAGGCTGTCTACCAGCGCTTCAGCAAATACAGGATAGGGGCAGCCCATGAACATGACCGCCTCGCCAAAGCTCTGCTGCGGCCCCAGAATCTCCACCACCTTTTCGTTGCCCTGCGAAGAAGGAAAGGCCAGCTTGATCTGGCCGAAAACCACGACGAAAAATCCCTTCGCCAAGTCGCCTTTCTGAAACAGCATTTCGCCCTTGGAAAGTCGGCGTTCGCGACACGCCGTTTCCAGAACTGCGATCTGCTCAGGAGCAAGATTCTGGAACAACGGAAGGCGGGCCAGAATCTGGGGAATCTCAAGTCGCGTCTCGTTCATATTTCTACTTTGCGTTCGCCAGAGGAATTTGATAAGTTACCTTCGTCCTGCCCGTCAGTCGCTATACGCCCCCTTCTGGCGCACACGCGAGGATGGCGAACCATGCTAGCGGTAATGATGGTATTCGGCTGGATCATAGTGGTAGTCCTGACTCGCCAACCGATGGGCTTCCTGGCAGAACTTAACTAGCCGATACGACGGTCGGGCGGTGCCAGCAGGATCTTGAGCCTGGGAATATCAAGGATACGGATGTGCTTTTGCTGAACAGCTATCAGGGCTTCGTCCTGAAAACGGGAGAAGGCCCGGCTCACGGTTTCAAGTTTTAAGCCAAGATAAGAGCCGATTTCTTCGCGGGTCATGCGCAGGTGAAACTCGGTCGGCGAATAGCCGCGAGCGGTGAAACGTTGCGAAAGATTGAGCAGGAAGGCAGCCAGGCGTTCTTCTGCGCGCATTGTCCCGAGCAGCATCATTACGCCGTGGTCACGTACGATCTCGCGGCTCATGACCTTGTGCAAGTGATGCTGCAGGGAGCGAATTTCGCTGGAAAGGATTTCCAGTTCGTCGAATGGGATCAAACACACTTCACTATCTTCCAATGCCACGGCATTGCAGGTGTGAAGCTCGGTGCTAATGCCGTCCATGCCGAGAATTTCCCCGGCCATCTGGAAACCGGTGACCTGATCCCGCCCATCTTCGGTCAGCACGTCGGTCTTGAAAAAACCTCTCTTGACGGCATAGATCGACTCGAAGGGGTCTCCGGCACGATACAGATGCTGGCCGCGTTTCAGCTTGCGCCCGCCACCAATCAGGCTGTCGAGGCGATCCGTGTCGTTTTCAGAAAGGCCGAACGGTAAACACAGTTCGCGCAAGTTACACTGGGAACACGCGAGTTTGAGCCCAGGGGTGATGATCTGGGCTATTTTCTGCTTGACGTTTGCGTGCACGCTGCTTGCATTACCCGGTGACGGGTACCCCTTTGATCTGTGTCAATGCAACTTTCTCGCGATTCCGGCATTCTATGCATTCGCGTAAAGTTGCTCCCCTTGCTGCAATCCCGTACCTTTATCCAATGGATTATCAGGAACTCATATTCGACCCACAGGTCATTCGACGCTTCGATGTAAACGGGCCAAGATACACCTCTTATCCGACTGCCGACCGCTTCGTTGAAGCCTTCGGCGCGGATGACTATATACGCTGGCTCGGACAGAGAACGGTGGGAGGAATAGGGCGACCATTATCATTATACGTCCACATCCCCTTCTGCAATACGATCTGCTACTACTGCGCCTGCAACAAGATCATCACCAAGGATCATGGACGTTCGGCCAAGTACATCAAGTACCTGGGCAAGGAAATCGCCA
>Ga0194060_10001831_pt1 | contig 15214 bp, 14 predicted proteins | sample SepL225m_MetaG_FD_163427 | JGI IMG/M metagenome (GOLD analysis project Ga0194060, IMG submission 163427) | Anoxic zone freshwater microbial communities from boreal shield lake in IISD Experimental Lakes Area, Ontario, Canada - Sep2016-L222-5m | ecosystem: Environmental > Aquatic > Freshwater >...
ACATAACAAAGGGAGCTACAGAGAGCGGCGAGCACCACAATATTGAGCCAATCAGTGGCTAACGGACTCCTGTTGAAAGGCACGAAAAATAGGAGCGGAGCTGTGAATACTCCGCCGAAGAAGAAGGCACCGATTACTTGCTCCCACGAGCCAACGGAAGACATACGCAACTTCGAATAGTTACTGGCGAACGCCGCGGCAACACATCCCACCGTGCAAACGATGATGCCGAGTATGAAACGGCCAGTCACCTCGCCTTCGGGAAATCCCACTAGTAACACAATGCCCAGGAATCCAATGATCAACCCGACGAAGCCGGCAACTCCCATCTCCTCAATACGCATCAAACGACCAATAACGGATGAAAAGAGCGGGATGGCACCCACCAGAATTGCGGACATGGCGGTTCCGATACGGGGTACTGCGAACGAGAGACCTATCAACTGCATGGCCACCATCGTCACGCCAAGTACTGCGAACGGAAAATATCCAATCGAGAAGTCAAGTTTTCTACGTTTGAACTTAGCAATCGTAAAGAGCAGGGCACTGGCTACCAGTGATCGGATAGAGACGGCGCCGATCCACCCGAAACCATCGACCACACGCAGCACCATTAAGAAGGATGCGCCCCAGAGGAGTGCCAGGATGGCGAACTTTCCGAGCACATCAAGAGCCATACGATCTATTAAACCTTCTTCTTATAGCCCGCGGGACACTTAGGCGAAGCGCCAGTCACCTTCTTAATTATCTTCCCCTTGTAGCAGGCGATCACCTTGTTTACGGGAGCCTTTGGGGCAGGCTTTGCAACAACCACTGCAGGCGACGTTGATGGAGCTACCGGCACTGGCTTTACCACTGGTACCACAGCAGCCTCTTGCGTCAACTTTATTCGTATTGTCGGTGATGAGAAAGTAAAGTTCTTCGCGCTGAGCGTAAGCCAACCGTCCTTCTCATTCACTACCTCAGTCGCTACGTTTTGGGTGGATCCGTCACTCGACGTAATAGATACCGTCGCCTTAATGGGAGCGGTGGTGAACCCTCGATAGAGGCAGCGCGCTGTTTCAGAGCGCATGGCTAAGTCATAGGTGCCCTTAAACACTGAGCCATCAAATCCTAGATGCGCACCGGCGACCCGATAGGTCAGAGAATCGTCGACGAAGGAGGGAGGCCCAGCTGAATAGATCATGGCATTCGTCGTTACAAGCCCCATAAGTTTTGAAGCATCGCTAAGGCAGCCGCCCCCCACACTTGGAAGACCTTTTATCTCCCACTGTGAATTTTGTTCTGGAGCAGACGTCAGGAAGCGTTGAATGATGGGAACGACTCCACCGTCAGGAAGATCTTTTGTAACATAATCTCCTTTCTGTGAATTGAATAGAAATGAATCACCTTGTTCCACCACAGAAGCACAGTAAGTGCTTTCCGGCCAACCTTTGAGTCCTGATGTTTTACATATATTATTAAGCAACTGTTCTACCTTAGGATCAGATTGTGTGTCTGCTCTGCTTATATCGGCCTGACCCGCACCTACGTTGATTGCCGAGCCTTCAACGCGTAGCAGATTTGTTGTTGACGATAAAGTTTCAAGAGTGACGGACGTGTCTTTCATTCTTCCAAAGAGCCAACCGGTCAGGCGATTATCCATTTGCATGGTGAGTGCAAATCTTTGCCCTTCAGCGAACTCCCGCTTGACAGCGCAGATACCGGTTTCGGTCCACTCACATCCAGTTGTGGGATACCCGCCGCGAATCTCGCTTCTACCCAGACCAGTTTGATATTCAACTGTAAGTTTTTCTGGAAGGCGGTAATTCCCTTCTTTCAAATCGGCCGAAATGAGTCGTGCGTGAAAATCCTTGAGCATCACTTGGTTGTCATTTCCGATTTCAAAAGCTAAAGAGATAGCAACGCCCATCACAGAACTATCATTTCCTGCCGAATTCGCTGGCATTTTCCAGACGCTAATCCCACCACCCGCCGGCGTCTTTAACCTAGAGCTGGCCGCCAACTTGGGCGTCGCCACTTCATGATCAAGTTGTGCCGATTGCCATCTACCCTGTGAATCTGCAACTTGGAGTCCACGAATACACACCGCAGTGGGAGGACTATCGACCGCACAAGGCGGTACTAAAACGTTTATGGCGCCGTCGGAGAGCTTACAATTTGGCGAATCAGGCTCATCACAGAAAGCGTCGACATAGAAACTTCCAGCAGCCCTCGCTTCCTTGGACACACCCGTGAACTTTGATAAAACAAAACCCTGGAAGTTAATTGCAGGATGAACCGAATCTTTAAAGTAAATTCGGTTGACGTTTCCAGGAGCTCCCTTATACGTGGGGTCGTTGTTGACGAAAACACTCCCCCATGCCGGAGTCGAAACAAATAATGCCAACGAAACGACCAGAGCGCGCCTCAGGATTTTGATAACCATGGTCCTTCTCCTCAACCTAGACGCTTCTCCGAAAATACCTGAGGCCCTGGTATTCCCGGACATTTACGACTTCTTCTTATAGCCTGCGGGACACTTCGGCGAAGTGCCGGTCACTTTCTTCGTGAGTTTCCCCTTCACGCATGTAATGGTGACCTTCTTATTGGCTTTCGCCGCTGCCGCTGCCGCAACTGCCGCCGCGGCTTGCGCATCTGCTGAGGCCTTAGCATCTGCTTCCGCCGCAGCCTTAGCTTTGGCTTCGGCAATCAGTCGTGGATTCTCAACGACGTACACCCCAAGATCGAAGCTGCTCGCGCCCATCAACGGAGTATCAGAGGTTTTACCCCAGATTGCGCAGTAACCAATCTTCTTCCCTGTAACGACAAGTAGCCCCGGTGTGGTGGGATCCAACGAAACATCACAGGTCTGGGAAGGGAAGTCCGTAATCGTGATTTTCGCAGGGTTCGGAGACAACGCATCCGCCACCTTGAGAGTTTCCTTAATCTGCTCCTGCTCCTTCACAGTTACCCGAACACCAGTGCTTTCGTAATTGAAAGACACCTTATTTGTGCCTTTAAAGACCGTGTAGGAATTTGATGCGGTACCACCAGCAATGAAGTCGGTGTCAGGCGAAGTAAATGTCAATTCACAGGTACCTGAGCTCAAGAGAGTGAGTTTGCCAGCGATAACTGCGCACACATTTGGGGAAGCAGAAGTTGCCGAAACGACCGCACCAGATTTTGCTTTAGCTAATTCACTAATTTGGAGTCCAGAATCTGAAGGGTTCAACGTGATATATCGATAATCCTTCGCAATGGAATCTTCATCAATTGGTATGCCGTCAGAGTTTGAAGACTCCTTCACAGTGGCAGAATTGCCGCATTTGTTGGACGCATAAACTGCAAAAGACGCACGCTTAATATCAGCCGAGCTAAAAATGTATTCCGTGGCTTCAATCAGAGCCATCGTCGAAGTGAGCTTTGACCATTCGCCCCATTTTTGAGTCTTGCCATTCCATTGGATAGTTCGGTAGTTGAGATTAGTTGCCGGCATTCCGGTACTCGCTGCTGCGGCCTTAAAGACCAGATACGAGCCGGAAGCTCGCTTGTAAGTCACGATTGGGGCATCTGGGGCGCGGGTGCATTTGTCGTTATAGGACGCTACATACCCACCGCTACCTGCCGTTGTCGGCGTGGAAGTGCTACCTGATGTCGTTGGAGTTGTCGGCGCAGTGGTCGGCGCAGTGGTCGGCGCAGTGGTCGGCGCAGTGGTCGGCGCGGTGACCGGTGCGGCTGCTTTCTGCGCCGCAACAACATTGGCTAAGTAAGTTCTATACGCGTTATATCTCGCAACGGCGCTGGCGTTAGCCTTCTGTGCAAGCCCGTCGCTCTCCTCTTGTGCAACCACATTTCGGTTCAGCGCAACAGCGTTAGGCCCGAACCAGACGCTATAGGACCAATCCCCGGCAACAGCACCCCCGCTGGGGGTGTTCGATACTTCAGAGACTTGGAACTCAAAATTTGATGTCGCATCGGGCAAGAAATACTCCCGGCGTTCCTTAATGTCGGGATACACCGAGTCCGTGAGGCACCTCTTTTTATCTTTAAGTGCCTGGTCTGCGTTCTGCCAAGAGGTTGTGCCTTCTTTTCGAAAGCGGGTAAGGAAGGCTTTAGTGGAAAGTTTGTCTACTTGATTTGGAGTCTGTGAATTGATTCCAATGATTACAAAATCACCAATGCCAATACAGGTGTCTGTGCCCTTAGAAAGTACCGGGGCTGAAGTGGCGCCTGGGCTTGCGTATGCGGACAACTTATCCGATTCGGAGTAACCATTATTCCCGCCGAGGGCAAAAACCTTAATGTAATAGAGCTTGCTGCCAGTGAGTCCTGAGATAGTCGTACTCGTAGTGCCAGCCGGAACGCTTCTTTCGCCGTACTCATTCGGATACTGATCGCCATACCACTGCACCAGATATGAATTGACATTGTCTGCTGGAGACCAAGTCACATTGATCGAGCCGCTCTTTACCGCCTTGTCTGGCAAACTCCACGTTGCCGAAGTGGCATCAATATTCGAACTCGGAATGCTTGCGCTCGTTCCTTTGGTTGCCGAAGCCGAGAGGATGCATCCGGCATCTGTGGTGTAGTACTTCGGCGAGCAGAAATTTGACGTCGCAGAGTAGTGAGTGCCGTAGCCGTCATTCGCCGTAACGTTGACTTGGTACAAAGAGCTCGGAGCGATATCAGTTACAAGCATTTCGTTTACATTTGAAGCGGCATCGTATTTGTATTCGCTCCAAGTAGCACTCCCCTGCGGCACCGCCGTCTTGTCATAGGTCGAGAAGCGCACGGTATATCCGCCACTCGGCGCGCCAGCGAGCGGCGGGCTCCACGAGATGACGGCTGAGGATGAACCCGTGGCACCGGGGGTAATTTGCACATTCGCGGGCGAGAGTGAGGCCTCTGCAGGTGGAGAAGAAGCTCGCGTCGTGGTCCAGGTGATCGTGATCCAAATGCGAATCGACACCGTGATCCGGATACCAGCGGCTTGGCTAGCTTGCGGGACCGAAAAGAGACCACACACCAAGGCGAGCACTAGGAGTACACGAATGGATTCCCGGCGCATGATTGGGATTCTGTCATCACCTGGCAATAGCTTCAAGAAACCAGGCTATTCGTAGAGATCTCGGAGGACGATCTTGCCCATTTTTCGCAAGGCCTCCATCGCGTACTGGGCTTTCGCTGGATCCGGGTCCCCTAAGTAGTCGCGCATCTGTCGTGGAGTCACCTGCCAACTCAGCCCGTACTTATCTTTCAGCCAACCACATTGCCCGGGCTCACCTTCGCGCGTGAGCGCATCCCAGTAGAAATCGACCTCCTCTTGTCCATCACAAGAAATGAGCAATGAGATCGAATCGTTGAATTTCGGTCCGCCGCCCCAATTGAGCCCGATGAACTCATGGCCCAAGATGGAGAAATCCGAAGTAAAGAGAGGTCCGTCTTCACTCATCCGATTCTTTGAGTGAATCACGACGTCTTTAAACGTTGCAGAGTAGAAGTCGAGGGCTTCTTCTAAATCTTTCTCAAACCAGAGAAATGTTGTCAATGTGGCTTTCTCGGTCACGCTGTCCTCTTATATCCGATTGGGCATTTGGGGGCGCTCCCCGAGACCTTTTTAACGGTCTTGCCTTTGGCGCAAGTAATCGTCAACTTCTTCGCGCTCGCAGGCGCAGTCACTTGCTTCGATGCTGCAGGAGTCGTTGGAGAAATTGGCGCCGGTGTTGTAGTCGTCGGGGCGGGCTGAGTTGCCGGCGCTATTGCCGCATCTTGCGAGAGCTTCAAACGAATGGTCGGTGAGGAGAATGTGAAGTTCCTAGCTCGCAACGTGAGCCAACCGTCTTTCTCTTGAACCGCTTCGGTGGCTACGTTTTGAGATGTTCCATCGCTTGCGGTGACTGAGACCGTGACCTTAAGCGGTGCACTCGTGAAGTTGTAGAGACAACGCACCGCCTCCGACCTGATCGCTAAATCATAAGTTCCTTTGAATACTTCTTGTTGGTCGTATCCCACGTGCGCTCCAGCAACTTTGTACGTCAACGAGTCGTCTACGTAAGACGGGGGGCTGGGGTCATAAACCATGGCGTTAGTTGTGACGATACCTTGGAATTTCGTGGTGTCTCCAAAGCAATTTCTCCATTGGCCCTGAGTGAAACCACTCTGGGTAAGACCTTGCAGATTCCACTGAGAATTGCGCACCGGGAAAGTCTTCAAATAGGGCGCGATGATGTCTGCATATCCCTTCCCCTTGATGCTTGCGATTGCCATCGAAGGATCGGTGCCACCAAAGTCCCAATTCATTCGATCCCCCTGGGGCCGCGCAACCACACACGAGGGAGTCAGCGCGCTACATTGGCTAAAGACTTTCTGTGCGTCTGGGTCTTTGGCAATCTGCTCGCTAGTGAGATCTGCGTAACCAGTAGGCACATCTATGGCAGTAGATTCAACACGGATCAAGTTAGTTGTTGGCGTCACGGCTTTAAAGCCGACTGAAACATCTTTCATACGGCCAAAGAGCCATCCAGTCAGTCGGCTATCTATCTGAAGTGAAAGGGCCAGTTTTTGGTCTGGTTGGAAATCACTTCTTACGGCGCACTTTCCAACTTCGGTCCATTCGCATCCATTCACGTTATTTTGCATGTAGATGAAGCCACGTGGATCCACGGTGTCCTTGTACCAAGCAACTGGCTTATAGGATCCGTCTTTATAAGTAAATGGAACTACCGCTGCGTTGAAATAAAAAACATAACCCACACCAGGCTGAAAAGTTTGCGGATTGTAATCAATGTTGTAACGAATATTGACGCTAACTCCGTAGGTGTTTGCGCCGCCCAAATGATTCCCCGACGCGCTTTTCCAAATACTAGTCCCACCGCCTGCAGGGGTTTTGGCTTTAACGCTCGCAGCAATCTTCTGTGTATCGACTTCATGATCCAATATGGCGGGCTCGAGCACGCCAGCAGCGTTGGCAATCTCAAGACTCTTGACGCACATATCCGTGGGTAGCGAAGTGGCGGTGCAGGGGGGCACGATTAGGTTAAGCATCAAATTGGGCAATCCCGTACACGTGGGGTCGTCAGGTGAGTTGCAACTGAAATCGGTAACTGGTCCATTCTTATAAGTGGATCCGGTGATATGTGAGAAGTTTGAATAACCGCCGGATAATTCTTCGAAGATGAATCGCTTGGTGCCTGCGGGTTGAGCAACAGTTTCTCCGTTGGAGGCGCTTGCCGCAGGCACTACATTGATAAGTAGTAACCCAACGATTGCCAATGCCGCCGCTATACGTGACCCGCGCATCAGTTCCCCTCTCCCTGGGGTGGATAACTTACCGGAGAAGCCTGAGCCTACGGCGCGACTCTCAGGAGCGGTTTCTCGATGGCGAACATGGCGCTCCAATAACACGTAAACGCCACGAAGATTCCTCCGTAGATGTCAATGAGAAAGTGCTGATGAAGGAAGACAGTGGCTGGCAGGATCAGGGTGAACCAAGCCATCAGAATCCAGGAAGTCCGGGGTGCCAGATGCCTCAAGCGCCAGAGTGCGATCATCGAAACTACCGACCAGGTGACGTGGTTAGAGGGAAACCCATTAAGAGGTCGATCGTTTCCATACACCAAGTTGACCAGCATCCAGTCGAAAGGAGAGTGACCTGTTACCGGTGTGCGCGGCACTTCGGTTTGAAAAAATGCATAAGCGACATCAAGACAGAGCTGTCCGAAGATGATCGCCAGACCGTTGACTAGAAATGCTTTAAACCCCGCGATCCGTAACGAGAGCAACGGCACCACAAGAGCAGCCAGCAGGTGAAAACTCAGGTAGGGAATCACGAAGAGAGAAATGATCGGGATCTTGGCATCGAGCCAACCCTTCATTACCAATGGCTGATAGCTGTACTCGGCTTTGTTGAAGATTTCATAAGTGATGAAGGCGAGCACAATCCCGAGAAAAATCGCCCACACAGTGAGAAGTTGCTTCTTCGTGAGTTTGGGAGGGCGCGCGTATGTAGGCGAAATACTCATCCTGCAATGTTACGTCTCCGCTAATATTTCTGGCATGAGCCCCGCCCTGCGTCCATGGAAACTTACTGACGCGGCCGAGTTTCATGCAGGCGTCGTGGAGAGCGCAGAACATCTCGCACCTTTCATGCCCTGGGCGCGGGACTCTGCCGCCTTGTCGCTCGCGGATCGACTACCTTTTCTAGAGAAGTGGATCGACGACTGCGCAAGTGGCGCAGACTTTCACTACGGTCTTTTCGAGGGCGATCGTCTCCTCACGATCATCGGGCTGCACCCTCGCATCGAACCAGGAGGATTAGAGATCGGGTATTGGTGTCGAGCAAGCGAGGCCCGAAAGGGTTACACCACGGAGGCGGTCATCCAGGCGATGAGAATCGCCTTTTCCATGCCTGAAGTGACGCACGTCGAGATCAAACACGATCTGGCAAATATTCCGAGTGGCCGCATTCCCGAAAAGTTGGGATTCACAAAAGTCGCCGAAGAAACGCGTGAGATTCTCGCGCAAAGTGAAACCGGCAGGGGAAATGTGTGGCGCCTTACGAGAGAGGAATATTTAGAAAGGTTCTAAATATTCCTCAGGCGACGATATTCTTCGACTGCCATCGCGTATATGTCTTCCGGGCCGTCCTCTTCGTCTATCTGGCTACCAACATGGGCAAAACCAAACTTCTTAATGATCGCCTGTGATGGAGCATTCTCTGGACTCACGGTGTAGCGCAACATCTGCACGCGCGAATCGTGCACGACCCAATCCCACATGGCGGATAAGAGTTCCTGCGCCAGACCTTGACCTTGATACTCCCCCACAATTTCCAGCCCTATTTCGATCATTCCATTTTCATCTGGTCCATCATGGAACCCAGCGCTACCAATTATCACCCTGGAAGATTTCAATACGGCCATACGCAGGAGGTACGGGACGAGGGACGGATCCTTTGTAACTCTAGGGATTCGAAATGGCAACGGTCCCGCATTATCAATCAAGTAATGATGCGGATTTGTCACATTGCGATCCACCCAGAGCGTTGGATCGGCACGATCGACAGCTAGCTTGCGATACTCAGTCGGGTTGACCGCAAAAATCGAGAGACGATCAGATTCGATGAGAAAGTCGTCTGCAAAACGCATGCGAGAAGAATACTCCGACTAGGATCAAACTCTTAAACCGAGAGGACTTCAGTGATTCACGCGAAACTCACACATGCAGAAAAGCGTGGTCTCCTGTTTGCATTTCTCGGCGTCTTCCTCTTCTCGCTCTCGCTACCTATGACCAAATGGGCATTAGAGAGTTTCGATCCATACTTCACCTCAACGGGGCGCGCAGTGATTGCAGCCGCGCTGGCCGCAATCATCCTTAAAGTCCGCAAAGCGCCACGTTTCAAACGTGAGCATTTGCGAAGCTTCATTTACACCGCACTTGGTGCTGCCTTTGGCTGGCCCATACTCATTGCGCTGGCACTCGACCGCCCGCACAGCACGTCAGCGAAGATTGCTGTCATCGCCGCCATCATGCCGCTTATGACAGCTCTCCTTGCAGTGTTGCGCACTCATGAACGAGTGAGTCGTTCGTTTTGGCTCGCCTCCGCCGCCGGCTCTGGAATCCTCGTGCTTTTTGCTCTTTCACGTACCGATGGCACACCACGTGACCTCATCGCAGATGGCCTCACGGTAATCGCCGTTGTGGCCTCATCTTGGTGTTACGTCGAAGGAGCAGGACTTACGAAGGAGTACCCAGGGTGGCAAGTGATCTCGTGGGTCGTCATCATTTCGCTGCCGCTCAATCTTCCTATTTCCATTTGGCTATGGTCACGAACACATTCGTCTCACACTTATACCTGGCATGGAATCGTCGGATTACTCATCATCGGGTTCTCCTCCATGTACCTAGGATTTTTTGCCTGGTACAAAGGGCTCAATGAAGCCGGGACGGCCCGTGGTGGACAAGTGCAACAACTCCAAGCACTCATGACGCTTGGTTGGTCGGCGCTCTTGCTTCACGAACAAGTCACCCTTGTCACGCTGCTCTCGGCTATCGGCGTTGTGCTCTGCGTGGTCTGGGCATTAACTGCTCGTAAGCCCCTGCCGCGCAATTAAGAGGCTGAGCGAGAGAATCAAGAAGCCGATCGCCGAAATGAGTGTCAAAATTCTGCGCGCTCTATCGGATGCGAGCAGTTCGGTCACCCGTGAAATAGAAGTAGATAAGAATGCCGCCCAGGTGAAAGAAACAAGTGCTTGCACCACCCCAAGTGTGAGAATGCCTCGCGCTATCGGAAAACCACTTGGCACAAATTGAGGGATGAAAGCAACCGAGAAAACGGCAGCTTTGACATTCAGTAAATTAGTGGTGAGCCCCAATCTGAAAGCTAGAAAACCTGCACGTCCGCCTTGTGATCCGATAGCAAAACTCGGGCCTCTCTTCTTCAATTCAATCAAGGTCTGAATCGAGAGGAAGGCGAGGTAAAGCGCGCCAGCCCATCGCAACGCGTTGTAGGCAAGCGGCGAAGCTACGAAAATCGCCGAGAGACCGACTGCGGAGGCGCTAGCCCAGATCAGCAGACCTGCACAGGTACCTAACGACGATAAAAGTGCAGCTCGCAAGCCGCCTGTCATCGCCTGACGCAGCAGCATCGCGGTACCTTGTCCAGGAACCATCGCAAGGAGGAGAGCCGTGAGCGCAAACGGGGCTAACACTGCCCACATCTCGCCCTCCCCTCTCGAGCCGGATTTTGCCCGACTCTACGACATTGGTGATGCCACGTTTGTATTGAACCTCATCGTTGATGTGGATGGTGGCTTCGCCCCACCTGGTGCTTCTAAGGAATTAACCAACTCACGTGACCGACAACTCTTCCACCACCTACGCACGCAATGCGACCTCATTTTGATCGGAGGAGAAACAGCGCGCACGGAGCCCTATCGTTCACACACACATCAAGTAGCAGTGCTCACGCGATCCGGAAACTTGCCAGATGACTTCTATACCGGCGTAAAGCCTTGGGTACTCACTGACTCCACATCAATTGATCGCGTCACTCACAACGTGCAGGATCGCGCAGAAGTACATCTCTTAGAGAACGTTACCGATTTAGTTGCATTTACCGCACAACAAGGAATTCACTCCGTCCTTTGCGAAGGCGGTGGCAATCTCGCGTTGCAATTGGCGCATGCAAATCTTTTCGATCTGATCTTCCTCACGCGAGTACCGCACCGAAGCAAGAGCACCCATCTTGATATCGCACAACTCATTCGCGGAGTACCCTTGAGTGAAGAGATTGTGGAAGCGCAGGTTGCTTACCAGCGTCACCAGAAGGGCGAGCAGTGAGTTACACGGCATTGGCAGCAGGAGTTGGTTTCGGATTCCTCATCGCTGCGCAAGTAGGACCGATCTGGATCCTCGCACTGCGCACTGGAATCCAGGCGGGTTTTGCCGCTAGCTTTGGAATCGGCGTAGGCGCCGCAATAATCGACACCATCTACTGCGTACTGGGTGCACTTGGCGCCGCTGCGCTACTAGCCACACCCAACAGCCAACGAGTGGTGAGCATTACTGGTTCGCTAGCGATCGCCTACCTTGGCGCCAGATCCATCATTCGCACACGCAGCAAGAAGAAGAATCCCGAGGAGTCGGAATCTTCGACAACGGAGACCTTTTTGAGATCCCTTCGGTTATCGCTCTTTGCCACTGCAGCCAATCCTTTCACCATCATTTCCTGGGTCGCACTTCTGGCAGCAGCCAGCACCTACATTCACACGACGATTGAGAAGGTCACCTTTGCGTGCGGCGTGGGGGTCGGATCGCTGACCTTCTTCTTCGCCTTGGCATTGGTCTCGGCCCAGTTGGGCAAGCGGCTACGACCGCTCTTGATCGAGTGGATAGACCGCGTCGCTACCGCACTTTTCTTCATCTTTGCGGTTGCGCTCGCCTATCGAGCATTCACGATTTAGTATTACGCCCATGACCGAATTAACAGATGAGCAATGGCGCGCAAAACTCACCCCTGATGAATATCACGTGCTCCGCGAAAGTGGCACCGAACCAGCGTTCACAGGTGAGTACACCGACCTTGAAGAAGAGGGCATCTACGCATGCCGAGGTTGTGGGGCTGAGCTCTTTCGATCTACAGAGAAATTTCACTCAGGTTGTGGCTGGCCTTCGTTCTGGAAGCCGGCAGAGTCCGAGAGTGTCCGACTACTCGATGACCACTCTGGCGGGCGTCACCGAATCGAAGTGCGCTGCAAGGCGTGTGATGGACACTTGGGCCATGTTTTCGATGGCGAAAACTTTGGAAACCCTATCGATCAACGGTGGTGCATTAACTCCATCTCGGTGCGATTTACGCCCCGCCCCCTGCACTAATAATCGCCACTCCTGCGATCGCGCACGCGATTCCGTAGTACTGGATCTTCATTAAACGCTCTTTGTGAATACCGGCTGCCAAAACGACAGTCATAATCGGATAGAGCGAACCAAGAACCATCACAATCGACCAGAGCCCCATATGCGTGGCCATGCCGAGCAAAACATTCGCACCAAAATCAAGCGCACCGATCACAAAGAGCAGTGGCACATCAACGCGCGTCAGCCCACCCACAGTTCGCTTCGCACAGGCAATTGTTCCCATCACTGCAAAGGTGGCCGCACGCATTCCCACCATTGTCATCACGGCGCTCTCGCGTGAACCGAGCGCCATAAAGAGTTGCGCAGTACCAAAGCAGAGCCCAGCAATACCGGCATACATCACCGGCTTCGCGCCTGCTTCGCCCCGAAGTTCCGGTCCACTAGCCATCACCGCGCCAGCGAAAGCCACGAAGACACCAAGGAATTGGAGACTCTTGGGATGATCGCCTCGGAGCAATCCAGCAACGACCGGGATGACCACACCCAAGGCAGCGATAGGCGAGACGACACCCATCCGTCCTTGCGAGAGCCCGGCGTAGAAAGCGAGCAGACCTATATATCCGGTATACCCGGCGAGGATCGCGTAAATCCCATACCCGTGCCAGCCCCAGAAGTCCTTCTGCCACTCCCCGCTGATCACCACGACCACGATTCCTACGCCTAAGCTCAGCGCCTGGGAACCTGCCACCACGGCGATCACTTTGCGTTTACGCGCCAAAGTACCGCCCAGGAAGTCTGAGGTACCCCACATCACGCTGGCGATGAGGGCGAAGAGTGCAGCCATAGGGGTTGACCCTAGCGCGCCTAACCCGTGCTCGCCCTCACCGTGCCTACCCTTGGAGTTATGGCACGCGAGGTAAGCGATCTGGAACTGGTACCGCACGCCTTCACGGCCGCCCTGGCCCAATTGCGCAGCGTTGAACCTCGACCCGAGATTGAACTCCTTGAAGCTCCGGCCCCGGCCAAACTTGCACCCCATGCCGTCGCCATCACGGCAGATCTCTACACCTCGGTGCAAGCCGAGACCGAAGTTGCCACAGGTCGTTTCGTTCTTCTTTATGATCCCGCTGGCCACGACGCCTGGGAGGGTGAATTCCGCTGCGTCACTTTCGTGCGCGCGGAGCTCGAATTCGAAATGGGCGATGACCCGCTTCTTCCAGAGGTCGGCTGGTCATGGCTGATGGATGCATTAAAAAACCGCGGAGTGGAGTTTTCTGCTCCCAGTGGAACAGTCACACGTGTGAGCAGCGAAGCATTCGGGCAACTCGCAGAACGTGATCGTTCTTACGAAATTGAAATCCGCGCTTCATGGACAGCGTTTGGTGACTTCGATCGTCACCTTGAGGCCTGGTGCGATCTCATCTCATACTCTGCCGGATTACCACCACTACCTGAAGGTGTGTCTGCACTCACGCCAAGAAAATCGAAGAGTGTGGTTCGCTAAGAGCAAATGGATTCTGCAACTACTCACTCGGATGTCGCGAGTGCCCCCGAAGTCACACCTTTGCTCGTACCAGCAGAGGGCCTTCCACCGATCATTCATTACCCTTCTGACATTCCCGAGGTAGTAAGCAAGCTACTCGCCGGGGAAGGTCCCATCGCCGTAGACGCGGAGCGCGCGAGCGGCTACAAGTACAGCCAGCGTGCGTATCTGATTCAGATTCGTCGCAAAGGCTCTGGAATTTTTCTCATAGACCCAATTGCATGTCCTGATTTATCTAGCATTTCCAATGCTTTGAAGGATTGTGAGTGGATCATCCATGCAAGCACACAAGACCTTGCATGCTTGCGAGAAGTGGGCATCTCCCCCACATCACTCTTCGACACCGAACTTGGAGCACGCATCGCTGGTTTCGAGAGAGTGGGACTTGGTGCGCTCATTGAACTTTTACTCCACCGATCACTTGCCAAGGAACACAGCGCGGTCGATTGGTCGACGCGTCCACTTCCTGAGCCGTGGCTCAACTATGCAGCGCTTGACGTAGAGCTCTTAGTTGAATTGCGCGACGAGGTGGAATCGGTATTGCGAGAGAGCGGAAAACTTGAGTGGGCGAAGGAGGAATTCGCATCGGTACTTGCTGCTCCGCCGTCACCACCACGTGAAGAACCTTGGCGACGCACTTCCGGTTTACACCAGGTAAAGAAACGGCGAGCACTCGCCATCGTCAAATTACTTTGGATCGAACGTGACGGTATTGCGCAATCGCGCGACATCGCCCCTGGTCGAATTCTCCCTGACAGTGCAATTGTGGCGGCGGCATTAAATCCGCCGACAAATTCAGCAGGGTTGATGGCAATACGAGCCTTCCACGGACGCGGAGCCGAAAAGTACTTGCGAAATTGGTGGAGCGCTATCGAGCGAGCACTTGCCATTCCCGAAGATGATTTACCTGAACTTTCCAAGAAGAGTGACGGCCCGCCGCCACCCAAAGTGTGGATCGTTCGAAATCCATTGGCGCACGCACGTCTCTCGCACGCCCGCGCCGCCATGAAATCGATCTCCGAAGAGTGGTCTGTTCCGATCGAGAATCTGCTGACGCCCGATACCTTGCGTCGCCTCTGCTGGGATCCGCCGATCGACATAGCGCCATGGCTCTCGGCTCGAGGCGCACGACACTGGCAGATCTCCCTCCTGGAAGGAGCTCTCCAAGAGGCGTTGCTCGCCACCGAACCGCTCCCGGAACCTGAGCCTGAGCCTGAGCCGGAGCCTGAGCCGGAGCCTGCTCTCGAGCCGATATCTGAGCCAACTCCATGAGGCGCACCTTCAATAATTGAATTACGCAACACTTAAGTTGCGATAATGAAGAGCCCTCAG
>Ga0194060_10001832_pt1 | contig 15214 bp, 13 predicted proteins | sample SepL225m_MetaG_FD_163427 | JGI IMG/M metagenome (GOLD analysis project Ga0194060, IMG submission 163427) | Anoxic zone freshwater microbial communities from boreal shield lake in IISD Experimental Lakes Area, Ontario, Canada - Sep2016-L222-5m | ecosystem: Environmental > Aquatic > Freshwater >...
GTCCGGTATTGCGCCACTGGAAAACTATCTTTACTTTGTGCTGGCCCGGTTAGAGCATGATCATACTGCCCGTTTGAAAGACATCACCGCACCGACACTGGTCCTTATCGGTGATGATGAAAATCACGGTTCAACCGGTACGACCCACTTGGAAACCGCCCATCAGTTAGCGCGCGCAATCCCCCGCGCAAGGCTCGTCATTTTGACTGGCGAGGGTCATCACTATTTCGCCACCAATCCTGAGGCCGCTCATAGAGCGATCAGGGAGTTCATAACTGTTTACTAATGGAGGATCATTCCTATGAGAAGAGACTGGTACTCAGGTCTTACTGATACTGTTTTGTGCAGGCAGTGTTGTTGCTGCTGCAACAAAGCCCAGTACTTTTGAAGAACTGGCACTATATAAGGGAGCCGATCGCCAACAATTATTGGAAGAAGGAGCGAAAAAAGAGGGGAAGCTTACCCACTATTCCTCGGGGCAACAGGCAATTGCTCCGGTGAATGAAGCGTTTGAAAAGAAATATCCTTTTATAAAAGTGACCACCTGGAGGGCAGGAAGCACACAGCAGTCCGCCATATTTGACAACGCCCCATATCTAGGTGGAACTACTCTTTTACCTGCATGGCCTGAACAATAACGCCATAAAGATCATCTCCCTCCGGTTCAACATCAATGACGTTCATAATATGACCCAGCCTGAATGGTTGTGCTTGGCTATATCTGTAAAATAAGCGTCATCATCGTCTTCAATTCGTTCCACTGTCAATGGAAAGGGAAGGTGTTCTTTTAGCCATACTGGCCAGTTTCTTGTTTCCCATTCCTGGTATACTTTTGCAAAGGCATCATCATCAATAGGGAGATAACCTTTATTGGATTCTATTAGATCCCATGAGGTGTCGTAATTTCCTGCTATCATGATTTTTACCGGCAAAAGCTGCATATGAGTCATCGGGTAATCAGATTGAATAGCTATATATTCCTGCGTAATAGGACACATCAATAGCGCGCATTAATCCAGTCCCGAACATAATCAAAAAGGTTTTTCACTGTATTCGAATACTGGCCGGGAGTTTGTTCGCATTCTGTACAAGGAGTGCCACCGTGGGTTGCACCCTCGATGGTTACAAAATCCTTATCTTTACTGGCTGCCATGTCATAGTAGATTTCACTGTCCCTGATGAAGTAATGAGCACCCATGGCCGTAACAAGAATAGGCACCGATACTTTCGGTAGAGCACAGGGAGTTGAATTATTGCTGGAGCACCAGTCTATCTCGTCCATGGAATCTTTTGATTTGATTGCCCGCACACTCAGAAAAGACCTTACCGTCAGAAACATTGCTGAGTTAAATTCCTGAGTAACTTTAGGCGTTAGGCTCGGTACACGCGCACTTTCGACAATCTGCGTCACAACGCTGCCATCATTTTTTACTAGTTTCTGGGGCTTTACCGTACTGTGGTGGACGCTCATATCGAGTTGTGCAAGACGCGCTCCATCACCTCCAGGCACAATAAAAGCGTCATCGTCAGGGTATTTATAAGTTCCTCCCTTAATGTGCTTTATCCTCTCAGATGCTTCTTTGATTAAGATATTCATACGGTCCGACTGTGCCTGAAAATATTTCTTCTTAAACGCCTCAGAGTAAGTAGACGGGCCTTTGGGATTGTAACCATTTTTAGGATTAAAGGGATCCAGTTCAGGATTTATCTTCGCAGCACGATTCTCATTAAGTACAGCGGAGTCATTCGTAATAGCTGGGTTGATGCTTCTTACAGCGTTAACCCCATTGCCTGGATGGCCATCCATGAATATGATTCCATCTGCCCGCGGCAATCCAGCCAGTGTATTATCGCATTCCACCAGCTTGTTGGATCCCTGACAATAGGAGACACCGTTTTCAGCAACAGCCTCATAGAAACTCATGGTAGGACCACCACCGCTGTGACCGAAAAGAATGATTTTTGTAATGCCAGGAAGCTTCTTTAAGTAATTCACCCCTTGTTTCACATCAAGGGCATTGTTTTCCCAGGGTCTGCATAAAGCTTCGTTGTTATCGCACCGAGGATTCATGCCCAAGGTAACAAACCCCCTGCTTGATAGCTCTTTAGTACCTATGTGAGATAAGAAGTTGGAGTTACGATGCATAATGAGGATGCCAACGTGGGGTTTTGGAAATAATGAAGGATCAGGTCGATAAAGGGCGCCTTTTGCTGCGCCAGTAAATTGAATATACTCTGGGGCTGGAGTAGCTGAGAACACAGGTGTGATGGTAAATAAGAAGAAACCAAGGATAAACAACAAAGTTGACGATTTGATTCTCATTATTGCCTCCCTTAAAGATCAGGTTTATAAGTCACCATTCTGCGGACAAGTGATTAATAACTCATTGAATGCCTTTGCAATATAATTATCCCCGGCTCAGACCTCATTCATTACTCCTTTTCGAGTCCGCTGTAAACACATCTATTCTGCTAATCAAAAAAGTCATATAGAAATTGTTATATTACCACACAACACCAACCCTTTAAGGAGGACTAATCATGGGAACAAGAGGTATTTCGGCAATCGCTGGAGCCATCAACGCCTTTTTCAACCAGCCAACTGGCATAAGTATGCCGGAGGCTGAGCAATGACATTTGGTATAGTTGAAGACTCCTTTCCTTTACTTCTCGCAGAAGTAATAATGCTTCATCCAAGGTCAGAAAGCCATGCTCTCGAACGACCGGGTGAAGCGCAGATTGATTCAGGCTTCTCGTCGTTGAAAAAGCGATGGACTGCCCTGATTCGCTCTTGCTGAATTTCATCCTTCATGAACACCTCCTAAATGAGTTTTTGTGTTCATGAGAATGACATGGTGACTATTCGATTTTCAAAGAACCAATTCTACGATGTTATGGCACCTTTTTTTGTCCACGATGTCGTGGCACTCAACATTTATTTGTCTGCCGGATGTTCGAGGTCGCTGACTCTTGATAGGGCTGATTCTTAGATGATTCATCATGTCGCCGCTTCGTTTAAATCTTACGTCTTTCCACGCTATCAAAGGCAACTCTCCACTGGCGGTCTAACGTTGGCACGGCCCCATAATGACCCCAAACTCCCGGTGAACTGACTAGGGCCGACGATCCCCATTCCCCGGACTCTTGCCCCGTCCCGAGGAAATCGACGATTTTAGGCCTCATTATCTTCCATGGCAATCCGTGCGATAATCGCACGCTATTGTAAGGGTGGACCATGATAACTACCCCCCCCCCTATCCCCCATAGTCGTCCTGGGCATCGAATTAATTTTCGAATTTTAATGTGTTTGCCCCTGAGCATGTTCCGTAACAGGACATGGGAGTTTTGACTTCTTTGGAGAAGGCTACTTGGCTGAGGAGATTGCTGCATCGGTTATAATAAAAATGGTGGACTTTTTGCGAGAATTTAACGATATCTTATCACCCAAACGTAATCGTCAAGACTGATTTGGCCAAAGATCTGCTCAATATTAGTGGATCACCGGTCCATATCGAGAAGACGGTGATGAACTTGTTGTTGAATGCAATGGAAGCTATTGCCGGTCCTGGAGAAGTGATAATTAAAACGGAGAACCGCTATCTCGACAAGGCAATCACAGGTCATCAGACAGTGTCGGAAGGAGAATATGTGGTCCTGACGGTATCGGATACGGGAAAGGGCATTCCTGTTGCCGAATTGAAGAGCATATATGAGCCCCTCTATACCAACAAGTCTATGGGGCGGAGCGGGACGGGGCTGGGATTGGCCATTGTCTGGGGAGCAGTTCATGATCACAATGGTTACATAGATGTCCAGAGTAGAGAAGGAAAAGGAACTACCGTTATGCTCTATTTTCCAGCAACCAGGGGAAAGGCAAAGGAGGAAGCGCAGAAGATACCGTTCGAGCAATACATAGGCCAAGGGGAATCGGTTCTGGTGGTGGACGATGTGCAAGAACAGAGAGAAGTGGCAACTACCCTGTTAACGCAACTGGGCTACTCGGTTAATGCGGTTCCCAGTGGTAAAGATGCGGTGGAATATCTCAAAAGCAATAAAGCGGACATCCTTGTTCTGGATATGATTATGGAGCCTGGAATCGATGGCCTTGATACCTATAAACGGATACTCGAAGTCACCCCTCATCAGAAAGCGATCATCGTCAGCGGCTTTTCAGAAACTGACAGAACCAAGGAGACTCAGAAGCTGGGGGCCGGACCTTATGTCAAGAAGCCCTACCTAAAGGAAAGGATCGGCATAGCGATTCGCGATGAATTGGATAAAAAATAGATGGCAGCATATTTAACAGTACAAACATGACCGATCTAATTACTTTACTGATTTGGAGTACGGGATGAGAAGAATTATTTGCATGCTGATCGCAGGGTTGTTGCTCGGCCAGTTAATGGCGGCCGAACAAGTCTACGCGGCCAGCAGGTCAGTCATTATATCTGGATCGGAATATGATTATCCGCCTTTTTGTGTTGTTTCTCCAGATGGCAAAGCCGATGGATTTTCTGTTGAACTTTTAAGAGCATCTTTGTCTGCAGTCAATCTGGATGTTGAATTTAAAACTGGCGATTGGGATGCATTGAAAAAAGAACTCAGTGACGGCTCCATACAGGTTTTACCGCTTGTTGGCCGGACACCGGAGCGAGAAGCAATTTTTGATTTTACCTTTCCCTATTTAACCCTCCATGGCGCAGTCTTTGTACGAAAAGGCGACACTCGCATTACCAAGGTGAGTGATCTTCAGGATAAAACTGTCGTGGTAATGCGGGGAGATAATGCCGAAGAATTTGCCCGACGAACGAATCTTTCATCCCATATAGTTACCGTAGACACATATGCTAAGGCCATGCAGATGCTTGAGGCGGGCAAATATGATGCTGTCATTGCCCAGCGCTTGATGGGAATTTACCTGCTGAACAAAATCGGAATAAAGAAGGTTGTTCCCTTAGATTTTGATCTCAATGATTTGCGGCAAGATTTTTGTTTTGCCGTTCGTGAAGGTGATAAAAATTTATTGTCAACTCTGAACGAGGGCTTGTCAATCGTTGTCGCCAACGGAACGTTTTCTCGTCTTCACCAGAAATGGTTTGGTGCACTCATGCAACCAAAGGTCACATTTAGGGATGTGGCCAAATATGTACTTATTGCTTTTATAACCACCCTTGCGTTGATGACCTTTCTATTAATCTTTATGTTACGACTCCAAGTAAAAAGAAAGACCCGAAACTTGGTTCAGGAAATCGCGGAGCGCAAGCATACGGAGGAGGCGTTGCGTGCGAGCGAGGCATCAGCCAAACGACTTGCGCGTGAAAACGAATTGATTGCCGAGATTGTGCGCATTTTCAGTTCAACGCTGAACATAGAAGACGTATATGATTGCTTCGCCGAGAAAATGAAAGAGCTTATCCCTTTCGATCGCATTGCCATTAACACGATAAACTTGCGAGACAATACACGCACCATCCGATATGTTAACGGTGACAGAATCTCAGGCGATCGGCCAGCTGAAGTCTTTCCTATAGCTGGGACCTGGACTGAGCATGCTCTTACAACGAAATCTAGCCTGCTCATCAACAGCAAAAACAGAGAAGATGTTTTGAAGAAATTCCCCGGCATGCCATCACGCCGGTTCAATGCTCAATCTACGATGCTCATTCCACTGATCTCAAACGATGAATTGACTGGCATCCTGGGTATTCACTCTGCCGATAACGACGCATATTCTGAGAATGATCTTCGTCTGGCAGAAATAGTGGGCTCTCATATCGCGGGCACCATCGCCAAAGCACAACTTCTCCAGGAACGCATGCAGGCGGAAGAAGATCGTAGGGAAAAAGATTTACGTTACAGGATGCTGTTTGACAAGGCAAACGATGGGATATTTATCATTGACCGGGAAGGCCGCATTCTTGATGTAAATTCATCCTTTGCACAAATGCATGGCTATACCATCGCGGAACTGCTTGAAAAAGGCCTTTTTGACCTTGATACACCGGAAACGGTTAAACTTATTCCCGGAAGAATGAAGCGTATCCTGGATGGAGAGGTTCTTCATTTTGAAGTAGAACATTACCATAAGGATAGACACACTTTTCAGTTAAATGTAGCCGCTACCCGTATTGAATTGAACGGACAGGCGCATGTTCTCTGTTTTCATCGAGACATGACCGAGCACAATCGTGCGGAGGAGGAAAGGCGCAGGCTGGAGGAGCGCTTACATCGATCGGAGAAGATGGAGTCCTTGGGGCAGCTGGCAGGTGGTGTGGCACATGATCTCAATAACGTTTTGGGAATACTTTCCGGGTATTCTGAACTCCTGTTGGAAGAAATTCCTGAGAAGAGTAGATCCAGAAGTCATATCGAAAAGATTATGCAGTCCACGGAAAAGGGTGCTGCAATCATTCAAGACTTGCTCACTCTTGCCAGGCGGGGGGTCACAATATCAGATGTAACCAACCTCAATACGATTGTCTCAGATTATCTCAAGACTCCGGTCCTTGAGAAACTGAAGGACTTTTATCCCCACGTAACCATCATAGCAGAATATGATGAGAACCTTTTGAATATCAAAGGTTCCCCGGTCCACTTGGAAAAAACTTTAATGAACCTCGTTTCAAATGCGGTAGAGGCTATTGCAGGCGAGGGTAAAGTACGAATCAAGACGGAAAGCTGCTATCTTGATAAGCCCCTCCACGGTTATGATGACATCAAGGAGGGAGATTATTCTGTGCTGACAGTCTCTGATACTGGTGCAGGTATCTCTGCTGAGGATAGAGAAAAGATATTTGAACCATTCTATACGAAAAAGAAGATGGGACGGAGTGGCACTGGCCTGGGCTTGTCAATTGTCTGGGGCACGGTAAAAGATCATAACGGGTATATCGATGTACAAACGGACGTCGGGAAGGGGGCAACCTTTATGCTGTACTTTCCGGCAACGCGAGAGGGCATTATAGCACCACAAGAGAAGGAATTACCAGAACAGTACATGGGTAACGGGGAATCAGTCTTAGTGGTTGATGACATTGCCGAACAGAGAGAGATTGCATCAAAATTGCTTGCAAGCCTGGGATATAGGGTCCATTTAGTTGTCAGCGGAGAGGATGCGGTAGAGTATCTTAAAAGCAATACGGTCGATATGCTGGTTCTGGACATGATTATGGACCCGGGGATTGATGGCTTGGAGACCTATCGACGAACCCTAGCGATTAATCCCCAGCAGAAAGCGATAATCGTCAGTGGCTTCTCAGAGACTGAGCGAGTTAAGGAGGCACAAAAGCTCGGCGCTGGTGCGTATATCAAGAAGCCCTATCTGAAGGAAAAGATTGGCGTAGCCATCAGGGATGAATTGGCAAGAAAATAGATGACGGCATATCGAAGATTGCGAACAATAATCGTTGGAGGCAACATCTCCCAATGTTGTTACTTATACCTCCTGAATATCGTCACCAAATCTCACCATGCTCCTGCTTGGAAGGATAATCTATGCGCTGGACATTAAGTTCCAAAATCGCATTAGGGATTACCGTTATAATGATTGCCTCAATGGGTATATCAGTCACACTGAGTGCAATCAATGTTCGCAACCAGTTAATGTCAGACTCTCGTCGTTATGCCATCCACCTTAGCGAGCTTGCCGAGGCGGGCCTTGAAAACTCGATGATTAACAAAGACAAGGAAAAAATAAATAACATTTTGCAGGCCATGGGTACCAGTGCGGAGATTTTGGGTGCAGCAATCTTCAACAAGCGAGGTGAGATTAAATATTCAACCCATCCAAGTGATGTAGGACGTATTATTGCTAAGCGTGATTCCATCTGCCTCATATGCCATGGAGGTACCGTCAGTGACCAAATACAAACGGTTATCTTACAACCCAAACAAGGTGCAAGGGTCTTAAAAGTGGTTCGCGCGTTTATTAATAAGCCCCGCTGTCAAGGTTGCCACCAGGAACGTGTGATGGGAATCCTTAGTATTGATTTATCGTTGGCAGAGTTAGACCAACAGCAGACCACCGCATTGTGGCAACAGATCCGCCATTCATTGGCGATTATGACCGCAGTAATCTTTGGTCTTATAGGTTTTATTTATCTGATTGTCGCCCGTCCATTGGGATACCTTGTACAGGTGACACGGGCCATTGATGGAGGTGATCTGAGTCAACGGGTTAATCTAACTACTAAGGATGAAATCGGCGATCTGGGGGCGTCATTTAACCAAATGGTTCAGAACATCATAACCCGCAACCACGAACTGGCGAGACTGAACGAAATCGCGGCCATGGAGATTAACAATCGCAAGCAGGCGGAGGATGCGCTTCGCGAAAGCGGCGAAGAAACAAGAAGATTGGCGCATGAAAACGAGTTGATTGCCGAGATCGGGAGGATCATAGGTTCAACGCTGAATATCGAGGAAGTATATGAGCGTTTCGCGAGCGAAGTAAAGAAAGCCATATCTTTTGACCGAATCGCAGTGAATACCATTAGCAAGCAAGACAACAGTATGACGATTAGGTATGTCAAGGGCGACATATTTGCGGGCGGCCGAGTGGGAAAAGTCCTGTCCCTCGACACAACAGCAACGTCCCAGGTTATCCGTACAAAGTCGAGCTTACTTGTCAATAGCAAGAACAAAGAAGATTTAAGGCGGGACTATCCCGGCATGCAATCATTTCAGTTTGGCGCTCAATCAGCGATGATCATTCCCTTGATCTCGAAGGATGACGTGATTGCATCCCTGGTAGTGCATGCCGCTGCACGAGATGCCTATACGGAAAATGATCTTCTGCTCATGGAAAGAGTGGCGTCCCAGATTGCCGGCGCAATTGCTAATGCTCAGATTTTTAATGAGCTCAAGAAGGTGGAGTCAGAATTGCTCGACTCTGAAGATAAATATCGTTCTCTTGCTGCGACAACAGACTCGATGTTTCTTGTCGATAAAAACTGCCGCTACCTTTTTGCCAATCAATATTATCTGAGCCGCTTTAATCTAACCGGTGGATCGATCTTTGGTCGCAGATATGAAGAGTTTAACAGCGAGGCAGCCTCAAGGATATTTACAGATGCCGTCAGGCAGGTCTATGATACGGGAGAGCCTCTTCATGACGAATGGATTGGCCAGAGGAGCAATAGATACATTATTAGGACATTTAGCCCGGTCAAGGATGAGGCTGGCAATATCACCGCAGTAACAATCGTTTCTAAAGACATCACCGAGCGCAAGCTGTCTGAGAATGCTCTACAGGCAAGCGAAAAAGAGGCAAAACGTCTTGCTCAAGAAAACATGTTGATTTCAGAGATTGGACGCATTATCAGTTCTACACTGAATATCGAGGATGTATATGTGCATTTTGCTGATAGAGTGCAGCAGGTTATCCATTTTGACAGCATTATTGTTAACACGATCAACATGCAAGATTATACGCGAACCGCAAGATATGTAAGTGGCACCTCAGCGCCGGACAATTATGTTGGTAAAGTTTTTTCTTTAGCCGGGACGAGAACGGAAAGTGTGGTACGCACCAAGTCAAGCCTACTTATCAACAGTAGTAACCGGCAAGAAATTATGAAGAATCTTCCCGGCACATTGTTACAGTTTGTAGATACGTCGATGATGATAGTCCCTCTGATCTCAAAAGACAGGGTGATTGGATCGATGACCATACATTCAACCAAAGTAGATGCTTACTCTGAGAATGACCTGTTACTTGCCGAGAAGGTTGGTTCACAAATCGCCGGGGCTATTGCAAATGCCCAGCTTTTTCTGGAGCGCCAACAGGCTGAAATGGCGCTTGAAGAAAAACACCGGCAGCTTCAACAGGCATTTGATGAAATTACGACTTTGCGAGGCATCGTGCCTATCTGTTCATACTGTAAGAAGATTCGCGACGACAAGGGGTACTGGAACCAAGTGGAGCAGTATGTAAGCGAGCACACTGAAGCAAAGTTCAGCCATGGGATTTGTCCGGCCTGTTTTGATAGGGAAATGAAGGGATTGAAAGAATAACGGCACATTCAAGAGTATAATGGTAAACGTTCTATTGAGATGAACTCTCTCGCCAGTGGGAGCGCTCCGTGCCCTCCCAGTACGTAATACAAAATAAGTTATCGAATCAGCGATAGCTTTTGCGATATTGAGCAGGTTGCTTTGCTAAGCGAGCACCTTGACAAGCCCGACTCCCATCGCAAAAGCATTCTCACAGTCTGTTGGGAATACTTCTGCCCGCCTCTTTGCTTTCTTGATGGGGTCGAAACGTGGGGCAAAATACTTTGAATAATCCTCAAACTGATAAGTGTCGAAGCTGCATAATGTTTCTGAAGAACCAAAAATCCTCATCAGCGTCATTGCGTTGGCATTGAAGTATCCGTCATAGCCGCGCTCTTTGACCATTTCCTCTTTGACATTGAGGGTATAAATAATGCCTGTCCGGATTTTACGGGAGAATAGAGTCCCCGGCGGATCGGTATAGGTGGAATAAGGAAACAGCAATCGCTCCATGAATGACTTCATCTCTCCGGTAACTGTTCCGTAGTAGATGGGGGAACCCAAAATGATTGCATCCACTTTTTCAACTTTTTTCAGGATTGGTGTCAGATCATCCTTTACCGCGCACCGTCCATAACTTTGGCCGTTCTCGGTTTTGCAAGCGAAGCAGCTCACACAACCTTTATAAGCCAATTCGTATAGATGAAAGATTTCCGTTTCCGCTCCCTGCGATGCAGCTCCATCAAGGGCTTTTTGCAAGAGCGTGGCCGTATTCCAGGTTTTTCTGGGACTACCATTAATAGCAATAACCTTCATTTGTTATACCTCCTGATATTTGTTGATGTACCATTAATGGCACTTGGCCGAATCGTTGCGCCAGGTTAATGCCAGTTGCAGCAATAAGCCTTTGCCGTATCAGGCCATTCATTACCCCCAGAGGAAAATTACCGGCAAGATCCAACCGTGATAACTTTTTCAAATAATCGGAAGTTCAGTTCCTTGGTACAGAGTCATTCTTCTCCAGAGAGGGAAGGATACTTTGTAAAGGGCTGACTTTCCTTTGACATATTCTATGCCTCACAGCAAAAGCAACTATTTCAATTTATGACATATCAGGCACTGTTCTTTCGGTAGGTGCTTTACTGGTAAGGGCTGCTTCTGATTATTATGGCAGCTGGTGCATCTGGTGTCTACCGATATCCTGTCCTGACCTTCCTTGATGGCAACAAAGAAAGCCAGATGCTTCTCATCGGCAGGAACTGCCGTTGCTTTGTTACGGGTGCCAGCAAAAATTAGCAGGACAAGCAGGATAACGACACCTGCAATAGTAAACAAATCCCTTTTGTTGAGTTTTAGCATGTTAAAGAATTATTTCCTGCGATCAACCATCGCCTTCAAATCTTTTCCAACCTTGAAGAACGGCAGCTTCTTTGGCTGTACCTCAACAATTTTCGCATTCATGGGATTCCTTCCTGTATAAGCCTTGTATTCCCTGACAGCATAGCTTCCAAAGCCCCTGATTTCGATCCTGCCTCCCTTTTTTAGCGTGTCAGTAAATCCATCAAAGATCAGATTGATGATCTCTGTTGCATTTTTTTCGGTCAGGTTTTCTTTAGCGGCCAGAGCTGTGATGAGATCTGATTTGTTCATGATGGTTGTCTCCTGTAAATGTTTAATTACCTTGATTTATTGTGAGTACTATGATCATGTCGATTCATAAGTCAATAGAAAATGATGCTGGGCAGGTTGCTGCAGGAGGTCATAAACAATGAAATATTCTCAAGCTAAAATGGGACGCATCTTCGTTATCCGCTTGGAGGATGGCGATATCGTACATGAGTCGATAGAGTCTTTTGCCAGAGAACATGCCATTAGAGCTGCCTCCTTGGTGATCCTTGGCGGCGCCGACAAAGACAGCAGACTGGTAGTGGGGCCGGAAGATGGACGAGTAAACCCTGTCACTCCCATGGATTTTATGCTGGAAGATGTTCACGAAGTGGCTGGTGTTGGCACCTTATTTCCCGATGACGAGGGCAACCCTGTCCTTCACATGCACATGGCCTGCGGTCGGAATGACAACACGGTGACTGGCTGTGTCAGGATGGGTGTGAAAGTCTGGCATATCATGGAGGCAGTTCTGTTCGAGCTTGTAGACAGCACGGGAGTCCGTAGACATGATGAGGCGACTGGCTTCAAGCTCTTACAGCCTTGAAGGTGACCATTCGTATTCACTTTGGGAACAAGTGGCGTTCGATGGTGTTTCCGTCATGGCCGAATTGGTCTGTGGGAGGGCGCGTGCCTTTATAAAAATTCCCGTGGGCAGATAAGCTATCTGCAGACAGAACCATTATTAAAGGCATCTCAAATGGAAAAATAGAAGATGTCACTCATAACAATTAAATCCACAGCACGATTTTTCCCTTTCCGCCAAAGGAGGTGTGATGGCAAAAACAGATCGTCCTAACGCAGAATCGGTTGTTGACAATCTCAAGGTTCAGATGCCTTTGGGCCAGAAATTCAAACTCCTGTTGAGAAACAATGTTATAAAGATCCTCAAACTCCAGAATTGTTGCAACCATCCGGGTGAGCCTGGATGTTGAAAGAAGGCTGATATTTGACCGGTCGGTCAAATGATGGCAAGTGCCTTTATTATATTCCGCTTATTTTCTACAAGACCTATAACAGGAGGTTGACAGTGATCGAGCAGCCGAGCATAAAGAAAAATGAAGACTTTGCATCGTATGGTTTTATTTTCCTTCCTTTCCTTGTGGCACTTCTCTGTATTCTTAATCTTTCCAATGCAATGGCCGATGGTGACGAGAGAATGATCGAAGGGGCAAGAAAAGAAGGTGAGGTAGTCTTCTATGCTTCCATGAATATCGAGGAGGCCAATGCCATAATCAGTCGTTTTGAAAAAAAATATCCTTTCCTAAAGGTAAAACTGATCCGGGTAGGCGGGGAGGGGCTTCTGACTCGGGTTATGGCAGAGGCTCGGGCCAAGAAGTATGGAGACGTACTGCAGGCTCTAGAATTTAATATGCATGCTTTGGTAAAAACTGGATATCTGGGCCAATATTCATCCACTGAAGATCGCTTTTACCCGCAGGCTTTTAAGTATCAATCCTATTGGACCACCTCTTACTGTAACCCCTATGTAATTGGCTACAACTCAAAAGGGGTGATACCCCCAAATGTGCCCAAGGCCTATGAAGACCTACTCCATCCAAGGTGGAAAGGGGCAATGATGATGGACGGAGGGAAGACCGACTGGTTTGCTGGTATGCTTCAGATTATGGGAAAGGAAAAGGGCTTGAAATTCATGAGAGACCTCGCTAATCAAAATATTTCAAGGCGATTTGGACACACCTTGATAGGCCAGTTGATTGCGGCAGGTGAGGGAAAAATCGATATAAATATTCCCGCCCCTATAGTCGAGTTATTAAAACAAAAGGGTGCTCCCATTGAGTGGTCTGCGCTGGGGCCTGTGCCCGGAATTATGATAGGAGTAGGTACTGCCGCCCAGTCACCCCATCCCCATGCGGCAAAACTATTCAAGGATTTCGTCTTATCCCGAGAAGCGCAGCTGACACTGAAGGAGCTAGGCAGATTTGTTGTGCGGTCGGATATTGAATTGTCTCCTAAATACAAAGCTCTTAAAGTGGTCGCCGTTAACCCGGACCTCGCAGATAATATTAGTGAATACTCTACACTCATGAGGGATATATTTTCAAAGTAGGATTTTTTGGGGCAGCTACTTTAGTCTCAGATTGGCCTCTGTCTAAAAACAACTGATGCACTAGCGTTCAGAGGGAACCGTTTTCGCCGGTAGAGAGGTATTAACAATGGAAATTCTAGAATGCATAAAAACGAGGCGTAGTGTTCGCGCGTTCACGTCCAGGTGCATCCCCAAGAATATCATGAAGAAGATATTGCAAGCGGCAAGTAACTGTCCATCGTACACCAACACGCAGCCTTGGGAGGTGATGGTGGTGAGCGGCAAGAAGAAGGATGAACTGAGGGAGATGCTCGCGAATCTGGCGGAAGAAAAAGCTCCGACCAAAGCGGATATCCCCAAGTCTAAGGAATGGCCGGCAGCTCTGGAAGAGCGAGCCAGGGAGCATGGTGCCCGTAGGCTCAACACGCTCGGGATGGCACGGGATGACGCAGCTGGAAGAGAAAGATTAGGTCTGATGAACTTTGAGTTTTACGGCGCACCTTGCGCGGTGTTTCTCTTCATCGACGGGTCGTTGGGAGAGTGGTCAATATACGACGTGGGGCTTTTTACCCAGAACCTAATACTGGCAGCGCACTCGTTTGGTGTAGAAAGTTGTCTGCAAGCTTCGGTAGCCGGGTACGCGAAGGAGATAAAAGCATTCTTCGGCATCAAGGAGAACAGCAAGAAGCTCGTGATCTGCATATCAATGGGCTATGCTGACGACAAGGCTATCCTGAACACCTATAAGAGTTCAAAGCAAAAACCGGACGCCTTTACCCGGTGGTTTGATTAGGGAAAAACAGGGGGTGTGGCATATCACGACCTTAGGCAAATTAAAATTCGCCATAGTATGCCGCTCTACTTTTAAAGCTCCATTTGTTTAAATGTCGCCAGTGCCAGCGCGCTTTTTTTATCGGCCAGATGCTCAGTCAGCGTGTAGTGGTTGGCGCCAGAGACGACAAGATATTGGCAATCCAGACCGCGTTGTTTGCACATATTATAAAAATCTTTAGACATCATTTGCCATCCTGCGGGTTCTGCGCTGCCCACGCTTACAAGAATCGGGCAAATTGGTAAAGGAGGATGCAAATGTGGACTATTTTCCAGAACCAGTTTGGGCGTTATTTTGATTTCATCGTTGACGCTAACTTGCATCACTATCTCCAGGTCATACACTCCCGAAGTTAGTACCGCGCCCTTAATCAATTCCCGAGGCAATCCTTCGTACGTCCAGTCGTGAGCCAAAATCATTGCCGCTAGATGGCCTCCCGCGGAGTGGCCAGAAATGTAAAGTTTCGACGGAGTTCCATTGTAACGTTCGATATTGCGGAAAATCCAAGCGATGGACGCACGCGCCTGGCCTACGATATCGCCAACCGTAACTTTGGGGCAAAGGTCGTACTCAACAATTACGACGTTTACGCCGCGCTTCACGAAGGTCGGAACGAAACCGCAGTTGTCTTCCTTGCTTCCACCGCGCCAGTAACCGCCATGATAGTATACGAG
>Ga0194060_10001834_pt1 | contig 15195 bp, 15 predicted proteins | sample SepL225m_MetaG_FD_163427 | JGI IMG/M metagenome (GOLD analysis project Ga0194060, IMG submission 163427) | Anoxic zone freshwater microbial communities from boreal shield lake in IISD Experimental Lakes Area, Ontario, Canada - Sep2016-L222-5m | ecosystem: Environmental > Aquatic > Freshwater >...
GAGTAAAGTATTTTGTATGTTTCCTTGGGTTCATTTGAACGTGACACCCAAAGGAGATATATACCCGTGCTGTTCTAATAATTACACGGCCCCGTTTGGTTCAGCGAAGACAACCTCGCTTAAAGAAGCCTTCAATAACGCACAGATGAAAGAACTGCGTCTGGATATGCTTGCCAATAAGCCCAGTAAGATATGCGAGTTCTGTTACAAGCATGAAGAGGCAAGCCCGTTTAGTTTCCGCACATACTCTATTGAACAGTTCGCCAGTAGATTTGATGAAGTAGTCCCGACTACCCAAGACGACGGCACTGTTGACAAGTTCAACATGCACTACTTTGATATCAGATTTAGCAACATCTGCAACTTCAAATGTCGCACATGTGGATCAGAGTTCAGCAGTCAATGGGGCGCTGAAATGAACAGACACCATGACAAGACTCACCCTATTGTTATTCATGCTGATGATCACAAGGGCGGACTGCTACAAGAAGTTCTGGAACAGATTCCTAACATCGATCTGGCATACTTCGCCGGCGGCGAGCCACTGATCACTGATGAACACTACACAATTCTGGAAGAGATGATTCGTCTTGGTCGTACTGATATCACACTGCGATACAACACCAACGCAAGTTCTATCAAGTATAAGCACCATGATATCCTGTCTCTCTGGAAACACTTCAAGAAAATAGAACTGAGTTGCTCTGTAGATCATTACGGCGACAGGGCAGAATGGTTACGTAAGGGAACTGATTGGGGCGTCATTGAGAGCAACTTACTGGCGTTCAGAAAACTCGACTATGTTTCGTTTCAGATGAACACCGTGTTCAGTCTCTTTAACTATATGACTATCGGAGAGTTCTACGAGTATCTGATGAGTAAGAACATTTTACGACCTGGTGATTGGTATCACTCGTTGTATCTTGCAGTTAACCCCAGCTACTATAGTGCCAAGAGTTTACCTAAAGAACTTAAGGTTATTGCCCATGAGAAGGCTGCACAGTTCTGTGTCAAACACGCTGATCTGTACGCCGGAGTTACCAGATTAGTAGGGGACGCTAACAACTTTGCCACCCCGGACACCTGGGCAGAGAACAAGGAAGTGTTTATGATGCATACGAATTCGATTGATCGGATCCGTAACGAAAGTATATGGAAGACATTTCCTGAATTAAATAAGCTACAGGATGCAACAGAATGACAGATGTAAATATAAAGGAATTGGTAACGACTGGTAAGCATTTTTGTGTGCTGCCGTGGATCCATTTTCACGCATGGCCCGATAGTAATGTGATGCCATGCTGCGTAGCCAATAGTTCTATGCCGGTCAGTAAAATAGTTCCCGGTGAATCAATAATCCAGATGATGAACAGCGAGGCGTATAAGAGAATGCGTCTGTCAATGCTGAACGATGAATATGTAGTGGAATGCCGCCGCTGTTATGAACTTGAAGAAGCAGGTGTCTGGACAATGCGTAAAAGTCATAACAAACGCCGCGGATTAGAATATTCTGATATGATCAAAGAGACTACAGTTGATGACGGCAGCATAACCGACTTCACCATGAAGTATATGGATATCAGATTCAGCAATTTATGTAACATGAAATGTCGCTCATGCGGTCCGGGATGCAGCAGTCTTTGGGCACAAGAGATTATAGATAACCATGGCATGGAGCATTATACAAAGCACTTCAAGTCAACTAAAATGGTAGTTACCAATAACGAAGATATGAGTTTCATGGCAAAGTTGAAACCATATCTGAAAGATGTAGTTGAAGTTTACTTCGCCGGAGGCGAAATTCTTATTACTCCGGAGCATTACGAATGTCTTGACTATTGGATTGAGAATGGACTCAATGAGCAACTGGAGCTGACTTACACCACTAACATGGGTTCGCTGAAGTTTAAGGATAAGGATCTTATTAACTATTGGAAGCAATTCCCCAAGTTACAAATATGGGCATCTTTAGACGCCAGCGGCGAAGTGGCCGAAACTATTCGTAAAGGCACAGACTGGCCTCGCATCGTCAGAAATATCAATAAGTTGAAAGAAGCAGTCCCGCATGCACAGTTCCAGATCACTCCTACTATTAGTATTTGGAATGTGTTCTCGTTCTGTGAATTTTTTGATATGTTAATTGAGGAAGAACTAATTGATCGCAACACTTCTCCGCGATTCAATACAGCGTCACACCCGTGGTATGCAAACATTATGATTCTTCCCGATTTTATTAAGGAAAGACTGCTTGACCAATACAGACTGTCACTGGAGAAGTATTCATATAACACTGAAATGGCTAATGGATTCAGAGTAATAATGCGGACATTAGAAAGCGGGACTGCTAAGTACACCGGTCTTCCGAGTAATGAGAACAAGGGCGGCATACTAGAGTTCAAACAGTTCAATGAGAATCTGGATAAGTTCCGAGGCGAGACTCTTACTGATGTGATTCCGGAACTTCAGGAGGTCTACAGATGGGCAGCAGAAAAATAATCGCAATCGATGCACCGGATAAGTATCTGGCGGTAACCTGGCAAGTAAATAACTTCTGCAACTTCAAATGTAGTTACTGCAACCCGGGCAACTGGGGCGGTGAGAATGTCAACGACGGCAATCTTGATATCTATCTGGCTAATCTCGACACCATAATCAAACGGTACAAAGATATCGGGTATAAAGAGTTTAAGTTCTTTTTCAGCGGTGGTGAACCAACAGCCTGGCGCAACTTTATCCCAATCTGCGAATGGCTGAAGAGTGAGTTACCTCACTGTACTCTTGCTGTCAACACCAACCTTAGTCGCCCGTTAGCATGGTGGACAAAGCACCATCATCTGTTCGATGACGTTGTGGCCAGCTTCCATGCAGAGTTTTCAGACAAAGCGAAGTATGAAATCAACAGCATCTATCTGTGCGACAAGGTAAACTATCTGGCAACTAAAATGTTGCTACATGAAGAACGCTTCTGGGAAGTAGTTGAATACGGAAATCATCTGAAAACAGTGATGCCTAATTATGTTCTTGAGTGGACACCGTTGTTCGATGAGATGAGTACCAACGCCGGCCCCTGGCACTACAAGGACCCGGCGAAGGCAGAATTTATTAACACGCACAAGTTGGAGATGCAGTTCACGTTGCCCAAGCCGTTTAACGAAAGCAAATGTCTTAGTTATAACAAGTATGACGATGGAACAGTAACACCTACGAATAGCAACGATGTTATCATCAACGGTGAAAACTTCTTCAGTGGGTGGAAATGTAATGTAGGAGATGCTCTGTTCATCAACCCAGTGGGTACCATGAGTCTGGCCAGTTGTGGGCAAGGCGGCATCGTCGGTCACATTCTTACTGACATCTCCAGAGCAGGACCAAAACAAATCACCTGTCACAAAGAATACTGTCACTGCGGCACTGACATTATTATCCCTAAAATACTATGATACTAAACAAAGCCTCTTACTTCAGAATACAGACATGTGGTGCAGCTAAGGATGCGCCTATTAGGACCCCGGGAACATTCCAAATAGAGAACGACTCCATGCTGTTTCATCTACGAAGTTTTTTGGATGCATCTTATTGGTTGGTTGACATAGCTCGGCAAGATAGCTTCGATGAATTTCCTTTAAATACACTGATGCCGGCGAGTATCCTTCAGAAGATAAAGAACAGAGAAGTACAACTGTTGTTGTTTAATTCGCATGAGGCTTACCACAGTATAGTAGACGGAATATATCGAACATGTGTCATTGAGCATGATATACCTGTCGAACAGGTCACTTTACTTAGCGAGTCGTATGATATTCTGGATGAGGTTCGTGCCATAAGTAAAAAATATAATCTAGGTGAAATCAAAGTCGAGTGGATGCTAGAATTTGAGATTAATGCGAAGCGTCAAAAGGAAATTATTCTACAACAGAATACTTCTGATCTGATCACGTTAGTCGATAAACCGTATGAAAAAAAGTTTCTTAGTTTTAATCTGAATCTTAACTCCAGGATACATCGCCCCGGTCTTCTCTCGCTTCTCTGTATCAGAAATCTTCTTGATAAAGGATATATCAGCGCCGGATTTGATAAGTGGGCTGAACCCTGGTCTCGTTTAATTTACGGCGTCCGTACCTTGTTCCAAGATGACCCTGTTACATCTGAATTGATAGCGGCTAATGAACACCGAATCTTAAATATAGGGAAGTTATCACTTGACTCCAAGACTGAAAAGGATCATGCTTATTTGACAACTGACACTGATTATCTGTACCGCGATACTTATTTCTCTGTGGTAACCGAGACAAACGGGTTTCAGTGGCCGCCCTTAGCCGGACCGTGGGGAGGCGAAACGGGTGCCGGCCGTCTAGTCAGCGAAAAAACATTTAAGCCGATCGCGCAGAGACATCCTCTTATTCTAGTCGGAATACCCAACTCGCTAGACTTATTACGAGAACTCGGTTATAAGACTTTTCATCCGTGGATTGATGAAAGTTACAACAGTGAATTAAATGACGCCAAGCGAATCATAATGGTGGCAGATGAGATTGAACGACTATGTAATCTTGCGCCGCCGCAACTAACCGAATTCTTAGACGGAGTCCGGGAGATTTGCGATTATAACTACACAAACTTGATGAGTAAAAGAGTATGGACACGCAAACTAAATTGAAATACGATCTGGTATACTGTATAGGTGACAGTCAAACGTGGGGGACGCACCAAGCTGATGACATCTCTCGTGAGGTTACCTTGTTGAATAGGTTTAGCACTTTGATAGGCGAGTATTATCAACTACCGGTCCTTAATAAGGGAGTTCCGGGCAGCGGAAATGAGTATGTTATGAAGACCTTATATACGGATATGCGAGAGTATCGTCGGACCGGAGTCAACCCACTGGTGTTTTGCAGTTACACAGATGCAATGCGTAAAGAATTGTATAGTGCGAAGTCAACTCCGCCCGGAGTACACACTATCGGTCCGAATACAGGATACTTTTCTGAAGAATTCCTCAAAGAATACTTCGTGAACCATTTTGATTGGGATCAATTACGATTAGAGTCTGCTAAGTTGGTAGATGCCAGTAAGGTGCTGATGAAATACCTGGGCATCTCTTTTGTTGATGTGTATTCAAATGAGATACTTACTGGGTATGACTTCATTACCACAGAAGAACAAATGGAAACCTCGTTCATGAAGTATGCCGGCCCACCCGGTATGTTTTATGGCAACGGTCATCTGAATATTATCGGGCATCGAAAGGTAGCAGACTGGCTCATTGCGAAAGCCAACCAGTTGTATTTTAAATGAAAAAGATGTATGTCTGTGGCGATAGTTGGATGTCACCGTCTGTTAAAACACCCGGGCTGCACCTGTCTCAAATAGTCGCCGGAGTGTTGAACTTCGAATTAGTTCCGTTAGCCGCCGGCGGAATGAGTAATGGTGGAATATGTATTCAGATAGACACTGCCATTCAGAATGGGGCGGACTTTGTTCTGATCAACACGACCGGCCCTGATCGACTGGTGTTGCCTATTAAATACCACCCAGGCTGGGAATTTAGCACCGCTGATATTCTCTACAACGACCCGAAAGCTGTAAGCAGCACGGTGCCATTTAACGGATCATCCCCATCATTGATTAGTCAAAGTATCAGGTCAATGATTGATCATACAGTATTGGATGACTACCCCGAGAAGAGGAAAGCAGTAATTGAATATTTCAATGAGCTTTGGTCTGAGACTTGGTGTACACAGCAGGATCGATGGTGTTTATATGCTATGCTGCATAAATTACATTTGTCCGGCATACCGTATTTGGTAGTGTTAGATGCAATCAACGTTGCGTCCTCTTGCCCGTTCATTGAACAGTCGATTCTTAACTACAGTGAATTTATGGTCACTGTTAATAATGCTAAACTACTCTTACATGACTTCCAAGATCCAGGATATCATACGCTCCCGGAGGCCCAGCAATACGCTGCTGATCAGATTCTGGAACATATCAGGGCTAATCCCCGTATTTTTTCATCTCTCGGACCGGATCGTTCAGCTTCTCAGCCATGATATTTTTCAGGGTGTAACGCTCCTCTAGAATATCTCGACAGGCCAGTGCCCGGCGACCCACTTCAGCCAGATCATACATCTTTTCAACACGATACTTTTTGAAGTCATCTTCCAGTTCCCATACACGGCGATGAACCTCATATAACTTATCTAGTTCATCTTGTATCAACTCAAAGTCGATATCATGTAATTGCTCAGTGTAGAAGTCAAGTTCTTCCTGGTTGCTGCCCAGTTTGGCAAACTTCAGCTTGGCAATGCAATAACGATCCACGAGTTCTATTACAGGGAATTTCATACGGTGATTACCTTTGGAAAGTATTTAAGAAAAATGTCAGCTGGGTTGTCGCGGATCGTTTTAATTCTGGCGCTGATTTCAGTGAAGAAGTTCCATGCTAGCGGCATGAATACAATCTTGTCACCCGGGCCAAACTCTTTAATAGCATCGGACCCTTTGATCAGAATACGTTGACCCGGAGTGTACAGGTTTTGCTTCATATGGTTATCATCGATTATCAGATCAAGCGGCACCTGAATATAGTTCAACAGCGTGTTACCCTTTGCCGCAGCGCCGTACCCTACTATTTTGTATCCTTCTCCCCTCAAACCCTCGATTGTATTTTTAAGATTGTCCATATTAGCATTTACTTTTCTGACCCAATCGACATATGTTTGCGGCTGTTGCAATGCTGCTTCAGTTGTCAGTGCGTTTTGAACGTTGAATGGGCGAGATTCTCGTTTGCTGAATACGAATACATAACTGGTGCCGTGAATTGGTGTGCGAATAGCATCAATCAGAAAGAGCCCGGCACGTGCGGCTAACTTATTCATGCTGTTGATGTTGAAGTAGTTGATGTGTTCGTGATAGATCGTGTCAAACTCATCATTCAGCACCATGTTCGCCTGACTAGTCTGCACGAATAGTTTGGTGTTATCGCCCATAAGTTCACGACAGTTCAGAAGAAACTGTAACGGATCAGGATTATGAGCCATGACGTTTTGAGCAACGATAGCATCGTATTGCACTCTCAGTTTCGGCAGAACTTTGTCGCTGAAAAAATCACAGACGACAGTATGATTTTTAGAACTGGTTGGGTAGATATTTTCAGCAGGATCAACTCCCCAGGTATCGAATCCCAGAGCCTTGAAACTATCCAGTTGCGTGCCGTCATTGCATCCTATATCCAGAACTCGCCGAGCGCGATACCAACCATGACAACTCTCGTTCACATACGCAGCGAACCAATTGCTGTAATCTTTCAGAGTCTGGCTGGTTCCACTGACATACAGATAGTTTTTGTAGATCAGCGCAGGATCAACTACTGTAGTAAGTTGAAGATGAAAGCAATCTGAACAGAGATACACACCCAGAGGGAACGTTTCTTCCGGGGCATCTTTGTCAATGAGATAGCTATTGGCCAGAGGCTGTTGGCCCAGGTCCAACGAGAGTGTGGTGTTGTGTGACCCGCAGGCCAAGCATATGTTATTCATATTTTAGAAATTGATTCCTGTTGCTAAATGTAGTCTGATCAAACTTAGTGGTCAGTTCAGATACGATTGAGTTGACTGTCTCTTTAAATTCAAAGTTGAATGTTCGTTGAAACTTGCCGGTGTCCATGATGAAGTCATATACACCGGCAACATCGGGCTGGGTGTTCACCACAGTGGATAACACTGAACTTACATGACTGCTGATGCCCTCGACAGAATCGTAGAAGCTGGCCAGATTGTATATCCCTGACACCGGGTGTTGAATTACTGCGACCATTGCTCTTGATATGTCAGTGATGCCTAGAATCGGCCGGACTATACTCTTGTTGTTGATCAGAATACTTCCAGTTTCAATTGACCGTTTAGTCATTGAGTTGATCATCAGTTCTTCTCTGATATTTGGGCTCCACCCGTTAACAGTGCCGAATCGGAATCCTATGATATTGTGCCCTTCATTGATCAGTGAATGTGCATGAATATCCAGAGTATACTTCGTCAGATCATAATGATTGATTGGCTTGAAAGTGAGTTCAACGTCCTCATTAGTAGCAGCATGTGTGTCCCCGTAGATGCTGCCACTACTGGCATAGATAAGAGTCTGTTCTTTGTCTAGTTTCCGGACCAGATTGACAAAGTTGTTGACGTTGTTATTCCAACTTGAGAACACTTCCCCGGCACACATCTTAACCGAACTATGCCCGGCAAGCAGAATAATCACTCCATACTTGGCAAGGTATTCTTTTGACAGATTTCGGTAATCTTCGCGGTGACTGTAGCTCATGTCTTTCCCGAACCAACATGTATCGACGCTTTGAATCTGATATGTTGTCTGTAGATCGTGGATTAGTCTGGAGCCTATATAGCCGTTGCCACCGAGTATTAGTATTGATTCTGCCATGCATATATTTATTGTGCCCTGAATCCGGCGAATAAATATATGAATGATCATCAATACCTATTATACACATATGGGCGATACCACAGTTGATATTCGCCCTAACTCGGGGCTGCTGTGTTGTATCAACTTGCCCGACGACCACAAATATTACTACCAAGAGTTCAAGCGGGCGCTATTTCACATCAGTCAGGCAATTCCTCCAGAAGTTTTCGACGCTATACGAACTGACAATGACACCTATCTGGTTCTGTGTAACAGCCATGAAGCATTCCATGAAGCAGTCCATGAAGTTTATAAGCATGTTGTCATCGGTCAAGGAATCCCAGAATACAAGATTATTCTTATAAGCGAATCTGCTGATATAAACGTTGACGTTAAAAGGGTTGCCAAAGAGTTAGGTAAACAGGAGATACAGACAATATGGATGCGAGTGTTCGAGGCTGCTTGCCAACGTTATCTGGAGCATATGCCAGCAGAAGTTTTCCCGGTGACTCTAGTTGATAAAGTATACGACAAAAAGTTTATCAACTTCAATCGTCGCTGGCGCCTGCACCGTCCTACTCTTGTGGCTCTGTTGAAGATTCGAAATCTTTTGGACAAAGGGTTCGTGAGCCTGGCCCCGTGCGACGATCAGAATGATTGGCAGCGTATATGGCCCTGGATGCTGAGTCACCATGCCCCGGAAATTTCTTCTCTGTTAGCAGAACATAAAGATGAGATTTTTAACATCCCTGATCTGTATCTGGACACCAAAGAACTAATGACTAATCGTGCAGACTTAGAGGCCTCGTCTAACTATCTGTATGAAAACTCTTATTTCAGTGTTGTCTCTGAGACTAATTTCTATGACTTCAACCCCGGGCGATTTGTCAGTGAAAAGATATTTAAGCCTGTGGCGTTTAAGCATCCATTCATCGCAGTATCAAGACCTAACACAATGTCTTTGCTACGTGAATTAGGGTATAAAACGTTCCACCCGTGGATTGATGAATCGTATGATCTGGAGACAGATGATAACAAACGTCTGTTGATGATCATAGATGAAATAGAACGACTGTCTAATCTGACACCCGAGGAAGTCACTGTGTTTTTAAATGGCGTTCGTGATATATGCGAATACAACAAACAACTTTTATCAAAGAAATGGGTGTGGATAACTCCACTTAACTAATATGACTAATATGGATCTGACAAGATATAAACGGATGTTTGTCTTTGGGTGCAGCTTCACATCATATCTCTGGCCAACGTGGGCAGATATTATTGTTCAGGAGATGCCTGATGTAGACTACTACAACTTTGGCCTATGCGGCGGTGGAAATCTGCTGATGTCTGTACGAATCACTGAGGCTAATCTTCGGTACAAGTTCAATGAAGATGATTTGATTATGGTTATGTGGACAACGTTCTGTCGTGAAGATCGTTATCGCAATAACAGTTGGATGATGTCCGGTAATATCTTTTCAGCACTGCATGATTATTCCGAAGAGTTTGTGCGTAAGTATGCAGACCCAAAAGGATATTTAATCAGAGACCTTGCTGTGATCACACAGACGACGGCATTTTTGAAAACTCTCCCGGCTACTTCAATAACATTGGCCAGTGTCCCGTACGATCATCAACAGGATCCGACTGATGCATCTATTCAAGAAATCTTAGAACTATACAAAGAGACAACCCAATCCACTCCGCCGTGTTTGTTTGAGTTAGAAATGAATGGAGTGTGGGAAAATGGACATGAATATCTTAATCCTAAAGAACTATATCAAGACTACCATCCGAATCCGATGCGATATTACAACTATCTGAAGAAACTAGGTCTGCCGCTGTCTGATAAATCTCTACTTTACGCACAGAAATCTACAGATGATCTACATAGAATTAGAACACGCGCAGAACTTGACCGGAATTTTCCTAGAATAAAGTTTAGCAAGAGCAGAAAAATACTGTGAATACATTAGAATTTGCGATCTGGCGTCCTGACTTATTCGAAGAAGGTTTCGCCCAGTTAAATTCCGGCGCCGCTTTTGATCGTATTATATTTCATGCTCATCAAGAATTTGAATACAACGTGTTTCAGCATTTTGAAGCCCTGGTAGATTATTCTGACATACATGACGTGCCGTTCTACGTGGTCATATCGACTAGTAAGTTTGTTAAACCGTTACATGACGCCGAGGCCACCCGATATCGGAATGTGGTGATTCAGCATTGGGGAACATTCTTATTAACAGATACGATATTTCACCGCCGTCATATACCCGAGTCAGTCCCTGAGCCATTTAGGTTCCCTTTTATCAGCATGAATAATAAGCCGCATGCCCATAGATGTTTGATGTTGGATACGCTGGCCAAGTACAGCCTGATAGACCGGGGTGCATTGTCATGGCGGGATGAGCAGTACCGCAGTGAATCGCATACTGCGTTCAGATATCCTTTTAAACACTGGACACCGGTTACAAAGATGCTGACTGAGGCTGACACTGCATTCAATCACTTACGATTGCCGAGTGAATACAATCAATCCTTTGTACAATTAGTGGTAGAAAGTTCCCCGCGAGTTTCAATTGCGTCTGAGAAGACATGGATGCCTATAATCAATAAAAAATTATTCGTTGTCTTCGGAGCCCAACATCATCATGCGATGTTGCAAGATTATGGCTTTTTACTGTACGATGAAATATTTGATTACTCGTTTGACAAAGAACCTGATCAGGAGACTCGCGCCGAGATAATCGTTCGTGATCTTATCCGAATTGTCAATACCCCGCTGTTAGAACAACACCAGATATACAACCTAATGGTACCTAAATTAGAATACAACTATAACCTAGCAATGACTCTGGCTAAAGACCGGACTCAGATCCCTGAAATTATACAAGAGTTACGTCAGGATCCAGACAACATTCATGTGCCCCGTCTCATTACAGATTTCATATATGAAGCCTTTTAAACATCTGATAACGTCCGGGTGCAGTTTCTCACATTGGGTAGTCAGCGAAGAAACATGGCCTAGCCGACTAGGTTCTGAGTTAAAAATCCCGGTGACAAACTACGGATGTGCTTCCGCCGGCAACTCTTGGATTGCAAAGTCCGCTATATACGGAACTCAACTGTTGATTAACACCGGAACTAACCCTGAAGATATTCTTGTTGTGGTAATGTGGTCAGGACTCGACCGTAAAGATGCGTTCATCTCCAAAGAAACACCGCGGTTTGACAGATTAATAAGTAACTCCTCTGTTAATCCTGCGAATTTCGCCTGCAGAGATGAGAAAGTAAATCATTGGAATACGTCAGTAGACAGCGGATATCTGTTAGGGAGCATGAGTTGTGGGTTCGATAATAGAAACATCAACGCTTTTAAGTCTGCACTTATCCGAGATTACTACTGCGATGAAGCACTGGCAATTGAATCGTATGAGAATTTTCTACGGCTTCAGTGGTACTGTGACAGTCACCGGGTGTCGCTGATTAATGTGACATTCATGGACATCCTGCATTACCCTACCTATTCGTATCAGGATCCAGGATGTCAGCGACAAGTATTAACCAAAGACGCATACAGTATGAATGTGGGTCCTCTTTATTCAATGATTGATCTTGATCGTTGGTTACTATGGAACGGAACCGGCGGATCATACGAGTACACCCGAGACAACGGGTTAACGTTTAATGATGGTATGCATCCTAGTCCGGTGGCACACGCACATTATGTCATTAACTTTCTGATACCTAGGATCAATAAATTATGAAACTATTTGTAGCAGGGTGTTCATTCAGTGATTACACCAAAGTTGAAAAGGTATACGGGGAATTTCTTGCAGAGAAATTAGGATGCGAGTATGTGCATGAAGGTGCGGGCGCCGGCAGTAACTGGCGTATCTGGCGCACCATCACGACTCATGTAATGTCCGGAAACCTAACATCAGACGATATACTAGTGGTGCAGTATACTGGTCGAGAGCGTGAAGAATTTTGGACTGACTTCCCACAGCCGGACACGGCTTTTCTGCCGCGAACCATTGACAGTTTAAATACAATTGACAGATGTGCTAACGGTGGCAATATTATACGATTTAAGGCCAACGCTGGGTCCTGGCAAAATAACCCGGAAGAGTGTGATTTTTTTAAGACATATGAAAAGTATTTCGTGAATATTCATTTTGAGAATGAGCGATTTCGGGCACATAATTTTATGTTCCAACATATGCTGATTAGTAATAATATTCGGACAATATTTATTAGAGGAATCCGGGTCCCTCTGTTCCCGGACAAGGAAATATTACCGGAATTTCGGCCGTATGTCTATGACATGGGTTATGAATACGATCCGGCTCATAATCTGTCCCCGTCTGATACTTCGCACTTGAATCAGCTGGGGCACGAAGTTTTTGCAGGCCGGCTATTCGACCACATTGTGAAAGTGAAAATGTGATTGCAGTTTTTACGCTATGGGGTGCCTCTTATAAAAATGCTGAAAACTTAGAGAAAGTACGGCTAGGAGTCGACAGAATTATCCTCTTCGCGCAGGAAGAATTTTCTTGCACCTCTAATAATACGTTTTTTAGAGAACTTGCAGAACAAAGCAACAGTCAGAATGTTCCTTTTGAAATAGTGATAGGATCAAGCAGTCAGTTCCTTTTAAACTTTGATATAACTCATTATAAAAATATTACGATCCATAGCTGGGGAACTTATTGGATGCTACGCATTGTTTCTTTGTTACCCCATGATGAAGCGCCATCTTATGCCCCGGGTCTCACGTATCCTTTTATCTGTTTAAATAATCGATCACATTTACATAGATGTATGATGATAGACCAATTGGAGAAATATGATTTAATAAAAGATGCGGCAGTTAGTTGGAGGGACGAACTACAATCGGGCCACGGTCCCTCCATAAAATTAGACGATCCTTTATTATCGCACCTCCATGATGATAGTTTCCTTTTTAAATATTGGAAACCCAAACGTATATTTTTGACAGAACCTGGTGACCGGCTTGAATCTCTGCAATTAGGCGGCACTCCACAGGAGTATAGGTGTTCCTTTGCACACCTTGTAACTGAATCCTCTGCTGACATTATAATTTTTTCTGAAAAAACGTGTATCCCAATACTACAGGGCAAGCCCTTTATTACATTGGCCGCGCCCGGCTATCACGCTGAATTAATTAAGTTGGGATTTGTCCTGTATGATGAGATGTTTGATTACTCGTTTGACAGAAAAACCGATCTGTCCGTCCGATGTGAGGCTATTGCATTGAACATGAAGAAGATAAGCAAGATGAGTGTACATGAAAGAAAGGCCATGTATTATGGAAAACTTCTACCTAAAATAAAACACAATCATCAGAGATATATGGAAATATTATCGGACACATCACTTGTTCCTGATATAATTAAAGATGCTGTCAAGTATCCTGCTGCATACTATACGGCAGGATATGCGGGTATGCAAAATTTAACGGCCATGTTTTACTACATAAATAAGTCTATATTAACTTGAGAGGATAAAAATGACAACAGTAGCAATGATCGGGGTAGGAAAACTAGGGCAAGATTGTGCTGAGGTAATGGCACTTCATTATGATGTAGTTGGTTATGATGTGGTACCTCGTACTCCTACATTTCCTATGAGGCCGACTATTCAAGAAGCGGTCTCCGGGCGTGATTTAATCTTCATCGCTGCACCAACTGGACATGATCCGATCTATGGCGGTGAGACTCCGACGAGTCATCTGCCAAATAAGGACTTTGACTACACAATCGTCACTGATATTCTCACTGAAGTCAATAAGTATGTAACAAAGGATCAATTAGTTGTGTTGATCAGCACAGTGTTACCGGGCACAGTCCGTAACATTCTGGAGCCGTGCATCACCAATGCCAGATTCATTTACAATCCGTATCTGATTGCTATGGGAACTACAAAATGGGACATGGTCAACCCAGAAATGGTTATCATCGGCACTGACGACGGTGACGTAACTGCTGACGCAAAGATTCTTACTGACTTCTACCGCACGTTCATGGAGAATGATCCGCGATATGAAATTGGAACCTGGGATGAAGCAGAAGCAATCAAGATTTTCTACAATACATTCATCAGCACAAAGGTCGTCTTGGTCAACATGATTCAAGACGTTGCAGAAACAAACGGTAACATCAATGTCGATGTTGTCACTGATGCACTTAAACGATCTACTCAACGCATCACCGGTCCATCGTATATGACTGCTGCAATGAGTGACGGCGGTGCCTGTCACCCAAGAGATAATATTGCTCTGCGTTTTCTTGCTGACAGATTAGACTTGGGATATGACCTGTTTGATGCTATTATGAAAGCCCGCGAAGTTCAGGCTGAGCGTATGGCTCTGCGGTGTCTGGAGAATGGAAACAACGTAACTATCATCGGCAAAGCATACAAACCTAAAGTTCCGTATACTAACGGCTCCGGTAGTTTGCTATTAGGTCACTACATTGAGAAGCACGGCGGGCATGTTAATTACTATGACATTAACACCGGTGACACTGATCTGAAAGCAGATTGGACTCAAGTTTACCTCATTGGTTATTGGGAAGATTATGTATACGAGGCCCTTAAATATTTACCCGGGCACGTAACTGTCATCGATCCATGGCGCCAAGGTATCACTAAAGAACAATGTCAGGCGACAATCATAAATTACGGCGACACTCGAAAAAAAAAATAATTGAACTGCATGATTGGTCCAGGCAATTCTGTGAAGAATGG
>Ga0194060_10001835_pt1 | contig 15188 bp, 15 predicted proteins | sample SepL225m_MetaG_FD_163427 | JGI IMG/M metagenome (GOLD analysis project Ga0194060, IMG submission 163427) | Anoxic zone freshwater microbial communities from boreal shield lake in IISD Experimental Lakes Area, Ontario, Canada - Sep2016-L222-5m | ecosystem: Environmental > Aquatic > Freshwater >...
GGGCGACACCGCCTGCGATCTGCAAACCTTCCCTGATGCCGAGAGACGCAAAGCCGTCAATGTTCCGGAGTGAAATCAGATGCGCCGGGGCGATTTTCTTCTGCTTGATGAGCACCATGATGTCCGTGCCCCCGGCGATAAATTTGGCATTCTCCAGGCTTCCCATCAGATCGATCGCATCTTTGATGGTGTGCGGCTTATGATACTCAAAACGCGTCACGATGTCCCCCCCCTTTTGTCAGGCCCTGGCCTTGCTGAGCCGTTTTCTCTGTCCAACGCCGTCTGGTAATTTACCTTCCGGGACGCATTATTGTCAAGAGTTAGCGTAGCTCCCGGCGCAACATCAAATACACCGCTTGCATTTCCAGCACCGATTCCTGGCGTTGATTACGGAGTTCAAAGCTCAGCTTGACCAGGCCCCGTTGGGGATTCCTGGTCGGTCGGGCCAGGGCGACCCGGCTGTTGACCTGGACGGCATCTCCCAGATAACTGGGTTTCTGGAACTTGACATAATCGAATTCCAGCACGGCCACCATATGATCGAAGAGACCCCGCTGCTGGCACAGCCCCATGGCCATGCTGATCAGTAACGGAGCCGGCAAAATGCGACGGGGGTGTCCCATGGCCTGAGCGGCGCGGTCATCTAAAAAAATCGGGTTTTGCAGTAATGAGAGGTCGGTGAACGTCTTGACATCAGCTTCGGTTATTTGCCGCAGCCCGGTGGCAAATTCGGCTGCAACGACAAACTCCTCAAAATACATTCTGTTCTCCTTAAAACTCAGAAACGTAACGGCATAATCAACATTATTATTGCGATTCTCCTAACATTTCTCCCGTAAAGTAACAACAAAAACTATACCTCAACAAATCCTTGATAAATTTTTACAAATATGTAAGCTCGGGTAGGCCTTGCCCAAACTCATTAAGCTATATTTCGCGCAGCTAATTGCATTTTAAGGAGGGGGAAACGATGATTGTTGATTTTGAGCACCATTACATTCCGGAAACGCTTGCCCGCAAAAAAAATCTGATATCCGACAAAGTGACTTTCGTGGAAAGCGGAGGCATCCGCCGCATAACGGTGCATGCCAAACTCTACGACATGCAGGCCCAGCTCCGCGACATGGATGAGGCAGGCGTCGATGTTTCCGTGCTTTCCTGCGTCATGGGATGGGACGCCCCGCCGGAGGATTGTCGCCTGATAAATGATGATCTTGCCGACCTGCAACAGCAATATCCGGCAAGGTTTGTGGGACTTGCCAGCATTCCCGTCCTGGAGGGCAAGGAGGGCTTAAAAGAATTGGAGCGGGCAATATCGAGCCTGGGTCTGCATGGCGTGACGATTACTGCCCAAGTTGAGGGCCTCTCCCTGGATTCGCCCCGACTTTATGATTTTTATGCCAAGGCAGTAGAACTCGACATACCGATCTATGTCCATCCGTCCTTGTTTCCGGAGGGCTACGATCTGGTCAGAGATTATGATCTGGGAAGGGTTCTGGGACGAGAGCTGGATCTCACCGTTGCAACTACCCGCCTCATCGCCGGCGGAATATTGGATCGCTTTCCCGGCCTCAAGTTCGTGATTGGCCATTTTGGCGGTGGGATTGCCGCAATCAAAGACCGCCTCATGGCGAAAGCATATCGGTTCGGAACGCTCCAGCGTCCCTTTGAAGAATACTTTGATATGCTGTATTTCAACACGGCAGGGTTTGAAGGCGGCCTGATCGCCTTGCATTGCGCGCTGCTCGGAATCCGGCCGGAGCGGCTGGTTTTTGGCTCCGACTACCCGCAGGACTTTACGGGTGTCAATTCCAATTTGGGGAAAGGTATGGGGGCGCTCCGGGAATATATCGCCGCGGTGCGAAGTTTAGCCCTTCCGGAGAATCTCAAGGAAGCAATGCTGGGTAAAACAGCGGCCGGACTGCTGAAGCTAAACGACACCGTCTGATCGTGAAGGCGGTTATGCTAATCGGTTATTGAGGAGGAAGAATCATGGATACGAAGCAGATTGTGACAAATTATCACACTGCCTGGACGAGCGGTGATGTGCAGGCAGCGCGTGCTTACCTGGCAGATGATTTGGATTTTCAAGGAAGCATCGATGCCTTCCGCCGGGCTGATGACTTTATCGTTGCCCTCACGATGTTCCAAAAGATGCTCCGGGGCGTCACGTTACTGCAAAGCTTAGTTTCCGCAAGCAGCGCCGCGTTACTCTATGATTGCGATACGATGAGCCCTGCCGGGGTGATAAGAACAGCCGAGTTCTTCACGGTTGCAAACAATAAGATTACCTCTATCCGGCTGATTTTTGACGCTACGGAGCTGCGAAAGCTTATTGCTCACGGGGCATAACGGTGAAAATCAAAACCAAGCTGTTACTTGCCAAGGTAATTCTTACCAATTCCTTATCGTATGAGGTCAGAAATGGACGAAAAGAGTGCCGTAGAAATCCTGCTCGTGGAAGATAATCCCTATGATGCGGAGATGACGATCAGGGCTTTAAAAGAACAAGACCTGGCCAACAACCTTCACGTGGCCAGGGACGGGGCCGAAGCGCTGGATTATCTTTTTGCCGCCGACGGATCCTTAAAACAGGAAAAACCCAAAGTAATACTCCTGGACTTGAAGCTGCCGAAAGTCAACGGACTGGAGGTTTTGCGCAGGATCAAGTCCGATAAGCGGGCCAAAGCAATCCCCGTAGTAGTGCTGACGTCTTCCAACCAGGAGAGCGACCTGGAGGAGTGCTGCCGATTGGGGGTCAACAGCTTCATTACCAAACCCGTGGAATTTGAAAGCTTCATCAAAGCCGTTTCCGAGCTTGGTTTTTATTGGCTGCTTTTGAATAAAATGCCGGCAGCGAGTCATCTATGAAAGTGTTTGATGGTCTTTACGCCTTCCTCTGGCAGGATTATCGGGAGAATAACTGTAATACCTATCTGATTGACGGTGATACGAAAGTGCTTGTGGACCCCGGTCACCGGCATCTTTTTCCCAAGATCAGGGCAGAGTTGGAAGAAATAGGGATCACTCCGCCGCTGCTTAACATCGTTGCGATAACCCATGGGCATCGTGATCATGTGGGCGCGGCTGGTGAATGCTGCCAGCCGGCACTGCTGGCCATGAATTCCGAGGAATACCGATTCAGCCAAAAACGTTTTGGCGCTGAGCTCAACATCCCCGCTCCCGACTCTTCCCTTGAAGAAGGCCTGTTTACGGCGGGAGAACATCAGTTCCAGGTGCTCATCACACCGGGGCATTCTCCTGCCTCGGTATGCCTTTACTGGCCCCTCAGGAAAGCCCTTTTTGCGGGCGACGTAGTCTTTCAGGATTCCATCGGCCGCGTTGATTTACCGGGCGGAAGCGGTAAGCTCTTGAAGGAAAGCATCCTCAGGATCGAGTTGCTGGATGTGGAATACCTTCTCCCCGGCCACGGTGCCCCCATCGTGGGGAAAGAAAAGGTTCGGGCGAATTTTCAGCAGATCAAAGATTACTGGTTCGATTACCTGTAAGACGCCGCGTGCTGGTGCGGCAGCCCGTAGCGCCACCTAATCCCGTTGGCACGCGACGACCTCTCCGAAATATATCCGATGAAAATCAGTGCTTCCCGCATAGGTTTCTTGCAGAAGCGGTTTTGCCAATGCTGCGGGAACAAGGTCGTTTTTATAAATGACCCGGCATTCAAAATGCAGGACCGCTTCCTCGATAATCGGCGTTTTTACCTGACTGGACGCCATAGTTGTCAGGTGTTTGGCCTCAAATTTATTTACCTCCCTGCCGGAAACGGACCCGCAATATTTCACGATGTCTTCCCTGCCCGGTGCAACGATATTTACGGTAAATTCGCCAGATTCCTCAATAAGTGCATAGGTATACCGGGAAGGACGCACGAGCACCGTAAATACCGGCTTTTTCCAGATGATCCCGAGCGATCCCCAACCGATCGCCATCACATTGGGGATATTGTTATGGCCCTGGCTCACGAGCAGCACACGCCTGACATCAAAAGCCTTGACGGCCTCTTGCTGACATTCCTTGAAGTCCACCATCTTTTTTGCCATACCAAACCTCCCTAACGTGCGTGGGCAATTTCCTTAATCGAGTCCGCCAAGAAAAACCTTTGGAGCAAATTGAGCTGACTCACGAGCAATCGGGAGGGTGGCATCCACCCTCCCTGACGATGCCCTGCGGCTACGCCACTTTCGGCAGACCTTTGATCTTCTCCCAGGACTCGTCCAGACAACTCTGCGGCAGCGGGACGTCCTCTATGGCGCCGGACAGGTACGTTTCGTATGCCGACATGTCGAAATGCCCATGTCCCGACAGATTGAACAGGATAACCCGCTCCTTGCCCTCTTCCTTGGCACGCTCGGCCTCCACCACGACATGGCGGATGGCGTGGGAAGATTCGGGCGCGGGAATGATCCCTTCCGCCCGGGCAAAGGTTATGGCATCCTTGAAACATTCGGTTTGGTTGTAGGCGTAGGCCTCAATCAGGTTGTCCTTCTTTAATTGGCTGATGATGGGGGCCATGCCATGATAGCGCAGGCCGCCGGCATGAATGCCCGCGGGAGCAAAGTCGTGCCCCAGAGTGTACATCGGCATGAGCGGGGTGGTGGCAACCGCATCACCGAAGTCATAGTGGAAGTGCCCCTTGGTCAGCGTCGGGCAGGCAGCGGGTTCCACACCGACGAGCCGCACCTGTTTACCGGCAAACTTGTCGGCCAGGAAGGGGTTCGCGATGCCCGCGAAGTTGCTGCCGCCGCCGCAGCAGCCGATCACCACATCCGGGTAGTCCCCCGCCAGCTTAAACTGTTTTTGAGCCTCCAGGCCGATGATGGTCTGGTGCAGCAGCACGTGATTCAGCACCGACCCCAGCGTGTATTTGGTATCCTCACGGGGCGCGGCGTCCTCCACAGCCTCGGAAATGGCGATCCCCAGAGAGCCCAGACTGTTGGGATCCTGCGCCAGAATTGCACGGCCGGCGTTGGTGGTATTGGTGGGGCTGGCCACCACTTCGGCTCCATAGATCTGCATGATGTTCTTGCGGTAGGGCTTTTGCTCGAAGCTGATCTTCACCATGTAAACCTTCAGGGGAATGCCAAAGATATTGCAGGCATAGCTCAGGGCGCTGCCCCACTGCCCCGCGCCGGTTTCCGTGGTGATGCGCTTGGTGCCGGCCAGCTTGTTGTAGTAGGCCTGCGGCACGGCGGTGTTGGTCTTGTGGCTTCCCGAGGGGCTCACACCTTCGTATTTGAAATAAATCTTGGCCGGCGTTCCCAGGGCCTGCTCGAAGCGGCGCGCCCGGTACAGCGGCGATGGGCGCCACTGGGCATAGATCGCCAGCACGGGTTCGGGAATGTCAATCCACCGCTGGGTGCTTACCTCCTGCTCGATAAGGTTCATGGGAAACAGCGGCGCGAAGTCCTGCGGTCCCGCCGGCTGCCCGGTGCCCGGGTGCAGTGCCGGAGCCGGCTTGTTCGGCATATCGGCTACTATGTTATACCACTGGCGTGGCATGTCGCTCTCGTTGAGCTGGTATTTGATGGTCTGTGTCATGTTGTTTCCTCCCCTTGCGAATTATCAAGAACCTGGCCTTGAGTCTGCGGAGTATAGATAAAGGTGTTCCGGCATGTCAAGAATATTCGGTGATCTGGCAAGGCTTTTATCGCACATAACTTTACTAATGAAAGTGTAAAATTAATTATGTTGACATGTCATTATTAAAAGTTACAGTAGCCGCAAGAATGGCAGGTCAAAACATATTCTTAGCGCAGCTAACGTGAAGGGGGGCGAGGAAAAAGGCCTGGGTACAGAGGAAAATCGGCACCATCAAAAACGACCTTAAAGGAGGGAAGTTATGACCGAGTCACGAAAGTTTCAAAATCCAGAAGAGGTAAAGCTACCGGCAGAGTTGGACGGTTGGGAAGAAATGTATCCCTCCCAGCGTTTGTTCAGCAAGGATCGGGAGGAGTGGGAGAAAAGACATTTTTGGTTCCAAGACAAGATTCATGCACCCGAACCGCTCTACCCCTTCGATGATATTTTTCAGGAAGCATGGCAGATTGCCCTTTCTCAATACACCACCCGGGTCTTTTGCATACCGCCCGCCCAGGGCATTGCCCAGCGGCTGCTGGGCTGTTACATGTATATAACGGCCGTTGAACCCCCGCCGCCGGAAATCATCGGGCAGAAGGCAGAGCTGTTCGGCAAGCGCGTTCCGTTCGTCTTTCAAAACTACGGGAAGTTATGGGAACAATGGATTCACAAATTTCAGGAACTGGGCAAAGAACTGGAGACCCTCAAGGTACCCGAATTCAGGAAGTTCGTGCCCGATGAAGAAGTCATGCCCATTGTGCGCGGCACCACGGAAGCCTACGATCTGATTGCGGCTTTCAATAGCGCGATTAGCCTCATTTTCAAGGCCTGGCAGTACCATTTCGAGTATCTTAACCTTACCTATCTGGCCTACCTGATGTTTGACGGTACGGCGAAAAAACTGTTCCCCGGCATCAAAGAGAGCACCATCGGGAAAATGGTGGCCGGCGCCGAGGTCAGCATGTTCCGTCCCGAGGAGGAGCTCTGCCGCTTAAGCAGGCTCGCCATTGCCCAGCCGCCCGTCAGCAATATCTTGAAGGAGACTGGCTCGGCAGCCGAGAAGATCGAGAAATTAAAGCAGCACGAAGCCGGACGCATGTGGCTTGAGGAGTTGGACCGGGTCAAGAATCCCTGGTTCTACGTCTCCTGCGGCAGCGGTTGGTATCACTATGAAGGGAGCTGGATAACCAAGCTCGATATCCCGTTCAGCTATATGAAGGGGTACGTGGAACGACTGGAAAAAGGAGAGAGGATCGAGCGGTCCATCACGGGCATTGCGGAAGAACGAGAAAGGATCGTCGCCGAGTATCGCGGCCTGATCAAAACCGATGAGGACAGAAAGTCTTTCGATGACGCCTTTGACACGGTTCGTACGATTTACCGGTATGCGGAAGACCATCTTTTCTGGGTGGAACATTGGCTGCATACCATCTGGTTTGCCAAGGTACGGGAATTCGGCAAGGTATTCAAGGATTTCGGCATCGTGGAAAAGGTGGACGACATCTTCCTCTTCAACAGGTTCGAAATTCCCATGCTGATCGAGGATATTGCTACGACCTGGGCCTTAGGCGAGGGAGTGCCCACCCGCGGGAAATATTGGCAGGCCAAGGCCGCCAAGCGGAAAACAATTCTTGAAGCCGCCCAGAAGTGGATTCCCGTCCCGGCTCTCGGCGTCCCGCCCGAGGAGATCGTGGAGCCGTTTACGGTCATGCTCTGGGGGATCAATACGGCTACGGTGAATGAGTGGCTCAAGGGATCGGATGTAAAACCAGGCGACGTGACCGAATTAAAAGGTTCGGCCGCCTCTGCCGGCATCGCGGAAGGTCCCGCGCGGGTGCTCAAACTCTTGGAGGACATCGTCCACTTGCAGCCCGGTGAAATCCTGGTTGCTCCCTCTACCAATCCTTCCTGGGCCCCAGTTTTCACCAACATCAAGGGGGCGGTAACGGATATCGGCGGCATCACTTCGCATGCGGCCATTGTCTGCCGCGAATATGGGCTGCCGTCGGTAACGGGCACTGGTATAGCCTCGTCGGTAATCAAGACCGGCGACATCATCAGAATTGACGGTTCCACGGGTTTGGTAACCATTGTAAAACGGGTATAGTTATTAGAGTAGGGGCGATTCAACGAATCGCCCCTACTCTATCAGTGAATAAGGAGATAGCATCATGGAGGGTAACTGTATCTATTGGCTGGAGGAACTCCGCAGCAGCGATAACGGCATCGTGGGGAAAAAGTGTGCGAACCTGGGCGAGCTGATGCAGGGAGGCTTTCGCGTTCCCCCCGGATTTGCCCTGAGCATCACTGCCTACGAAAGATTCATGATGGAATCGGGAGTAAAAGAAGAGATAGCCTACTACCTGCGCAATTTCAAAGCGGAGCCCAAAGACATGTCCGATGCCCTGGAATTTGAACGGATCGCCAAGGACATCCGCGCCATTGTGGAAGCGGAAAAAATGCCTGCCGATATGGAAGATGACGTGCGGCAGCACTACCGTGAGCTCTGCCGCAGGACGAATCGCACTGACTTGCCGGTTGCCACGCGCTCTGCCGGCCCGTCCAGCCACCCGGGCCAGTATGAAACCTACCTGCATGTCCGCGGCGAAGAGGACGTAGTGCAAAATATCATCCGTGTCTGGTCCAGCACCTTCAATGCCCGTTCGCTTCTTGCCCGGGCCCGGCACCGGCTGCCGCTGGACTATGACCATATCGGCGTCGCCGTATTGACCATGGTGGATGCCAAGGCCGCCGGCGTCCTATTCACACTGAACCCGGTAAATGGCGACTTGTCCAAGATCGTCATTGAGGGGAGCTGGGGATTGGGAGAAGCGGTTGTTTCCGGAACCGTAACGCCGGACAGCTTTGTAGTGGACAAGATTGTCCTCGAAATCGAAGAAAAACGTATTGCCGCGAAACTGCGGCAATACGCCTATAATACACAAATTGGCCTCATGGAGTATCAGGATACGCCCCACGATCTCGCCACAACGTCCTGCCTCGAAGACCGGGAGATTTTAGAACTGGCGAGGATTGCGAAAAAAATGGAAGGGTACTTCGGCTGCGCTCAGGATGTTGAATGGTGCGTAGCTAAAGACATTCCCTTTCCCGAAAATATCTTTCTTGTTCAGACAAGGCCGGAATCGGTATGGAGCAAGAAGGAGCAGGGCCCTCTGCTGGACAAAAAGACCGGCTTTGAACTCCTCTTCGCCCAGGCAACGACGCCGATAAAGGTAAAGTTTTAGTAAGCTTAGCGGGGTTAGGAAAGAAGGAGGAAACTATGGATCTAAGAGATTTTATTGCCCTTTGTGAAAAAACAGGGAATTTAAAAAGGATAACCGCCGAGGTGGATTGGGACTTGGAGATTTCTCATATCTGCAAGCTCGTGGAAGAGAAATCCGGCCCGGCGCTGTTGTTTGAAAACGTCAAAGGGTACACAAGCCCAGTATTAACGGGTGCCTTCGGAACTACCCAGCGGCTTGCCATGATCCTTGGCCAGGACCCCAGCCTCTCCATGGTCGAACTAACCAAGAAATGGGTGAATCTGGCCGTCAAGGAGGTCATCCCGGCCACGGAATTGAAAAATGGCCCGATTTTCGAGAATATCGTTGACGGGGACAAGGTCGATACCTTCGCCTTTCCCTCACCCCGGTTTTATGAACTGGATGGCGGTCGCTACTTTGGCACGGCGGTCTTCATGGTGATTCAGGATCCCGAGACGGGCGACATCAATCTCGGCACCTATCGCATGGGCATCCTCGACAGTAAATCCGTGGGCGTGCAAATCCTCAAAGGCAAGAAGGCCGACCGGATCATGAAGAAGTACGCCAAGCTCGGCAAGAAGATGCCCGCCTGCGTCATTATCGGCGGCGATCCTTTGCACATCTTTGCCGGCGCCGCCACCGTAGCCAACGCCAAAAGCGGGTACGATGTTGTCGGATCCCTGCGTGGCGCGCCGGTCGAAATAGTACGGAGCCAACTTTTCGGCCTCCCTATTCCGGCAGCCGCTGAAATCGTCCTGGAAGGCGAAATCGACCCCGCCCAGTTGAGAAACGAGGGACCCTTCGGAGAGTATACGGGCTATTATACGGAAGAGCTCATTAAGCCGATTCCCAAACCGGCCCTCGACATCAAGCGGGTCTATTACCGGAACAATCCGATCCTCTGGGAGACGAGCGTGGGCAGGCCCGTGGGCGACCAGCATATGCTCTATGCCTTCGTACGGAATGCGAGCCTGTGGACTGATCTGACCAAAATGGAGATCCCGGGCATCAAGTCGGTGTACACGATGCCGGAAGCCTCGGGACGCTTCTGGGTGGTGGTCTCGGTTAAACAGATGTATCCGGGGCATGCCGACCAGGTGGGTGCAGCAGTGCTCGCCAGCAATACGGGCTCCTACGGCATCAAGGGCGTCATTATTGTGGATGATGATATCGAAGCCGACGATCTGCCGCGGGTATGGTGGGCACTTGGCACGCGCTACAGTCCGGCCCGGGGTACGCAGATTATCAATCGAGGCAGGTCTACTCCTCTCGATCCGGCCATCGGGGCGGATGAAAATAAATTCATCACCTCCCGGATCATCATGGATGCCACCATACCATTCGAGTGGAAAATAAAGCCCACGGAGATCAAGCTCTCCGAGAGCACGCTGGCCAAGGTAAAAGCCCGGTGGAGCGAATACGGCTTTTAGAGGGGGATAAGATGACTTTCGAAAAAAACATCAAAGATGCCAAAGAGCGAGCCAAAAACGTCAAACTCTTCGGGCACGATATCCACGGGGTGTTAACCGCCAACACCATTTTCTGCGATATAACGGGAAACAAGAGCTACGGTTTCTGGCACATGGATGGGTTTGCCGATCTTTCGCTCACGGCCAACGATATCAAGATAGCCTTTCTCGATACGACCTCCATCGATGGAGAAGGGCTGTTCCGGGCCAAAGAACTCAAGCTGGATAAGTTCTATTACCCGGTGACAAATAAGTCGGCCAAGCTGGAGGAACTCAAAAAAGAATTGAACATAACCGATGCCGAGGTGGGCTACCTGGGCTGCGAGCTTTCTGATATCGCAGTGATGAAAAAAGCCGGCTTTGCCGTCGCGACCGCCGACGCCATCGACGAGGTTAAGGGCCTTGCCTGTTACATTACCCATGCGGCGGGTGGCCGGGGCGCCATGCGGGAGGTATGCGAATTTATCCTGCGGGCCATGGGCAAATGGGATGACTGGGTAGAGAAGGTGACCAAGATGGGTTACAAATAGGGGGTAATGGGATGAATAGAGCAGAGGCAATCGCAAAGGCGGAAAAGGTAAAATTCGTTATCCTCGATATCCATGGCGTGCTGACGGACAACACCTTATACTATACCCAGGAGGGGATAAAATCGGAATGCTTTTCGCTTCACGACCGTCTGGGCGTCAAGGCCCTCGTGGAAGCGGGGATCCCGGTTTCCTTCCTCACCTCCAAAATATCCCGCGCCGATGAACAGATGGGTAAAATTTACGGCATTCCCCCGGAACGGCTCTGGGGCCAGTCGGCGAAAATGGCCAAAATCGACGAATTTGAAAAAGAGTCGGGCTACCGGGACGAGGATATCTGCTATGTAGGCGATGAAATGATCGATCTGGGCGTCATGAAACGCGCCGGCTTCTCTGCCGCCCCGGCCGATGGCTCGCAGGAGGCCAGATCAGTTGCCGACTATGTAACGGCCGCCGGCGGCGGCAAAGGCGTCGTGCGGGAATTGGCCCAGTTCATCCTGGAAGCGCAGGGCAGGTGGGCTCAGTTTGTGGAACAGTATAACTAATCCGAGGGAGAAATGAAGATGGCTTATAAGTATTGGAAGGACAACCGGGAATACTTGGCGGCATTGATGAAAAGCGGCGATGCCATTACGGTGAATGAAGAGGTGGATTGGGATTTGGAGATGGGCGCGATTGTGCGTCGGGTCTGCGAAAAAAAGGCCCCTGCCCCCTACTTCAAGCACATCAAGGACTACCCGGGATTTGAGGCTTTTGGCGCCCCACTGGCCACCCATCGCAAACTGGCCGTGGCCTTTGGCATGGACCCGGCTTCCTCCATTCCTGATTTGGCGAAGGAATACCTGAAGAGGACTTCCACTCCGCCCATCAAGCCCCTAATCGTATCGCAAGCTGACGCCCCCTGCCAGGAAGTCGTGCTCACGGGCGATCAGGCAAGCTTGTTGGATTTGCCGGCGCCCATGGTGCATGAAGGCGACGGCGGACGGTACATCTCCACCTGGCATATGGTTGTTGCCAAGGATTTCGATACGGATTTTGTCAACTGGGGCATGTACCGGCAGATGATCTTCGATGAACGGACCATGGTTGGTCCCGTTCTGCCCTTTTCTGATATGGGCAAGTTTTTTTACGGCAAGTATGTGCCGCGCAACCTGCCCATGCCTTTCGCCACGGTGATCGGTCCCGATCCGCTTTCGGCCATCGCCGCCTCGGCGCCCTCCCCCATTGCCGAGGAGGAGTTCGCGGGGATGCTCATGGGCGAGCCCGTGGAGCTGGTCAAATGCCGCACCAACGATCTCTACGTGCCGGCCCATTCAGAAATTATCATTGAAGGGGTGGTGATACCCAACATAGCCATCGATGAGGGTCCCTTCGGCGAATATACGGGCTACCGGGTAACGCCGAGAGACAAGCGGGCGGTTTATCGCGTCCAGGCGATTACCATGCGGAAGAAACCGATCATGACCGTGTCGGTCATGGGCGTACCGACCGATGAGGGCCAGCTGCTCCGCTCCTTCTCCCTGGGATTGGAAATGGATAAATTGTTGAGAGACCAGGGCATTCCCATTACGGGCGTCTACATGCTGCCCGAATCCACCCACCATCTCGTGGTGGTTGGGGTAAAACCGGTCTATGCCAATATCGCGAGCCAGGTGGCCCAGCTCGTCTTCGGCAGCAAGCTCGGCCCCTGGTTCCACATGGTGGTCGTCGTGGATGATAAGACGGATATCTACAGCAAGGATGCCCTCATCCATGCCCTGTCCACAAAATGCGATCCCGGCAAAGGAATCCGTGTTTATAAAGACTCGGTGGGAACGCCGTTCTATCCTTTCCTCGACCAGGAAGACAGAAAGCATGGCCGCGTGGACAAGGTGGTCTTTGACTGTCTGCTCCCCACGGATTGGGCTGCCGATCAGATCCCGACCAAGGTTTCGTTCGACAACGTCTACCCGCAGGATATCCAGGAAAAAGTGCTTGCCAAATGGAAAACATACGGCTTTACAGAATAAATCAATGAAGGAGGGTCAGCATGGCCGTTTATGATACGTTTATCTTGGAAAATGTCGAGGGATTTAGTGAAAACCAGGAACTGGTAACGGTCCTCAGAGATCTTACGGCGGGGAAAAAGAAGTATAATTCCGCTTATGCTAAAATAAAGATGTCTCCGGACCCCCAAAAATACCCCCATACCCTGTTCATCCGGCAGGGGAAGGGCATGCTGCTGAAGAACACCTACTCCATGGAAATCCTGTCCTGGATAAACATGATACCGGCGGGATTATAGAAACGGGGACTGGGATGATCAATTCACTGCGAGACTATCTCGAGCTGCTGCGTGAGAAAAACCTTCTCCTTGAGGTGCAGGAGCAGGTTTTCCGGGAAGATCTGCCGGAACTGATCGATAATCTGCAAGATTCGGGAAAAGCGCTTTTGTTTACCCACATCGCCGGCTATTCCGGCCGCGTGGCGGCCAACCTGGTGCCCTCGCAGGATTGCTTCGCCCATATTTTTGAAACAACGGGCAATCAGTATGAATATTTTGTAAATGGCTTGAAGAGGCGGGAGAAGAAGTTACCTTCCGTCGAGCATGACCTGGTGTCCATTGCCATGGATGGGCAGGAACTGCTCGATCACCTGCCGATTTTGAAGCATTATGAGCAGGACTCGGCGCCCTTTATTACGGCAGCCATCGCCTCTTCCCGTGATCCCGAAACGGGCAACCTTGCCCGGGGCATCCACCGCCTGGAATGGAGAAAAGGGAACCGCGTCGGCATCGCCCTGCTTAACCCGCCGCTGAGCGAACTCATGGAAAAATATAAGCGGCTGCAGAGGCCAATGCCCATTTCCCTCTCTATCGGCAATGATTTGGCGGTGCTGCTGGCCATGGCCCTCAAGCCCCAGCTGGATACGGATAAGCTGGAAATTGCCGGAGGCTTGAAGGGAAGAGGCATCGAGACCATCAGTTCCTTCGATTCCGACATCGACGTCCCCAGGACCGGCGAGATACTGCTGGAAGGCTTCGTAGACTACGATGATTGCCGGTCCGACGGTCCGTTGGGGGAAATCAGCGGTTATTATATGCGCTTGCGGGAAACGCCGACCGTCGTTGTGAAGAGGCTCTCCTGCCGGCCCTCTCCCATCTACCATGCCCTTCTGCCCACCTGCCTTGAGGCCGACATGTACTTGACCTTCGTGAGTTATGCCCACATCCACGAAACGCTCCTGCGGCTGTTCCCCTTTGTAATGCAGATGCACTTCATCCCCCGGACCTTCGGCTCCTCAGTTGTCGTCCAGGTCAAGGGCGTCGAGAGCCAGCGCATCAGAAGCCTGATCACGTTTGTTTTGTCCTTCCCCATGATCAAGAAGGTGGTGGTGGTGGATGAAGATGTGGACACGGAAGATGCCCGGGACGTGGAGTGGGCCGTGGCCACCAGATTCGATCCCCGTAAGGATTTGATTGTCATCGACAACCTGCCCGTTCAACCGATAGACCCGCAAAAAAAAGAAGGCCAGGGCCTCACCAAGATGGGCATGAATGCCACGGCCTTTGGCAAGAACATCGAGGCCCGCGCCAAAATTGCTCGGGGCGAACGGACGAGGATTGAGGCCATCATAGAAACGCATAACTCGTCCACCACACTGTCCTAATTACTGTCAGTGGAGTCGCACGTTTAATAAGGACCAACAATTCGTAACAAGAGAAAAATTTCTTTCCCATCTTTTCCAGCTTAATATTTAAGTTTGTCCGCCGGATGAGTGATTCATCCGCTTTCTCGGTCTCGAGTTGACCTCGCCACTCGATTTTTTTGAAAGCTGAATGGTATTTGCGACAAAACGAACATATTTACGAAGGGGGAAAAATGAAGCTGAGAACCTTTTTTTCTTTGTGTGTCCTGATTGCCTTTTTAAATGTCCTGTTTTTTGTCTGCACCGCTTCTGCTGATAAGCACGAACACGATGAAATCACAAATGCTATCCGCCAGAAGCAATCCCGCTGGACAGTCAGAGATACATCCGTTTCCAAATTGCCTGCAGAAGAAAGAAAAAAACGGCTGGGGTCGCAAGTCCCAGCGGGTTCCTTTAAAGGAACAACATTGACGGTACCCGTTCTTCCCCTGCCGGTTAAAATTGACTGGCGTGATTACAGCGGCGGCAACTATGTGACGCCTGTCAAAGAGCAGGGCATGTGCGGCGCTTGCTGGGCATTTGCGGCCACGGCCGCGCTGGAATCGAAAGTGCTCATTTCTCAAGATTCGCCCGGCGTCCCCATTGACCTTTCCGAGCAGATTCTTACCTCATGCAGTGGCGCAGGAACCTGTGCCGCAGGAGCTATC
>Ga0194060_10001837_pt1 | contig 15184 bp, 11 predicted proteins | sample SepL225m_MetaG_FD_163427 | JGI IMG/M metagenome (GOLD analysis project Ga0194060, IMG submission 163427) | Anoxic zone freshwater microbial communities from boreal shield lake in IISD Experimental Lakes Area, Ontario, Canada - Sep2016-L222-5m | ecosystem: Environmental > Aquatic > Freshwater >...
CTCTATGACATCCCCCCCCCGAAAAATTATGCCGAGCGAGGCCGAACGGCTGCATGCCGCAAGGACTGCTGCCGGGATAGCAAGTCCGATGGCGCAGGGGCAGGCGATCAACATAACTGAAACTGAAGACATCAGCGCTCTCCCCACTGTTTCACCCAGCAGAAAGCATCTGCCGAGCAGAACCGACAGCGACAGCAGAATAACCGCAGGGACAAACCACCCGGAAACACGGTCAGCCAGAAGCTGTATCCGTGGTTTTCCGGCCTGAGCCATCTGCACCAGTGACGCAACCCGCATCATATAGCTCTGCCCGACCGGCCGCAGCGCCTGAACCGTGACTGGCGCGACTACATTGACGCAGCCGGAGCGGACTTCAGCGCCAGCCCCAAGCAGTACCGGAACACTCTCGCCGGTTGCAAGGGACTGATCGACCTCGGTAACGCCGTCAACGATCAGGCAATCCACCGGGAAACGCTCACCCTGTCTGACCAGCAGCAGGTTCCCCGGCCTGATCTCATCTACCTTCACCTCTCTGTTTACTCCGTCTTCAACAAGCGTTGCCAACTGCGGAACCGATGCGTACAGGGCACTGATGCCTGACACGGCGCGCCTGCGAATCGAAAGCTCCAGAAGACGACCAACCAGCACAAAAGTAACGATCATCGCCGCGCTTTCAAAATAGGTCTCCTGACCGGCAAAGGCGGCCCAGAAACTGTAGGCAAAGGCCGAAAGCGCGCCTACCGCAATGAGAAGATCCATGCCGGGGGAACGTGTCCTGATTGAGCGCCATGCTCCGCTTAAAAAAGGGAAACCGGAGTAGAAGACAACCGGAGTCGTGACCGCCAGCGAGACGTACTGCAGAAACTGCTTCATGTCGGCAGCCATCCCCTGGAAATAACCGGCATAAAGCGCATATGAGTATGCCATCAACTGCATGGTCAGGAAGAGTGCCGTGCCGAAGCGGATCAGCAGATCGTCCCGCTCGCGGCGGGAGTCATGTTCGGATCGCTCCGCTGAATATGGCCTGGGGGAGTAACCGAGGCGGGTTATCAGCGCAAATATCTCTACAGGCCCGGTGAGATCGGCGTTAAAGCGGAACGAGGCGATGCCGCCGCTGTATGAGATGCTGACATGTTCGACACCTGGCATGGCACCGACCATCCGCTCCAGCAGCCAGATGCATGAGGGGCAGGTGATGCCGCCGATCAGGATGTCGATCCGGCATAAATCACCTTCCGGAATAATATGTTGAAGTAAGTCAGCTTCAGTAAAGCTTGAAGTTTCCAGTTCGTTTACGGTGGGGGTCAGGCGGTCGCTCCGTTGATAGAACTGCGCCAGACCTGCGCCGCAGATGAGTGAGTAAGCACCCTTGCAGCCGTGACAGCAGAACAGTTTGATGGAACCGTCGTCAGCAGTAACTTCGAGCGGTTTCCAGCGGAAAGTTATTCCGCAGTGATCGCAGGTTGACTGCGGCAGAGCTGTCATGGTTTGATAGCCACCGCTGCAAGACTCTTATCACCTTCGACAAGCTGAAGGTTCAGCACTTTTGAGCTTTTGCCGGAGCGATTGTGGCGAATCACAAACGTAACTTCGGTATGCTCATTTCCCGGAATTTTTATATCAGCAACCGGCCCAAGGAGAGAAGCTTCGCCAACCTCGTTTGATGAAACTCTGATACTGAATTTTCTGGGCAGTTCCGAGCGGTTGCCGATGGTAGCCCGCCAGGGCTGCAACTGAAATCCGTCCGGCGTCACTTTAGGCTCAACAGATGCGATACGCTGTACGGCAAAAGCTGCCTGCTTTCTTCCGATCAGACCCAGGAAGAGTGCCGCTCCGAGCAGGAGCGAAAGTGTGAATAGCGCGATTGCTTTACTCCCGAACTTTAGACGCCCCCCTTTCACTTCGCCAAAACGGTAATCAATAAGGCCGGAGCGATCCGGTCTCTTTGCCATGACGTCCCGGCAGGCATCGATACATCTGCCGCAGTTTATGCACTCGATCTGGAACCCTTCCCTGACATCAATCTCCATCGGGCAGGTTCGCACACAGGCTCCGCAGCGGAGGCAGTGCTCTCTCGTCTCCTGCAGAAAAGCGAGATTAAGCGTTCCGGTATCGATCAGGGCCGCCTGGAATCTGCCATATGGACAGTAACTCCGGCAGAAACTCCGCTTCACCAGAATCAGGTTCAGGTAGCCAAAAAGGGTGATACAGAGGAAGAAGGTGAAAAAAATCGGGTAGGTTGAAAAATTCAGAAGGCGATCTGCGACCATGACGGGTGGGACAAACCAGCAGAAAAGATTGAAAGAGATCGGGGCGGATATTAAGAACGCGGAGAGATGTTCTATAGTCCTCGAAGCGAGCGGCGACAACTTTTTTCTAAAGCGTTTCCAGATCAGTTCGTGGAGATCGTTAAAGATTGTCTGTGGACAGAGCCAGCCGCACCAGACCCGCCCCAGTATCACCGTCAGAAGCAGGAAGAGTACGGTGCCAAAGAGTATCGCCAGCAGCAGCAGGTAGAACTGATCGACCCGGACAGCTATCCCGGCCATGAAGAGCGTCCGGAGGGTTATGTCCATCCGCAGGAGTGGGTTGCCGCCAACGGTAGCAAAGGGGAGCAGCAGAGCCGCAATGATAAGGAACGCTTGGACAAGCCGGCGTTTGGAAGAAATATGGGACAATGGCATTACGTGTCCACCTTCATATCTGGAAGTTTTTTCTCTGTAAGTTTCACAACTGACAAAACCGGTATACCACAGAAATTGTACTAACCAGTTTCTTTTATGCATTGACGGCGGTTCATTTCAAGTGCTATCTTCGCAAAATCTGCCATTCCGGCAGGGCTTTTGGCCGGAATCCAGGTTGTAACTGCCTGAAAAATATGGTTCCCGGATAGAACCCTTCCGGGATGACAACCTTTTTGCAATAGGCCAGATTTTAACCGGCAATACCAGGGGGGCTCGTGAGAAAAACAGATGGCTTCACCGATTACTACGAACTGCTTCAATTAAGTTCGAACGCCGACACTAACACCATTGAGCGTATTTTTCGTCATCTCGCCAAGATGTACCACCCTGATAATACTGAATCCGCTGACAATGCCCGCTTTAACCAGATAGTGGAGGCTCACAAGACTCTCTCTAATCCTGAAGCCCGCGCCGGATATGACGTCAAATATCAGGATTTCTGGAATCGCAAGTGGAAGCTGGCTTCGGAGGCGAGCGACGGCTCTGCGTTCAACGATGACAAGGTTACTCGCGATCGCCTGCTCTCGTTGCTGTATGTTCAGCGTCGGCGTGATATGAACAACCCAGGGATGGGTGAGTATGAGATTGCCCGTCTCATTCGTACCCCGGTTGAACTGGTTGAATTCCATGTCTGGTACTTAAGGGCAAAAGGATGGGTGGAACGACATGTCACCGGACAGCTTGCGATCAGCGCATTGGGTGTGGATCAGGTTGAGCAGAACCGTCTCCAGTTCAGCCCCGACCGCCTGATTGAGTCTACCAATGTCGCCAGTGAAGGGGGCAAGGAAAATTTTGTGGCGTTGGATGAGGGTTGAATTGCTCAAAATTACCTTGACTTGAACAACAGATTCAGGCTATTAGATCAATCCCTGCATGGTGGCTATGGTGAAGCGGTTAACACTTACGACTGTGACTCGTACATACGAGGGTTCAAATCCCTCTAGCCACCCCAAATATATTTGTAACCTGTTGATATAACGATAGGTTATTTTCAATAAAAAAGGTTTCTCTGTGTATGGTACTCAATTTGGTACACACGGAGAAACCTTTTGCTTTATCTGGTAAAAAGAAATTGGGTATTTTTTTTCGTACTCGTGTTACGAAAGCACATTCAAAAATAAATTCCTTCTCCTGAAAGCAAAAGGCTACTGATAAAACAGCACAAAAAAAAGGTGTCACGCAATCTGCGTAACACCTTGATTTTTTTCTGGTAGGCGCGGGCGGTGTCGAACCGCCGACCTCTACCGTGTCAGGGTAGCGCTCTCCCGCTGAGCTACGCGCCTACATCAAAAAGCCGTGAACTAATATCAAGTCGTCTAACAGATGTCAAGCTGATTTTGCAATTTTTCCAGTCTAGCCACATTCTCGACATGCATGGTCTGCGGAAACATATCGACCGGCTGGATCTCACGGCAGATATATCCAAGATTCGCAAGGACGGCCAGATCACGAGCAAGTGTTGCGGGGGAGCAGGATACATAGATAACCGAACGGGGTGCCAGTGCCGCCACCCGCTCAAGAACATTTTTGTCACACCCCCTGCGCGGAGGGTTTAAAACAGCGACATCCACCTTCTGTTTTTCTCCGGCAAGCTCTTCCAGCAACAAGGCGGCATCACCAGCCTCAAAGCGGCAGTTGCTTATTCTATTCAGCTTTGCATTCAGGCGGGCATCTGCTACAGCCTCCTCCACCACCTCAAATCCGATCACCTCACCGGCCTCACCAGCCAGAAAGAGCGAGATTCCACCAATGCCGCAGTAGAGATCCAGAACTGTCTCACTCCTCTCCAGCCCAGCCCACTCCCTGACCTGGTTATAAATCAGGGTAGCACCGCTGTTATTAACCTGAAAAAACGAGCGGGGTGATATTCTGAAAGAGACCTCCCCTACCCTCTCTGTCAGATGCTGTTTAGGTGTCAGGAAAAAATCTTTCTGCCCCAGAATCACATTCCCTTCAGAACTGTTCACATTCTGGACGACAACTTCAATCTCCGGTACCAGTTCCTGAACAAAACGGCCAAGATGATGGATTTCATTATAAGAGCGTTTTGAAGTTACAAACACCACCATCGCTTTTTTTTCGTAAGTTGATACCCGCACAACCAGATACCTGAGAAGGCCCATCCTGCTCTGCGGGTTGTATACCGGCACCTTCCCCTTTTTAATCCCTTTTCTGACCGCTTCCACCACCCTGTTGATGAGCGGGTTATGAAGCGGACAGTCAACAAGATCATAAACAGCATGGCTTGCTCGCCGGTATATGCCGATAAACGGCTCGGAAAATTTCCCTGCCACGCTCAATTTTGCCGTGGTGCGATAATGGATCAGGTTATCCGGTGAAAGGAGCTGGTGAACGGTGATATCTGAAAGTTCCGGAAATTTAGCCAGCTCGGAGAGAATCATGCCCCGCTTCCAGACCTTCTGTTCTGTGTACTTCATGGCGATAAGCGGGCAGCCGCCACAATCTGCGCTCTCACTGCATGGGGGACGTCTGCTTCGGAGCGGAGATGGCTGCAGGAGTTTTCTTACATGACAGAATGCCGTGCCACCTGCAACGTGGTCTACGACGGCAGATACCATATCACCCGGCAGAGCCCCGCTGACACGAAGCGTCATCCCATCTTCACTCCGTGCGGTGCCATAACCATCCTCGTCCAGAGTGGAAACTCGCAACTCAAGGATGGCGTTGCGAACGAGACGAGTGAATGATTTTTTGGGGGGAGTGGAAGTATCAGGAATTGTTGCGGATGGACGAGGTTTTATATAGTAGTTTTTCAAAATTATTTTCCTTGTAATAATAAAAAATCCCTGAACTGCCGGAAAGCCTGCCCCCGGTGACTGATTCTGTTCTTCTCTTCCAACTGCAGTTCCGCCATTGTGCAGTCATAACCTTCAACCAGAAAAAGCGGATCATAGCCAAATCCGCCGTTCCCCTGCGGTGCGTCAAGGATTGTCCCCCCTACCCTGCCGGTAAAGATATGCTCCCCCCCATCAGGGGTCATAAAAGCCAGCGCACAGACAAAAGCTGCCTTCCGCTTTACAGGCTCAATCCCCTTCAACGCAAGGAGAAGCCTTTCATTGTTGGCGGCATCCCCTCCCCCTTCACCGGCGAAGCGGGCAGAATATACACCAGGTTGTCCATCCAGAATATCAACCGCCAGCCCGGAATCATCAGCCAGAGCCGGCTTACCTGTAAAAAGCATCGCCTCACGAGCTTTTTTGAGAGCATTAGCCTCAAAAGTCGTCCCATCCTCCAGAGTATCCGGAAAGTCAGGAAGATCGGCTGCAGAGATGACCACCTCAACCAGATCTTCAAGAAGTGCCTGTATCTCTTTTATTTTGCCACGGTTTTTTGTTGCGACTATAAGTTCCTTCATCGAGCCAGTGCCTCACTCTGAATTTCGAACAGGCGACGGATACCTTCGGCGGCAAGTTCCCGCATGGCATCCATCTGGAAGACGGTAAACGGTTCTGTTTCGGCGGTTCCCTGAACCTCAACAAAGCGATTACTGGCGGTCATGACAAAGTTCATATCCACCTGGGCGGCAGAATCCTCCGGATAGTTGAGATCCAGCAGCACTTCACCGTTTAAAATACCGACACTGACGGCAGCAACCGCCTCTTTAAGAGGTAATTCCTTCAGAACTCCCTTGTCACGCAGAGTCGCCAGCGCATCAGTCAAGGCGATATACGCACCTGTTATGGATGCGGTGCGGGTTCCACCGTCAGCCTGGATGACATCGCAGTCTATCGTGATTGAACGCTCGCCAAGTTTTGTGAGATCGGTTACAGCCCGCAGGGATCTTCCTATCAGACGCTGTATTTCGAGGGTTCGTCCTGTCTGCTTTCCTTTGGCCGCCTCGCGGGGAGAACGGGTGTGTGTAGCCCGAGGCAGCATGGCGTACTCCGCTGTCACCCAACCGGTTCCCTTCCCCTTTAAAAACGGGGGGACAGATTCTTCCACCGACGCGGTGCAGAGAACCTTTGTGTCGCCAAACTCAATAAGAACCGAACCTTCGGCATGTCTGGTAAAATTGCGTGTAATCTTTATCTGGCGTAAACTGGCTGCAGAGCGACCGTCATTTCTCATGTAAGTTCCTCACTCTCTTTAATAGCAACAATTTACAGTTGCTTACTCTCTTTCACTTTATACTGATAATACAGCACCACAAGAAAAAATGGAAATACAGCCGACAAAACTCCCCATAACAGGGGATTTTTACCTCGGCGCTTTGCGAGATAAATTGCAACAGCGCCCGGCAGACCGAACCACAAAAGCAGGAACACTATTTCATTCATTGTCTCCACCTTTTTCATTTGAATTTTTCTGCCTGTTTGCCTGATGCGGTTGCAACCGGTGCAATATACACATTTATCGTTTTGCCTTACAATTTAAAAAATGATACACCTGACCGACAGAAAAAATTCAGACATATCACCATCAATTCAAAACGGAGACTTTAATGCCCCATACTGACCTGACCTGGAACACCGACCTGCTCTACTCCTCCCCTGACTCACCTCAGCTTGAGACCGAACTCAGCCGGTTTGATGAGCTGGTTGCCGCTTTCCGCGAGCGGTACTTTCAAAAAGTTGCAAGCCTTGATGACAGCGCTCTCCTTGCATCGATCCGCGAATACGAAGCGTTGAACAGTAATATGTCAAAGCCGTTCTGCTACGCACACCTGCTGTTCGCTTCCGATTCCGGCAACGCCGTATACAGAGCTTTCAGTCAGCAATGTTCAGAGCTTGGCAACAGGCTTTCACAAGAGCTGCTCTTTTTTGATCTGGAACTGATGGAGCTGAATAACGATCGTGTCGATTTATTTTACCTGTATGAAGGTGTCGGCCTCTATAAACACTACCTGGAGGGAATCCGTAAATTTCGGCCTCATGCTCTTAAGGAAAATGAGGAGCGTCTGCTGACACGCAAAGATCTTACCGGCATCCGCGCCTTTTCTAAACTCTTCGACGAACTCTCAGCATCATTTTGCTACAAGATGGAGCTGGATGGTGAAGAGAAAGAGTTCACCGGCGAAGAGTTACTCTCTCTGCTGCATCACACATCGGCCGATGTCCGTTTCCGGGCAATGACAGTTTTCCTTGAAAAACATGCAGAGCATGGCATTGTATTTAACTCGGTTTTCAACAATATGGCGCTCGATCATGGGCAGGATATGGAGCTTCGCAACTATGCCTCCCCCATTCAGCCTACAAACATCGGCAATGAGATCTCTGACGAAGCGGTCGAGCAGTTGATGAGCATTACCGAGTCAAACTATGGCCTTGCCAGGGAGTATTTTCGCATGAAAGCCAGAATGCTCGGCGTTGAAAAACTCAGAAATTGTGATGTTTATGCTCCGGTGGCCGAGGTGGAAATAAAATATGATTTTCGCGATGCCAGAACATTGGTAGTCGATTCCTATAAAAATTACGATTTAGAGTTCGGCAACATTGTTGATGCTTTTTTCCGTGAGCGCAGAGTTGACGTACTCCCACGCACAGGCAAATCCGGGGGAGCCTTTGCGATGGGCATATCTCCGGAGGTGCCACCATTTCTGCTACTGAACTTTACCGGAACACTCCGAGATCTTGCGACAATTGCCCATGAAGCGGGACACGGCCTGCATTTTGTCCTGTCGCAGAAGCAGACATTACTGAACTACCACGCCCCTCTTCCTTTGGCTGAAACGGCATCGGTATTTGGTGAAATGCTCCTTACCAGACGCATGCTGGATAGCGAAAGTGATCCGACTGTCAGAAGATCACTGCTCTGTGCCAACATCGAAGATATCATCGCCACCACCTTCAGACAGACCGTTCTGACCCGTTTCGAGTTGCGTCTGCACAAAGAGCGCAAAGCGGGGCTTCTCTCTAACGACCGTATCGCTGATATCTGGCTGGAGGAAAACGCCAGACTCTTCGGGGATTCAGTTGATATGATTCCGGCTTATCGCTGGGGGTGGAGCTACATCAGCCATTTTATTCACAGCCGTTTCTACTGCTATTCTTACACCTTTGCGGAACTGCTGGTTCTGGCACTGTTTCAGAAGTTCCGCGAGGATAAGGAGTCATTCAAACCCGGATATCGGGCACTGCTGGAATCGGGCGGTTCGCTGTCACCTGCCGATACGGCCAGCCTGGCAGGGATTGACATCAATACAGGTGATTTCTGGCAGAAAGGGTATGATTTTCTTGGAGGCTTGATCGATGAATTGAAAGTGATTGTCTGACAGCTCCCGGACTTTTATTCCACGGGAAGGGTGATGATGAATCTGCATCCGCCCGCTTCCGGTGTTTCTACTGATACCGTGCCACCGTGAGCCGAAATAATCCGGTAGATGATTGCCAGGCCAAGACCGGTTCCTTCGCTCTTGGTTGTCCAGAACGGCTCGAACAGGTGCTGCGCAGCCTCCTCGCTTATTCCGCACCCTGAGTCAGTAATAGCGATCCTGATAACAGGTGTTTTCTTGTATGCATCAGCCCCCCGCAGCAGATAACTGGATTCAATCTCGATATTGCCTTCCGAATTCATCGCATCTGCCGAATTCTGGAAGATATTTATCATGACCTGTCTCAATTGGTTGGGATCAGCCTCCAGAGTCATAAACGACGGTATCGTATTTGATATAGAGATATTTGAAAAACGTGGATCGGATGAAATTAAGAGGCAAACATCCTCGACAAAGGAAGCAAGCTCAATCCGCTCTATCGAAGGTGAGACAGGTCGGGCATATACCAGAAATTCAGATATCAGAAGATTAAGTCGATCTGCTTCACGCATGACTATTGCGAGCAATCTCCTGTCACTTTCGTCAACATCTGAATGCGACGAAAGAAGCTGCACGGAGCCGCAAATGGCCGCCAGTGGATTGCGGATTTCGTGTGCCATTCGGGCGGAGAGTTCACCCAAAGCGGCCAATCGATCCGATTTTTTAAGTTCTGACTCCATGCGCTTAATGGCGGATACATCCCAGAAGCTTATGATGAAACCGGCCAGGGAGCCGGTGCTGTCGTCAAAGGGGGCGGCACGATATCCAAGTTGAATCCTGACATTATCTCTGGTCAGATATTCAAACTCTCCGCTAATCGCGGTTGTCAGTTCATTAAGGTAATCCTCAAAACATTCAAAGAGAGAAGCTATCGGCGTATTATAAATCTCTTTCAGCGAGATACCGGTAAGTCTTTCCGCATATGGGTTAAACACACGGATAAGACCGTCTGCATTGGTTGTTAGCAACCCTGTCTCGATATTGCTTACAATAGTTGAGTTTAACTGCGAAAGCTCTTCAAAATTTATCGTTTTTTCATGGAGTTCTGCCTCACTTTTTCGGGCGCGCTCGGCGAGGTAACCGGTAATAAACGCTGTAAGACCAAACCCCATGAGGTTGATAAATATTGTATAGAAGAGGTGTGATGCGCCAAGCTCGATAGCTACATCAGGCTTTAACCCTATGGCTGAAAGATTACCAAAGTATTGGAAATCGATCATGGCTCCGTACAGTATCCCGCATAAAGATGCTGTGTAGAGTGCCTGCTTTCGTCCAAGCAGCAGACCGGCATTCATAATCGAGAGGAGGTACAAAAAGGAGTATGGACTGGCGATACCGCCTGTGAAAAGCAAAAGGAGCGAAACAAACAGTAAATCCCAGATTATCTGGAGATAGGTGAGAAAAAATCTGTACCGCTCAAATCTTATAAAAGCGTGAGACAGGATAGAAAAGCTAAAGGAGAATACCATCAGCCTGACAATGCCGGGGCGTATGATACTCTCCTCTATTGATGGGCTTTGATACTCAAAAAGCAGCGTGGAAGCCAGAAAGAGAAAAGCAACGACCATTCTGGCATAAATGAAGAACCTCAGCCTCCGTTCCGGGCCCATGACTAGCCGCCGACCGCCCCCGCCAGCTTGAATATCGGCAGATACATGGCGACCACCAGTCCGCCAACAGTAGTTCCGAGAAAAACCATGAGAAGCGGTTCCATCATGGCGGTCATGGCGCTGACTGCGTCGTCAACTTCATCGTCATAGAAATCAGCAATCTTATTGAGCATTGTATCCATGGCTCCGGTCGCCTCACCTACAGAAATCATCTGCACCACCATAGGTGGGAAAACCCCGCAGGCGGCGAGCGGCTCCGCCATCGTCTTTCCTTCGGATATGGCCTGCCGGACGCTGTAAATGGCCTCTTCCACAATCTTGTTGCCGGCTGTCTTGGCAACAATTTCAAGTCCATCCATTATCGGCACACCGGAGCTGACCATGGTTCCAAGAGTTCTGGTGAATTTTGCTACGGCTACTTTCCTGATAAGTGGGCCGACAATAGGAGCCCTTAGAGCCATCCGGTCGATATTTTTCTGGCCGCCGGGGGTGGCATAATATTTTTTTATAACCCAGACAAGCGCATAGAAACCACCAATAATAACAACAATATACTTTATAAGAAAGTTGCTGAGCGCGATTACAAACTTTGTAGGTGCTGGTAACTCACCACCAAACTCGACAAACATTTTGGCAAAAGTCGGAATAACAAAAACCAGGATAACGCCTACAACTATCACGGCAATCGACATGATTGTAATCGGATAAACCATGGCCCCCTTGATCTGTTTTTTCAACTTCATCGCCTTTTCAATGTAGGCTGCCAGGCGGGAAAGAATAGTGTCAAGAATACCACCGATCTCACCTGCGGCAATGAGATTTACAAAAAGCTGGTCAAAGGCTTTTGGGTGCTTGGCTAAGGCATCGGCAAAGGTAGATCCGCTTTCAACGCTCTCTTTAACCTTTACCAGAATATCCTTGAATGTCTTGTTTTCCTGTTGACTGGAAAGGATATCCAGACATTGAACAAGTGGCAGGCCGGAGTCGATCATGGTGGCAAACTGGCGAGTGAAAACAACAAGATCCTTGGTGTCAATCTTGCCACCACCGCCAAATTTGGGCAGTTTAAAGCCGATCCCTTTGGCATCAGATTTGATTGTTATATTACTGAAACCGTATCTTTTAAGCTGCGCCTCAACAATATCAACGGTGGCCGCCTCCATAACACCCTTTTGGGTGCCACCTGTCCTGGTACGCGCTTCCCAGTTAAAATTTGGCATTATCGCTCTCCTTATCGATCAATCAGTGCATCTGCGGGCGACGCTGCATGGTGGATGCAGGACTGCTTATCATCTGTTTGAGTTCATCCGGATCCTGTGAGCGCCCGATTGCGTCTTCAAGTGATATGTGACGTTTCTGAAAGAGGGTATAAAGTGCCTGATTCATGGTCTGCATACCAAACTTATCCTGGCCAACCTGCATCTGGGAATAAATCTGATGAACCTTGTCTTCTCGTATCAGATTGCGGATAGCTGCATTTGGAACCATTATCTCAAGAGCCATCGCCCGCCCTTTGGAATTCAGCTTTGGAATAAGCAACTGCGAAATGACCCCTTCAAGTACAAACGACAACTGGGCTCTTATCTGTGACTGCTGGTGCGGAGGAAATACATCCACGATGCGGTTGATGGTCTGAACGCATGAATTGGTGTGCAGGGTAGCCAGACAGAGATGGCCGGTTTCAGAGAGGGTGAGAGCTGCCTCAATAGTCTCCAAATCCCGCAATTCCCCAACCAGCACGACATCGGGATCCTGGCGCAGAACATATCTGAGCGCATTTTTGAAACCCTTGGTATCAGCGCCTACCTCGCGCTGATTAACCAGACAACCTTTATGCGGATGCAGATACTCGATAGGGTCTTCGATCGTAACTATATGCTCATGCCGGTTCATGTTGATGTAATCTATAATCGAAGCGAGTGTGGTGGATTTGCCACTTCCAGTCGGTCCGGTGACTAAAATGAGCCCCCTTGACTTTGCTGCAAGCGCGGGAACTACAGGAGGGAGACCGAGTTCCTCAAATGTCAGTATTTTATAAGGAATTACGCGAAATACGCCGGCAACTGCTCCTCGCTGGATAAAGATATTACCCCTGAAACGGGACAAACCTTTAACTCCGAACGAGAGATCAAGCTCGTTATCCTCTTCAAATTTATGTTTCTGAGCATCTGTCAAAACAGAGTAACAGAGCTGCTTGGTTTCAACCTGATTCATTTGAGGAAAATCGAGGGGGGTCAACTTGCCATCTACTCGGATTTGCGGCGAGGAATTTGTTGTAATATGCAGATCGGAACCATTTGATTCAACGAGTATTTTCAATAACTGATGCAGGTTTAACATTAAGAGCGTCCTCCCGGCTAGTCGTCTGAAACAGTGACGCGTAATACCTCTTCAAAAGATGTTACACCCTCTTTAATCTTAGTCAAGCCGGATTGCCGCATTGTTTTAATCCCGAGACGCATCGACTCACGCTTTATTTCGGCTGTATTGGCACCATTCAAAATAAGCTCCCTGATCTCTTCAAGCATCGGCATGACCTGATAAAAACCGACACGCCCCTTGTAGCCGGTGTTATTGCAGACCTGGCAACCTTTACCACGCATACAGACGTAGGAAGGTGCCTCATCAGGGGGAACTCCGGCATCAATCAGAGCCTGCACCGGTATGTCTTCAGGCTCTTTGCATTCAGCACAGACCCTGCGAGCCAGACGCTGGGCGGTAATCAGGTTTACAGCCGATGCAACTAGAAAAGGTTCTATCCCCATGTTGAGCAGGCGACTTACTGTTGATGGAGCGTCATTGGTATGCAGAGTGGAAAGTACCAGATGCCCTGTAAGAGCGGCCTTGACACCGATCTCGGCGGTCTCGAAGTCACGAATCTCCCCTATCATGATAATGTCGGGATCCTGACGCAGAAATGAACGGAGAGCAGCGGCAAAATTCAGGCCGATATCCTCGTGCATCTGCACCTGATTGATGCCGGCAAAGTTAAATTCGACCGGATCCTCAGCCGTACAGATGTTTTCGGAAATTTTATTAAGTTCTGCGAGTGCAGAGTAGAGAGAAACCGTCTTGCCGCTGCCGGTTGGACCGGTAACCAGCACCATACCGAAAGGTTTGTGAATTTCATGCTGAAAATGCTTCAAAGCGTCAGGTTCGTATCCAAGTTTAGTCAGATCAGTCTGTAAATTGCCCTTGTCAAGGAGACGCATGCAAATCTTTTCACCAAAGAGAGTCGGCAGGACAGAGACACGGAAGTCCATGTCCTTGCCACCTCCAAGTTTGATCTTGATACGACCATCCTGAGGCAGGCGACGCTCTGCAATGTCAAGTTCTGCCATGATTTTGATACGTGAGGTAATGGCATTTTTCAACTTGAGTGGTGGTTTCATGATTTCATAGAGAATGCCGTCGATACGAAAACGTACCCTGAACATCTTTTCATATGGCTCTATATGGATATCGCTGGCCTTCTTCCTGATAGCGTCCTGAAGAATGGCGTTAACCATCTTGACTACCGGTGCATCTTCAGTGGCCTTCTGCAGAGAGCCGACATCTACCTCATCAATATCTCCAACAATTTCCATATCATCAACATCAAGATCGCTCATGACATCAGCAAGTGAAGCGGACTGATCATAATATTTGTCAATGGCAGTCTTGATATCCCGATCCGAAGCCACAACCATCTCTATGTTGAAGCCGGTCATAAACTTGATATCTTCAATAGCAAAAAGATTAGACGGGTCGCTGACCGCAATTATCAAAGTAGCACCAGCACGGTTAACAGGTATGAGCTGATATTTTTGAACAACGTCCTGTGCGATGAGTTTGATTACGGAGGGATCTATTTCATATTCGGAGAGGTTAACAGCCGGAACACCATATTGCCTGGACAAAAAAGAGGTAAGTTCCAGCTCGGTAATGAGATTCTGTTTTATTAAAATCGTCCCGAGTCGAACCTGATTGCCATTAAGCTTCTGCTCTTCCAGAGCCCTGCCAAGCTGTTCACGAGTGAGCAGATTATTTTTAACCAGGATTTCTCCCAGTCTGCTTGTTTGCATGCAGATTACACCTTAATACCTGATTTTAGTGGGATTGTGGAATAAAAACATTGAAAAAGTATCAAGTCCGAGAGTCAACTGAGTTTGCTCTCAGAGTAACTCCAATCGGACACAAAACTTTTCTTTTTATATATGAATCCAATGGCAAACGCAAGGAACTAAATTTATTTAGGTAATCACTTTGAATAGGTCGTAAAGGCACTGGTTTGATTTTTTATCATATTGCGGATCAAGCATGACAGCAGCATACCAATATGATAATTTTTAAGCTGATAATGCATAATACAACACATACCGAACTGCTCCTGCGCTAGGACTATTTTTTGAATATTCAGCAGGTCGTCCTACCGATAACAGTTGCCACGACCAAGATTGTAAAGATAAGCTCCCGGCTTCATTATATTGAAACGCCTTTTAGCAAAAATACCGTCAGTTTCCAATACAGCCAAGAGCGGTAGAACTACATGGCCTACGAGATGGCGTTACTCTCAACCG
>Ga0194060_10001838_pt1 | contig 15182 bp, 14 predicted proteins | sample SepL225m_MetaG_FD_163427 | JGI IMG/M metagenome (GOLD analysis project Ga0194060, IMG submission 163427) | Anoxic zone freshwater microbial communities from boreal shield lake in IISD Experimental Lakes Area, Ontario, Canada - Sep2016-L222-5m | ecosystem: Environmental > Aquatic > Freshwater >...
ACCGCTTCATCGCGGCCTTCAATAACAAATGAAACATTCGCCCCTGTTGAGCGACCAATCCAGTTGCGTTGCATCATCAAAACTTTTTCAGGCCATTTGCCTTCGAGTTGTGCCATGTCATCGAGCAGGCGATCAGCATAATCAGTGATCTTGAAATACCACTGATTTAATTTTTTCTTAGTAACAGTTGAATCACAACGCTCACATAGACCGGCGACAACTTGTTCGTTAGCTAAAACGGTTTGACAACCCGGGCACCAATTAACTGCAGAATCTTTGCGATATGCCAAACCGCGTTCATGAAGTTTTAGAAACAACCACTGGTTCCATTTGTAATACTCAGGGTCGCATGTGTTAAAAACGCGATCCCAATCAAATGAACATGCATAGCGGCGCATTGATGCTTTTTGTACTGCAATATTTTCATAGGTCCATATGCGCGGATCAGAATTTCGCTTAATTGCCGCATTTTCTGCCGGCAAGCCAAATGCATCCCAACCGATTGGGTGCATGACGTTGAAACCTTTTTGAATCCAATACCGAGCGATTACATCACCGAGTGCATATGCCTCGGCATGACCCATATGTAAATCACCTGACGGATATGGAAACATATCCAAGACATATTTCTTTTCACGATCGTCATCGGCACGCCCGGATTTAAATGGTTGAATTTCATCCCAAATGGGCAGCCACTTTTCCTGCACGTAGGCAAAGTCGTATGCCGCGTGTTCGCGTTCTTCATTCACGTTGTTATTCATATGTGGAGCTAAGGGGATTTGAACCCCTGACCCCCTGCATGCCATGCAGGTGCGCTACCAGCTGCGCTATAGCCCCATTTACTACAAGTGCAGACCTTACCGCATAGTGATGAGGCAGTTTTAAACGAAAGTAGCGCCGCTTTCTTCGCCATAAACAGGTTCTGGAATAGATCCTGCGTTGTGTTCGACTAAATTCCATTGACGGGGATTGCGTTGCAAGACTGACCATGATGCATTCGAAAGTCCACCAAGTACACCCCAATGAGAAAGCGGTAACGCAAGCAACTCACCGAAAATGCAACGCGCAGTTCCTCCATGGGTTGCTACAACCAAAAGTTGATCGGTTTTACCTTCTAAAGCTTTGAAAATCTCACCCACGGCGCGAGCAGCAACTTCTGTGCGACGCTCTCCCGTCGTTCCGGCTGGATTATCATCACCATCAATCCAACGAATAAAGTTATGAAAATCCTCGGCGCGATTTTGTGCTCCAGTCTTGCCTTCCCATAATCCGCCATTTGTTTCGCGCAATGATTCATGTGAGCTAACTTTTAAGCCAGTTAATTTCGCTAATGCTTCTGCGGTTTCAAGCGCACGGCCTAAATCGCTAGAAATTATCTGTGTTGGATTCATGCCTGCAAGGATTTGAGCTGCGTGAGTTACTTGTAATTTACCAACTTCATTGAGGGGAATATCGGAGTGGCCTTGAAAACGGTTGATTTTGTTCCAATCAGTTTGGCCATGACGCCATACAACAATTCGATTACCGACCATGTGCGGCGGCCTCTTTCACCGCATCAAGTTCAATACTTGGGCAGTCATTCCATAAACGATCTAGCATGTAATACCTACGCAGTTCAGTACTCTGAATGTGAACTACTAAATCTGAATAATCCAGCAATATCCACTCAGCGCCTTTTTCGCGACGTGCAGGTTTCTCCCCGATTGCATGCAATTTGCGTTCAACTTCATCGGCGATTGCATCAACTTGCGCAGAATTTTGTCCCGTAGCAATTAGAAAGACTTCGCTCAAAACTAGTTGGTCAGATAAATCGATAGCAATTAAATCTGTGCCGATTTTTTCAATAATGGCGTAGGCGGCGGCTTGAGTGATCTCGTTTGTTTTGCTACTGATTGTCATAGAGCCCATTCTCTCTTATATATGCGGCAACATTTTCCGGAATTTGTGCGCTTAATCCCTGCCGAATTGCTGTGGCTGCCACATCAAGTGCGCCAATATCAATGCCCGTAGAAGCAAATCCTGGGCGATTGATTGTAATTATTGTGACCAAAGCTTGTAATTCCTCTGACCTGTGCCATTGGCTGATTTTTGCAAAGGCATCTGCCCCGATAATCAAAAAGATTTCATCATTCTGGTGAAGTGCCTGTATGGCTTGAACCGTCTCAAATGCATAACTTGGGCCGGCGCGAAGAATCTCTATTGAGCTAACTTTAATTTTCTCGCGAATAACTTCAGGTAAAGTCAAAATCGCTAACTTGCACATGGCCAGGCGTTGTTCACTCGTTGCAGATGGCGAATGTTCGCGCAACAAAGGTTGCCCGGCTGGAACGAGTAATAACTCGTCGATTAAGTTTTTTTCAAAGAGTTGAGAGATTACGTGCAGATGACCTAAGTGAATTGGGTCAAAAGTTCCGCCGTAAATTCCAACTCGGGACAAATTAATCCCGGTCTAAGCGAAGGGCTAAATAAAGAAAAAGTGAGAGAACTGAAAAAGCGATGATGCCATATGCGAATGCTGGCATTGGAAGTTCGCGGACTGTCTCAGCGGCAAGGTTAATCATGGTCAAAATCTTACTATGCCAATCCTTCAAGTAATTGCTTAAACTTGGCTTCATCAATCACTGGTACGCCAAGTTCTTGTGCTTTTGCTAACTTGGATCCTGGATCTGTGCCTGCTAAAACATAATCAGTCTTTTTTGAAACTGAACTTGAGGCTTTGCCACCATGGGCTGCGATGGTTTCAGAAATGCCATCACGGGTAAAGGATTCCAGGCCACCAGTCACAACAAAAGTTAGACCGGCAAGAGTTTGTGGCAATTGCGCTGCAGTCTTTTGCACGACGGTAACCCCTGCCGAGCTCCATTTCTGGATAATCTGCATGTGCCAGTCGATAGCAAACCATTCAACAATTGATTGTGCGATTGTTAATCCCACACCATCAATATTGGCAAGCTCTATTGCGCTAGCTGTAGAAATCTTTTCAATTGAACCAAAATGTGCAGCTAGTGCTTGTGCCGCAGTTGGGCCTACATGGCGAATTGAAAGTGCCACCAGTGTGCGCCATAAAGGTCGAGACTTAGCTTCTTCTAACGCAGCTAATAATTTTGCAACGTTTGCACCAGGTGTGCCATCTTTTTTCGTGAAGAATTCGCTGGCTGCTAATTTTTCTGGAGTGAGGTCAAAGAGATCTGACTCATCGATAATAATTTTCGATTCAAGTAAGGCACTTGCCGCTTCATAACCTAAAACATCGATATCGAGCGCTGCGCGTGAACCAATGTAATAGATACGCTCTCGTAATTGAGCCGGACAACTTTGAGTATTTGGACAACGGATATCAATATCGCCTTGTGTCATGGCACGAAGACGTGACCCGCACTCTGGGCATTCTGTGGGCATTACAAAACTTTTTTCGCTTCCGTTTCGTCGTTCTATAACCGGCCCAAGTACTTCTGGAATCACATCACCAGCTTTGCGGATCACAATCACATCTCCGATTAACACCCCTTTGCGAACAATTTCTTCGGCATTATGCAGAGTTGCATTTGTTACTGTTGAGCCAGCAACTTTTACGGGTTCCATAAATGCAAAAGGTGTGACGCGACCAGTGCGTCCGATGCTGACTCGAATGTCTAAAAGTTTTGTTGTTACTTCCTCTGGCGGATATTTGAAAGCAATTGCCCACTTTGGCGCTCGGGAAGTAAAACCGAGCTGTTCTTGCTCGCTAATAGAATCAACTTTTATAACTACGCCATCAATTTCATGTTCGACATCATGGCGGTGTTCTTCGTAATACTGAATAAACTTTTCTACGTCAGCACGGCTCTTACATATTTTGAAGCGATCACTTGTTGGTAAACCAAGTTTTGCGAGCATCGCATACGCCCCGCTTTGTGAATCAAAAGTAATTCCTGTACGCGCGCCAACTCCATGAACAACGACTGAAAGTGGTCGTTGGGCGGTAACCCGTGGATCTTTTTGTCGAAGTGATCCGGCCGCACCATTTCGAGGATTAGCAAAGAGAGCTTTCCCTGATTCTTCTAGTGATTCATTTAATTCATTAAAAGCTGCCAGCGGAAAGAAAACTTCGCCTCGAACTTCAATCAGACTGGGAATCGTCTCGCCTTTAAGTACGTGCGGAAGATTCTTAATTGTTTTTACATTAAGCGTTACGTCTTCACCCGTGACACCATTGCCCCGAGTTAGACCACGTACGAGTACGCCTTTTTCATAGGTCAAATTTATTGCAAGTCCATCAACTTTAAGTTCACATAAAAAAACAGGTTTTGTAACTTCCTTCTCAACTCGATCAAACCAAGCTCCAAGTTCAGAAATATCAAAAACATTGTCCAAACTCATCATCTTTTCGATGTGGTCGCGTTGTTCAAATTGCGTTGAAAAGCCTCCACCAACATTTTGAGTTGGCGAATCAGCTTCCCTTAACTCTGGAAATTTAGCTTCTAGAGCAGTTAATTCCTTGAGTAACGAATCGAACTCGGCATCTGCGATAGTCGGTGCATCTAGTACGTAATATTTAAATTGGTGTTCGCGAATTTCACTTATCAACTCACCCATTCGGTGTCGTGCAGCATTAGTCATTACTCAGTCTCACAAATTGTTGCTGAACCAACTACGCGATCACCATCGTAAATAACCATCGCTTGGCCAGTTGCAAGGCCTAAAAGCGCTTCATCGAGCTCGGCTACTAATACGTTCCCATCAAAATAATAAGAGCAGGCGAGAGCAGCGCCGTGGGCTCGCACTTGAACAAAGCCTCGCGCTTTAATTTCTGTCACGGCAGGACCACACCACACGGGGCGTTCTCCGCGCATCAAAGTCACTGCTAAATCTTCACGTGCACCGACAACAACGGTGTTGCTTACAGGCTCTATTTTTAAAACAAATCGTGGTGAACCATCGGCAGTTGGAACTGTTAAACCTAAACCTTTTCGCTGTCCGATTGTGTATGTATAAGCGCCCTTATGCTCACCAATCTTGGTTCCATCTTGATCAACGATTGGACCAATTTCACTTCCCAATCGATCGCGTAACCAACCCGCGTTATCCCCGGAAGGGACAAAACAAATATCGTGACTGTCAGGTTTTTGTGCAACGGCTAATCCGCGCGATTGCGCCTCTTTGCGAATATCAACTTTAGTTGTATCGCCTAGTGGAAAAATCGCACCTTCAATCTGTTCGACGGTTAGAACCGATAAAACATATGACTGATCTTTTGAATGATCGACAGCGCGGTGCAAAGTTTTACCCTGCTCACTTATTTGGGTGCGTGCATAATGGCCAGTAACCACGCCATCAAAACCCATCGCACGGGCGCGATCAAGAACGGCTGCGAATTTAATTTTTTCGTTACAGCGAAGGCATGGATTTGGTGTTCGGCCCGCAGCATATTCAGCTAAGAAATCTTCAACCACGCCGTCATGAAATTCTTCAGCCATATCCCAAATATAAAAAGGAATACCTATTACATCGGCGGCTCGGCGCGCATCATGAGAATCTTCAATTGTGCAACATCCACGTGCACCTGAACGATATTTCTGTGGATTTGCAGCCAGGGCTAAATGCACTCCAATTACATCATGCCCTGCTTCAACTGCACGGGCAGCGGCAACTGCTGAATCAACCCCACCGCTCATTGCTGCAATTAGTTTCATGAAAGATTCGCCGCCCGTCCACGGGCAATTACATCAGGTAAAACTGACACTACGTAATCGACATCGGCTTGGGTACTTGATGCGCCAAAAGAAAACCGAAGTGAGGACTGGGCGCTTTCAACGCTGTGGCCCATTGAAATTAACACATGGCTTGCTTCATGAACTCCTGCGCTACAAGCAGATCCGGTTGAACATGAAACACCTTGGCCATCCATCAGCAAAAGTAATGTGTCACTTTGTGTACCTGGAAAGGTGACATTAACAATTCCAGGCAGGCGAAGTGAATTAATTCCATTTATTGTCGCATCTGGAATCGTCTTTTTAACTCCGTCAATAAATGCATCACGCAAATTTTCGATTTTTGCTGTGTCGTAGTGATCACTCGATGCCGCGGCAGCAAAGCCAACAATTGCTGGTGCATTTAAAGTTCCACTTCTAATTTCTCGCTCTTGTCCCCCACCATGCAATAGAGCTGGAATTTCTACAGTGCGTCGCAAAACTAGTGCACCGATTCCAAGCGGACCGCCAACTTTGTGTGCACTAAGCGTTAACGCATATAGCCCTAAATCTGAAAATGAAAGTGAGGTTTTCTTAAAACTTTGTACGCCGTCGCTGTGCACTGGAATTGTGTCGGCTATCGCAACAACTTCAGCAATCGGTTGTAAAACTCCAGTTTCATTGTTTGAATGCATTATTGAAATTACGGCGATTTCATTTCGACGCTCATTTACAATTGTTTGTAGAAAATCTAAATCAATTACACCGGCGTTATTTACCGGCACTTGAATAATTTCTGCCCCTTCGTGTTCTGCTAACCACTGAGCAGGATCAAGAATGGCATGATGTTCAATTGCTGAAATGACTACAACAGTGCGACCTTGCTTTCGCCCAGCCCAATAAAGCCCCTTGAGTGCAATATTATTTGCTTCAGTACCAGAGGCCGTGAAAATAATTTCACTAGCTAGCGCTCCGATTTCTTTTGCCAAAACTTCGCGCGCATCTTCTAGAGTTTTTCTCGTTGCACGTCCATCAGTGTGCAGACTTGATGGATTTCCAAGTTGGCGCATCTGTTGGCTCATTGCAGCAAAACATGGTTCAACCATTGGAGTGGTTGCCGCGTGATCTACATACACAGATGACATAGGGTCAATCTTAGGCTTTGAGGGCTTTAACACCTTCTGTGGCAGGAGGCAGTACGGCAAATAAATCGCCAACCACACCAAAATCAGCTAATTCAAAGAGTGGTGCTTCGGAATCTTTATTTACAACCACAATCAACTTAGATGTCTGCATTCCTGCACGATGCTGAATCGCACCTGAGATTCCACATGCTACATAGAGCTGTGGGCTAACGGTTTTTCCGGTCTGACCCACTTGATGCGAATGCGGATACCAACCGGCATCAGTTGCCGCACGTGATGCACCGACAGCTGCTCCTAGCGAATCGGCAAACGCTTCCACCGATCCAAAATCGCCATTTGTTCCACGCCCACCTGAAACAACAATATTTGCTTCAGTTAATTCAGGGCGACCGCCTTTGACTGGGGGCTGTGACGAAGTAATGGTTGCTTTCTTGGAGATTTCTGAAATGGAAATTGAAAGATTTTCAACGTTTGGTGATGAGGAAACAAAGTCTGCGGAAATCGTATTCGGCCTGATTGTAATTATTGAAACACTTGTTGAAACTTTTGAGTGAACCGTAGTTGATCCACCAAAAACTAATTGTGTTACAGATCCATCTGATGCAATTTCAACAGCATCAGTAATGATTCCTGCCCTCAATTTCATTGCAACGCGCCCAGCAACTTCTTTTCCAAATGCGTGTGAAACTATTAATACAGTCTGCGGGTTTTTTTGCGCAATCACTTGCGCTAAGGCATCTGCAGCTGCAGTGACTCCATAGGATGCAAAATCTGCAGATTCAATAACAATGGTTTTGCTCACTGGGCCTTGATTAATAGTTGCGGCATAAGTTTCACCTTTACCGAGAGGTGCCAAAACAACAGCGCTTACGTCGCCTATGCGAGCGCCCGCAGTTGCTAATTCAACCGTTGATTTAGTGGCTTTTTCGCCCACAAAATCGGCAAGAATTAAAACGCTACTCATATCAACTTCTTCTCAACTAAGAAATCAACAAGCTTTTGACCTGAAGTTCCATCATCTGTGACAACTACTCCGGCAGCACGTGGAGGGCGCGGAGCGGCATCAATTACTTCTGACCAAGATTTTGTAAATTCAACGCCGGTGCTTGCGAAGTCACGAATTTCAATCGTTTTCTTTTTTGCCGCCATAATGCCTTTGAAGGATGGGTAGCGAGGTTCATTTATTTTTTCGACCACACTAATTACTGCAGGGAATTGAGCTAGAATTTCATCCACACCCGCCTCGGTAACTCGAGTAATCGAAACTTTAGAGTCAGTGGGATCAACGCTTACTTGTGAAGCAAAAGTTAATTGAGCCCATTCTAACTTCTCACTGATCATTGCAGGGACAACGCTCATGCGAGCATCTGTTGATTCAGTTCCACAGATCACAATATCGAAACCCTCTTTAGAGATAACTGCAGATAAAACTTCGGCTGTAAGTAACGCATCTGCTCCAGATAAAACTGAGTCGCTAATTAAAATAGCGCTGTTTGCGCCCATCGATAAAGCTTTACGAATTGCTTCGGTTGCGCGTTCAGGACCCATCGAAATAACTGTGACTGTATTCGCGCCTTCATCTTCATTTCCGCCATGTGCTTCGGCAATTCGTAAAGCCTCTTCTACAGCGTATTCATCTAAATCATTAAGGACTGCATCTACATTGGCGCGATCGAGCAATCCGCCAACCATTTTCTTCTCAGCCCATGAATCGGGTACTTGCTTAATGCAGACGGCAATCTTCATAGCGATAGGTTACTAGCCAGTAACCATGCCCGCCATCTCCGCATCAAGATTTCACGCGGGATTTGCCAACACGTAACCTCAATCCAAGGTTGAGTCTTTAGAACTGGCTGATGATTTCCTCCATGAGTACCCCGATTCGAGTAGCAATTGTTACTGAGTCTTTTCTGCCGCAGATCAATGGAGTGACTAACTCAGTTCTTCGGATTTTGGAGTATCTGCACGCAGAAGGTCACCAGGCCCTCGTGATTGCACCCGAAAGTCTGGACGGTCCGAAAGAGTTTGCTGGTTTTCGAGTCAAGCGCGTTCCAAGTTTAGAAATGAAAGGTTTAATTCCCTTGGCATTTCCACAACGTAATTTAGAACAACTTCTTGATGGTTTTGCCCCAGATGTAATCCACTTAGCTTCACCGATCTTTCTTGGAAAATATGTAACTAAGATTGCACAAAAGTTAGAAATACCAACACTTTCAGTTTATCAAACTGATATCGCAGGCTTTGCTCGCCACTATGGTTTAACGATTGCCCACAACACTTTGAAAAAATGGGTCGCAAAGATTCATTCATCGACTGATCGCACGTTAGCGCCTTCTACTTGGTCATGTCGAGATTTAGAAGAAAGCGGTGTTCAGAATGTTCACTTGTGGCAACGTGGTGTCGACTCCGTTCGTTTTTCTCCAGAGCGACGTGATGTCAATTTACGTTGTGAGATTTTAGGCTCCCGTCCGGATCGAAAGATCGTCGGATACGTTGGCAGACTTGCAAATGAAAAGCGTGTTGATGATTTGGCAATTTTGGATGCGCGCGATGATGTGCAACTTGTAATTGTTGGAGATGGGCCGGCGCGCCAAAAACTTGAAAAAGCTCTCCCTAATGCTTTTTTTGCAGGTTACCAAAGTGGAGATGACCTAGCGCGCTACTACGCCTCACTTGACTATTTTGTTCATACTGGAAAACATGAAACTTTTTGCCAATCAATTCAAGAAGCTCTGGCATCTGGCGTATCGGTTATTGCACCAAACACTGGAGGACCTACAGATCTAGTTAAGCCTGGTTGGACGGGATATCTCATAGATACTGCAGATTCAGCTGCCCTAGACCATGCGCTAAACATGTTGATTCAAATGCACGATCCACTTACTTTGCAACAGCGAACTCGTGAATCAGTTGTCGAACGAAATTGGCAGTTAGTGAACAGCCAACTTATAAACCACTATCGCGAGATTATCTTTAAAGAATCCCTAGCGCTTAAGGAAAATGTTGCATGAAAATCGTTCACATCGCTAATTTTTACGGACCTAAGTCTGGTGGAATTAAGACAACACTTCACCAACTCGGGACGGGCTATGTCGCTCGGGGGCACGCATTTACCTACATCGTCCCGGGAACTGGCTTCTATTGCGAAGAGTCCACAAGTGGAACAAAAATTACACTTCCATCAATCGAGATCCCCTTTAGTGGTGGCTACCGCATAATTCGAAATAATCGTGATGTGAAGAAGCTACTAATAACATTAAAGCCTGACGTCTTAGAGATTTCAGATCGTTTTACCCTTTCAAAAATTGGTGCTTGGGCCGGACAGAGAAATATTGCGGCAGTGGTTTTTAGTCATGAGACTTTAAGCGGCTTAGCTAAGAACTATTTCCCATTTTCATTAAAGAGAATTGTAGATTGGCATAACCGTCGACTTTCTTCACGATTTAAGCACGTTATAACCACAACAGAGTTTGCTTCTAAAGAATTTAAAGATATCAAAACTACAAATCTAGTCAGGGTTCCACTTGGTGTTGATTTAGATAAGTTTTCTCCTTATCTTCGAAATGAAGAATTTCGAACAGATCTTTTGCAAGGTGCGGAAGTCTTGCTGGTCCATTGTGGGCGCATGTCACGTGAGAAACATCCTGGACGATCAATCGAAGCCCTAAAGATTTTGAAACAGCGTGGTATTAATGCGCGTTTAATTTATGTTGGCATCGGTCCTATGTATGGTGAACTTCGCGAAAGAAGCAAAGGACTTCCTGTAACTTTTCTTGGTTATATTGCAGATCGCGAACGTCTTGCTGAAATTCTGGCATCTGCCGATGTTTCCCTTGCCCCTGGACCAATTGAAACTTTCTGCCTAGCAGCGCTGGAGTCTCTTGCTGCTGGTACTCCAGTGGTGGCTTCAAATACAAGTGCAGTCGGTGAATTCTTATTAATTGATACCGCTCAACCAGTTGGCGCGGTCGCAGGTAATACAGGTCATGAATTTGCAAATGCAATCGAGAAGGTTTTAGAAATGCGCAAAGATCCAAAACTTTCTGCACGCTGCTTTCACCAGGCTGAAAATTTTCCTTGGAGCGCAACACTTGCGCTCATGTTGAAACTTCACGGCGATAGCGCCGAAGTAAAAAGAAGGTTACGGGCGGCATAAATGAAACCAGTCGCAGTATTCGCAGTGTTAGGCGATAGCGCGGCATCGGGTGTCGGTGACACCGACAGCAACGGAGTTTCAAAAGGCTGGAGTTATTACTTAGCAAAGAGTTTTCAAGATCCCCTTGTTTATGTAAATCTTTCGCGGCCAGGTGCAAAATCAGAAGAAGTCCTTGTGGATCAACTCCCTAAAGCCATAATTCACCAACCGACAATTACGGCAGTTATTGTTGGAGGAAATGATGCGCTAAGAAATGGATTCTCACCGCAACAACTTCACCAAAATCTGCGCATCATATTAAAGACGCTAAAAGCAGCTGGCTCTGAAGTCCTTCTCTTACAATTACACGATCCAACTCAGATCGTTCCTATGCCAAAAACTTTGGGAACCATTCTAAAGCGACGAATAAATGCGGTAAATCAAGTCACTCAGTCAATAGCAGCAGAATTTGGATCTCAGATTTTACGTACCCGCGATTTAGAAGGCATCTATGAAAGAAAAGTGTGGCACATCGACCGCATGCATCCATCAAAATTTGGGCACCAGTTGCTTGCGCATCACTTTCGAGAAATTCTCAGCAATCGTTGGGATATCTCCCCAATCGCATTTGAGCCAATTACGGTAAAGCCAAAGTCTGAATCTATTAAATGGATGCTAAAAAATGGAACGCCGTGGTTTCTTAAGAGATCTGTTGACTTGTTGCCTGCAGCACTTTATTTAATTGGCTGCGAGTATTTCAGAAGGATTTTTAGGTCAAACCAAGAAACAACTGCAGTAATTTACTACCCAGAGTTTGTTAATCACCGCGAAGCTGGCCTTCCCGAAGTATTTGAAGAGCGAGTTTCGTAACCTAAGGTCTGACTTTTAAGGCATTATTGCGCCGTGCTTCCTGCAGATCCCCGAACCCTTGGTGCAACCGTGACCGAAGGCGGAACAAATTTTGCCATCTGGTCTAATGCTGCCGATGCGATCGAGCTCTGCCTTTTCAATGAAGTTAATGGGAAATTAGTTGAAACTCGTTTTGCAATGTCACATCGCAATGGTCCGATTTGGCATGGCTACTTAGCCGGGGTGCGACCTGGCCAGCGATATGGCTACCGCGTCTATGGACCGTGGCAACCCGAACACGGTGTTCGCTTTAATTCAGCTAAATTATTAATAGATCCCTGTACGCATCAACTCGATGGCCAACTCTCATATGTTCCAGAAATTTATGGGCATGTAGCTGTTGATGGTATTGGCACTGGAGATTCAAATCTTCGTGACGAGCGCGATAGTGCAGGCAAAGTTCCATACAGTGTTGTCACTGATTACTCTCCACGGGAAATTAATCGCCCACTCTTGCCTTGGGCTAAGACATTAATTTATGAAGCCCATGTTCAAGGTCTTACTGCCAAAAACCCCAATATCCCAATTCATGAGCGCGGTACATATAAAGGTCTCGGACATTCTTCAACTATTGCGCATTTAAAATCTTTAGGTGTTACCGCACTTGAACTATTGCCAATCGCGGCTTTCATCACTGAGCCTTCAACATTTGAACGCGGACGCAAGAATCACTGGGGCTATAACTCGCTTGCATTTTCTGCACCACATGCGGCGTATGCGGCAACTTCTGAACCGATATCAGAGCTTCAATGGGCAGTAGATCAATTACATGCAAGCGGAATCGAAGTGATTTTAGATGTTGTTTACAATCACACCGCCGAAGCAGGAAATAACGGACCAACTCTTTCCTATCGAGGAATTGATAACAAGGCGTACTATCGACAAGACGCTGATGGAAAGTATTTGGATGTAACTGGTTGCGGAAATACTTTCGCAGCAAGCAATCCACATTCAGTGCGTCAGATTATTGATTCATTGCGTTGGTGGGTAGAAGTAATTGGAGTAGATGGTTTTAGATTCGATTTAGCTACTGCGCTATATACAAGTAATAGTGCATTTAATTCATCTCTTATGTCAGCCATTGAATCCGATTCAGTCTTACGAAATTTCAAGATGATTGCTGAACCTTGGGATATTTCGAGATATTCCTTAGGTGATTTCCCGCATCCTTGGCGTGAATGGAACGATGCTTATCGTGATTCAGTTCGCCAATTCTGGCTCGGTGATTTATCACGAGGTTACGGCGAAGGTGTTTCAGACATTGCTACCAGTATTAGCGGTTCTAGTTCTATTTTCCACTACCGAGGCCCAACTTCATCGATCAACTTTATCGCCGCGCATGATGGTTTTACTTTGCACGACTTAGTTACATATAACCAGAAACATAACCAAGCTAATCAAGAAAATAACGCCGATGGTAGTGATTCCAATAGATCATGGAATGTTGGAGTTGAAGGTGAAGCGCAGGACTTAGGGATTCAAACCATTCGGCATTGGCTAAAGAAATCCATGTTGGCAACGTTAATGCTTTCATCAGGTGTACCAATGCTCAATATGGGCGATGAAAGCAGCCGCACTCAAAACGGTTCCAACAATGGTTATTCACTCCCCCTTGATTTTGACACCGAAAGTGAAGCAACTTTTAATGGTGGTTGGGCCCTACCTTGGGAACTGGATGAAAAAGCTGCTGACATCTTGGCATCAGTGCAAGAGTTGGCAAAAATTCGCGAAACCTACTTAGCGGATGTAGCCTCAGAATTTTTCTCTGGCATCGTTGATCAAGGAACAAAAAGAAAAGATATTGCTTGGTTTTCTTTAGGTGGCCGAGAAATGACAGATGATCATTGGCAAGATGAAGAAAAGCGAAGCATTACAGTTTTTGTTGAAGCCGATTCAAAGCGTGGCTTATTGCTATTGATGAACTCATCAACTGCCGAAACAGTTTTCACATTGCCGGATTCCACTTGGGGTGAGGCTTATCGATGTATTTTCGATGCAACTAAAGAGATTGCAACATATGAGCCCGCGATTGCGGCCCCGCAAGCAAAAATTACTGTTCCTCAGCACAGCGCGCAGGTCTGGTTAGTTACGCGTACTAGGTAGTAATTGCCGCTTTCCAGTAAAGTTTCACAACGTGTTAGCAATCATCGCTCCTGGACAAGGCTCGCAAACTCCAGGAATACTCAACTCGTGGATTGCCAATCCTGAACTGCATGAATTGATTTCACAATGGTCAATGCGAATTGATTTAGATCTGATCCGACTTGGAACCACGGCTAGTGCCGATGAAATTAAAGATACTGAGAATGCCCAACCCCTAATTGTCGCTACTTCCTTGTTAGGTGCCCACGCTTTAGGACTCAAGAATTTTCGATACGTTTCTGGACATTCGGTCGGTGAAATTACTGCAGCAGCACTGAGCGGAGCGATTTCTGTGGACGATGCACTACGACTTGTTCGTGCGCGGGGAATTCAAATGGCTAAAGCTGCTACAAAATCATCTTCTGGAATGTCAGCGATTCTTGGTGGAGATCGACAGAATATTTTGATGATTTTGAAGAAATTGGGACTTACTGCTGCTAACGAGAATGGTGCAGGTCAAATAATTGCGGCAGGCAAGTTAGATGCACTTGCACAATTACAAGAGGATGCTTTGAACTTAAAGCTCGACTTCAGGGTGCGACCACTCGCAGTTGCTGGTGCGTTTCACACTGAGAGCATGTCAGCAGCGATTGAACCCTTACTTGCATTGGCATCAGAAATTACGACAAATATTGGATTTAAAATTGCGGTAATTTCAAATAGAGATGGCTTGTCAACTTACGATGGAAAAGAAGTTTTGAGTCGAATTATTTCCCAAATTGCTAACCCAGTTCGTTGGGATTTATGTATGGAGACCTTAAAAAAACGTGGAGTTACGGGTGTCATAGAACTTCCACCAGCCGGAACTCTGGTTGGCTTACTCAAACGCGCTGTACCAGAGATTGAAACCTTTGCCCTCAAGAGTGCAGAAGATCTCGGAGCGGCCAGAGAATTCGCAGAGAGACACAGACTTTTATGAGCATTAAATCCTCACCCACGACTAATAGCCAAATACTTTCAGTTGGTTCATATCGGCCTAAACGCTTAGTGCCCAACTCAGAAATTGTTGATCGCATTGACTCAACCGATGAATGGATTCAACAACGTACCGGAATCGAATCTCGCCGCTTTGCCGGAGCTGATGAGACCGTCATTTCGATGGCTAAGGCTGCGTGTGAGAGCGCTTTAAAGCGTGCCAACTTAACAATGGCTGACATCGATACGTTAATTCTTGCAACAATT
>Ga0194060_10001839_pt1 | contig 15177 bp, 11 predicted proteins | sample SepL225m_MetaG_FD_163427 | JGI IMG/M metagenome (GOLD analysis project Ga0194060, IMG submission 163427) | Anoxic zone freshwater microbial communities from boreal shield lake in IISD Experimental Lakes Area, Ontario, Canada - Sep2016-L222-5m | ecosystem: Environmental > Aquatic > Freshwater >...
GCTGGCCAAGGATTTATTGTTGCCATTCCGAGAGCAGACCGGCCATGTGCAGGTGGGTCAGGATGTGGTTGTGCGGGTCTATTTGGACGAAAAGACCCAGCGAATTGTTGCCTCCATGAAACTGGGGCAGGACTCGGCACTCGAGCCGCCAAACTACCGGAGCGGCCAGCGGGTGGAGTTCCTCATCACCGACCAAACCTCCTTGGGCTACAAGGCCCTGGTGGAAGGCAAGCACCCCGGTTTGCTTTACCACGAAGGCATCTCTGTCCCGGTGGCCATCGGCCAGAAATTCGAGGGGTTTGTGCGCGCGCTGCGACCCGACGGAAAGATTGATTTGAGCCTCGATCAGGCCGGTTACCGGCGTGTGGCGCCGCTGGCCTCGCGAATCGTCCAGGCCCTCAAGCACAGCGGGGGGCGGCTGGATCTGGACGACGACAGCCCGCCCAAGGCAATCCGCCAGACCTTCGGCGCCAGCAAGAAGGCCTTCAAACAAGCCCTGGGCAATCTTTACAAAGCCCGCCGTATCCGCTTTTCCAAACCAGGAATCGAGCTCCTGGATAACACCAATTGGTCGCCAAGCAGGTAGTCGAATAAGTCATCCAGGCAACTGGCCGGAGCCCCTCATCCCTTGCGATGGTAGCGAACGGTCACCATGCGGCTGTCCAGTTCGATCACCGAATACCCCCAAGGTAAGTATCGACTGGATCCCTTGCGTTCAGGATGCTCGACTCGCCAGGCAATGACCTCCCACCCATCCCCGGACTTCAAAACCTCCCATTCGGCCCGCTCGGACCAATCCTCCTCTTGCCCCAGCAATCGCTTGGCAGCCTCGATCTGCTCGCGGTAGCGGCCTTGTGGATCCTCGCAGCGCTCCATGCGGCCGATCTTTTCGCTGCAACCGGAGAGCAACGCAAGGGATAGAGCGATAATCCAACATCTGGCCATCCTTCTCATCTCGGCACGCCAACGCTTTAGCTTAAGCCGAAAGACCGAAAATCGGTGACGCGCGGAATCAGAAGGACATTGGGGAGCCTGCACCCTGAAGGTTAGATCGAACTCACGTTCGATGCTACCCGCGGGAAAGCATCGGACAATGGCGATCGCTATGGCTGAACTTACCGGCGGCGGCGGCGGTCCAGCACGCTGATGGCGTCCCACGGGGATTCGAAGACAGCCGGTGTGCTTACCCTTCGAAACGCACATTTCTCCCGCCAGACTCCGTATTTTCACGGACTGGCATCCGTAAAGGCTGGCATTTAGCAACCCGCTGGAGTAACCGATAGACGAACCGTAATGAGAGTCGATGCCAATAGTGAAATATCACGCGTCCCAAACATAAAGGCGCCCACACCATCACGGAAGACGGCGACTGAGCCCAAAATGGTGAGCCTGGCCAGAACGGACGCCCTGGATGCCGCTCTCAAAGCAACTCCCGAAGTGAGAGCTGACCAAGTTGCGAGAGCAAAAGCGCTGATACGGGACCCTGGGTACCCGTCAGCAAAGGTGGGGGAGCAGGTTGCAGAGGTCTTGGCGAGCCGTATCCAACGCGATAAGTGATACAAGCCCGACATTGCCGAGTCGGACAGCACGCCCGTGTCCAGCACGCCGTGGGAGACGATGATGTCGTCCGTATCGCCGGACATGAACAGGCACCTGAGCTTCGGGTTAAGCATCACGCCGGCGTTTTTCCGATGGCATCATCGTCGTCCGCGCAGATATCGGGATAGAGTTTCTTCATGCAGTCCGGGCAGATGCCGTGGCTGAATCGGGCTTCGGTGTGGTCGCGGACATAGACTTCCACCTGGTTCCAGTAGCCCTTGTCGTCCCGGATTTGTTTGCAGCCCGCGCAGATCGGCACGATGCCGCGCAGAGTCTTGATCTGATCGAACGCCTGGCGCAGCTCCTCGATCTTGGCGGCCAGCGCGGCCTGCAGCTCGACCAGGCGCCGGCCCACCTCGACACGGGCCCGCAGCTCGCCGGCGTGGAAGGGCTTGGACAGGTAGTCGTTGGCGCCGGCCTCGAGCCCGGCGATGATGTCGGCCTTATCGCCTTTAGCGGTCAGCATGATGAGGTAGGACGGCCGGTCGGTGGGCAGGGCGCGCACCCGGCGCACGACCTCCAGCCCGTTGACCTCCGGCATCATCCAGTCGAGAATGGCGAGCGGGGGCGCGTCAGGCTGCTGCAGGGCCTGCCAGGCCTCAGTGCCGTTGACCGTGGCCGTCACCTCGTGGCCTTCTTTGTTCAACACGCCCGCCAACAGGGTGCGGGACGTGAAATCGTCTTCGGCAATCAGGATACGCATAGGATTTGTAACATGGGCTTCTCTACGTCATTCGGGGGACACACAAAAGCAGATACCTGGTTGCATTGCCCGGACCTCTCGCAGTGGCTATATTTCATTCTGCATGGCTCTCTTCAGTGCCGCGAATTGCGCGTCCAATTCCGGCACGCGAGCCGAAATGAGGGCTGCGTCCCCGGTCTTCGCGGCTTGCTCCAGCGCCGCCGCCAGGACGCGCAAGGCTTCTCCGCCCACCGCGGCAGAGGCGCCTTTGATTTTGTGGGCTTGCTGTTCGACGTGGTGGACATCCCCCGCCGCCGCATAGCCCTTCAACTGCTTGATTTGGACGGGCAGATCCCCCAGGAACCCTTCGATCACCACCCGGGCCAATTCCTCGTCGTTCATCGCTCGGCTCAGCAGCGCGGCCCGGTCAAAGACGGGGATTGTCTCCTCACGGGTGGCGAGCGGCGAGAGGAAATCCGAACTCCGAAACCCGAACAACGCGCTTGGGTCGGCTGCTGGGGGCTGTGCTTTCGGATTTCGGATTTCGGATTTCGGATTTCCACTAGGGCAGGCGGTTCCAGAAGTCGAGCCCGGTAGCGGTTGGCGGCCATTGCCTTTTGGCTTCAACCACTTTTCGAGGACCGCGACCAGGGCCGATACTTCGACCGGCTTGGTGATGTAATCGTCCATGCCCGCCGCCAGGCATTTCTTCCGGTCACTGCGCAGCGCATGGGCGGTCATGGCAATAATAGGAATGTGGGGGAAGGCTGAAGTGTCGGCCGCCCCCTGCCCTGCGTCCTCCGCTTTCCGAATCCGCCGGGTCGCCTCGATGCCATCCATCTCGGGCATTTGCACGTCCATCAGCACCAGGTCGTAGTCGATGATTGCGAATGCCTGGAGGGCCTCGACGCCGTTGGCGGCCACCTCAGCTCTCAGCCCCAGGTTCTGGAGGATGCCCACCGCCACCTGCTGGTTGGTAATATTGTCCTCGACGACGAGGATGCGGGCCGGGCTCAAGCCCGGGCCCGGGGCGAAGACCGGCGCCGCCTGGACCCGGGAGGCTGCGATTCTCTGGCCGCTGATGGCCGCCGCCAGGGCTTCGTGCAGTTCCGGCCGCCGCACCGGCTTGGTTAGAGCGGCGGCAAAGCCGATTTCTTCCAACTGTTGATTGCGGCTCGATTGGCCCAGGGAGCTACACATTACCAACCGGGTGTCCCTCAGGCTGGGATCGTTCTTGATGGCGCGACCCAGGGTGATTCCATCCATCCCGGGCATCTGCATGTCCAGAACGGCAATGGTGAACGGATCCTGCGCGGCTTTGGCTTGGGCCAGCGCCTGCAAGGCGGCCGGGCCATCGGCGGCCTCGGCGGGCCGCAGGCCCCAGGACTTGAGCAACACCCGGAAGATCTCCCGGTTGACAGGGCGGTCATCCACAATCAAGACGCGCACCCCGCGCAGATCGGCGGGCGGGGCGGCGGGCTCGCGGGCGGTGGCTTTGGCCAGGCGCACCGTGAACCAGAATTCCGAACCCTGGCCCGGCTCGCTCTGCACGCCGATCTCGCCGCCCATGAGCTCCGCCAGCTCCCTGGAAATCGCGAGGCCCAGCCCGGTGCCGCCGTGGGTGCGCGTGGTCGAGGAATCCACTTGCGAGAACTTGGTGAAGAGCCTCTCCAGCTTGTCGGCGGGGATGCCGATGCCGGTATCACGCACGGCAAAACGCAGTTGGGCCTCGCCCGGGGTCTCGGCGACCATGCGCACCCGGATGACGACCTCGCCTTGCGCGGTAAACTTGACGGCGTTGCCGATCAGGTTGACGAGGATCTGCCGCAAGCGGCCCGGATCGCCCCGGAGATCGGAGGGGACTTCCGGCGCGACCACGCAGCCCAACACCAGCCCTTTCTCGTGCGCCCGCAGTGCCATCATCCCGGCGCAATCGTCCAGCAGGCGGTGCAGGCTGAAATCCACGGTTTCCAGTTCGAGCTTTCGGGCCTCGATCTTGGAGAAGTCGAGGATGTCGTTGATGAGGGTCAGGAGCGTGTCGCCGCTGGCGCGCGCGGTCTGGGCGAAACGGCGCTGGTCGACGGTCAGGTCGGTGTCCAGCAGCAGGCCGATCATGCCCAGGACTCCGTTCATGGGGGTGCGGATTTCGTGGCTCATGTTGGCCAGGAACTCGCTCTTGGTGCCGCTGGCCAACTCGGCTCGGACTGCCATCTCGTTGGCGCGGCCGGTGGCGGCTTCGAGTTGGAGGTTGGTCTGCAGGAGCTCCGCCTCGGCCCGCTTGCGCTCGGTGATGTCGATCATCACGGTCAGGAAGTGCTGCCGCCCCTGGCTGCTGATCACTTCCCCCGAGAACAGGCCGTCAAGGATCGCCCCGTCCTGTCTGCGGACTTGCAGTTCAAAGTTGGCGATGCGCCCATCGGCCTGCAGCTTATCAGCCAAGTCGGCCTGTTGCTCCGGATGCACGAACAAGGCGAAGTCCTCGGCGGTTTTGCCGATGATGTCGCCCCTGGAATAGCCGAGCGTCTTCAGGAACGCGTCGTTGACATCGGAGAACCGCCGGCCCGGCAGGGAGGAGAGCGCCATCAGGGTCGGGTTATTGCGGAACAGTCGCTCGAAACGCTGCTGCGCCTCCTGCTCCGCGGTCAGGTTCTTGGCGATGCCAAAGATGCAGTCCTGGCCGTTCCACCGGCCGAACCAAACGCGGGTTTCGACGGGCACCAGTCCGCCATCTTTGCGCGCCAGCGGCAGGGGACAGCTTTCCCGCTCGCCCCGAAACATGGCGGTGAAGATGTCCTCGGCTTCCTGGCGTTTGTTGGCCGGATGCAACTCCAGCATGTGCAGGGCGGCGAGTTCCTCGGGGCTGTAGCCCAGCGTTCGGGTGACGGCGGAGTTGGTGAAGAGGATTCGTCCGTCCCGGGTGCCGACCATGATCATGTCGGTCATGGACTGGAAGAAGGTGCGGAAGTTGGCCTCGCCCTCGCGCAGCGCCGCCTCGGTCTGCTTCTGGGCGGTGATATCCCAATTGGTGCCGATCATCTGCACGGGTTGACCGGAGGAGTCGCGCTGCACCAGGGCGAGGGCGCGGATGCTATGCTGGCTGCCGTCCGGCCAGACCACGCGGAACTCGGTGTTGAAATCCTTTTCGCCCCGCAACGCAAGCCGGATTTCTTCATCGCCGCGCTGCCGGTCTTCGGGGTGAAGGCCGGCCTGCCAGACCTCGTAAGCGGCGCTGAACTGATCGCGCGTGATTCCGTAAAGGTGAAACATCTGGTCGTCCCAGACCAGCCGGTTGTTGGCCACGTCGTAGTCCCAGATGCCCACGCCGCCCGCGCGCGCCGCCAGCGACAAGCGGTCGGTGGTCTGTCGCAATACAATGGTCAACCGCTCCGCCATCCGCCGCGCACTGACGCGCGTGCTGAGCAAGGAGAGCATGAGCCCGAACCAGAGCAGGCTGATGATGGCCCCGCTGGATAAAACGAGCCAGACCCGGCCGTATTCGTCCGCCGAGGTCAGTCCGCTGAACTGAGTAAAGCGCAACGTCCAGCGGCGCCCGGCGAAATCCAGCGGGGTCAGCCGGGTAACCCGTGAGGTGGCCGCCAGCGCCTTGCCCCCGGCACTCTGGCTGTCGTAGAGCAAGGTATCTTTGGATAACACCTGACCATCATAGATCTGCAAGCAAAGCTGCCGGTGCTTCTCCTTCACATCCCAGCCCTCCAGGGTGCCGCGCATCAGATCCGTCATCCGGTAGGGACTATAGACCCAGCCCTGGAGGGCGGCGCGGCGCTGTTCGAGGGTTTCAATCGGCAACCCGTGACGGTAGACCGGCACATACATTAAGGTGCCGGCTTGCACTTCCTGACCGGTCTCTTGCACCAGAATGACTTTCCCCGTGAGCGCGGTGGTATTCTCATCCCGCGCCCGTTCCATCGCCGTGCGGCGCACAGATTCAGAAAGCATGTCGTAGCCAAAGGCTCGCAGGTTCCGGTTCGTGAACGGTTCGAGGTAAATGATGGCGGAGTAGGTCTCCCGCTCGCCGGCGGGCTTGACCTGGTAGTCCGGGAAGCCTTCGCGGCGAATGGCCTGGACGTGCCGGGCCAGTTGCTCGCGGGGAATCAACTGCGCAAAGCCGATGCCCTGAATGCCAGGCAGTTGCTGGTTCAGTTGGAGGCCCTGGATGAAGGCCTGCCATTCGACGCGCTCGACCGACGCCGAGGCGTCAAAAAGAGCCGCGCCGCTGCGCAGGAGGTGGGCGCAAGCGACGAGCCGGGCATTGATACTGAGCCGGATCTCGTTGCAGGTAAAGTCGAACTTACGTTGCGCGTCCGCTTCCACATCCGCCCTGGTATAAAGCGCGGCGATCACGGTGATGACCAGGCCGGTGGCCAGCAAGCCCCATGCGCCCCATAGATTGGGCGGGGCTATGCCATGCAGCATATCAACCAGACGGGCGCGCCGGGATGGTGGGGCAGCGGAAGGGCGCGTGGGACTTGCCTGGGTGTCAGGTGTGGTCCGGGTCATTAACTTGGTTCTGCTGTGTCTATGTTGCTCATATCACGAACCATCTTTGATAAGCCGGCGCCAGAGGTGACACCGGTTTCCCGTCAAATTGCTTCATGGGCGCTGTGCGTCCGGTAGAATGAGCTTGCCGCGCTGGATCATCTTGTCGCAAAAGGCGTTCAGTTGAGCCCGGGCGAGCTGCGACGGTTTGCGGTGGCCTTTTTCCCATCGGTTGACGGTGGCAAAGCTGACGCCAAGCTGCCGCGCCAGGTCTTCCTGGCTTACGACGAGCTGCTGCCGGATCACGGTTACCAACCCCGAAAAACTTGGCTTTGCTGTATCCAGGGGGTTCACATCTTTGACAACATCTGACAAATCCCCGCGAACAACTCACGGCCGTTCGCGACGCTTACCGGGCGGGGACACTGCCTGGTCCGCGCTGGCGATGGCATCCGCCAATGCACAGTATGCTTGTGGCAATGCGGACACTTGAGGGACGGACAGGGTTCGGGCGCGTTCTCCGCCAGCTCGATCTGCGCCAACGAAGGCGTGACCACGTCCCCGCAGTGATTGCAATGGTAGAATCCACTGCTACTACCAGCCTCGGCAGTTGGCCGCTCCGACGGCAGCCCCGGCAAACTTTGCTCTCGTGTATTCATCTTGCACTTCTTCGGCAGCCCACGCAGCCTGGCGCAACGGGCTCAAGTGCGGTTGCACTTGTTACAACATCGGCAGAAACACGGACACACTTGAGGGCCGTCTTTGGGATTGAATAGTTCCAGGAGATCGTCACGATGTAGGAGCGATGCCCAAAGTAAAAACTGAAGCCTTGCGCGCTGGCATGGTAGTAGCGGCTGAGGTCAAGAATATGGACAACATGCTGCTGGTTTCTGCCGGGTGCGTCATCACCGATAAGCTTATCGGTATTTTGAGCGCCTGGGGCATTTCCGATGTGGAGGTGCAGGCTTGTGATGGGGTTGAGGAGGCCGGCGACATCCTGCAGCAACTGCCGGCCGAGACGCTGAAGGAGCTGAGCACGGGGCTGGAAAGCATTTTTTGGGAGGCGATTGATAGCAGCCCGGTCCAGAAGGAGGCTTTCAAACTTGCCCTTCGACGGAAGGCAAAGCAGGTGCTCGCCGGCAAGGGCCACTCTCATGACGAACAGCATTAAGCAACTGACTGAGGGCATACCGAGCCTTGGCTCCTGCACGGGCGTCATCGCGGAGATCGAACGGATCGTAAAGGATCCGGCGAGCACGTTGGCCGACCTGGGGGAAATCATCGAGAAGGATCCGGATTTGGCCGCGCGCCTGCTGAGGCTGGGGAACAGCGCGTTCTATGGGTTCGCGCAACGCCTGGAGACAGTCTCCGAAGCCATCAGCCTGATCGGCATCCGGCAAGTGGAAGACTTACTGCTCGCCAGCAGTGTGATCGAGGTTTTCGAGGGCGTCCCCGCCGTCCACGTGAACATGGAATCGTTCTGGGAGCACAGCCTGGCCTGCGGCATCTGTGCCCGGTGCATCGCCATTGCCCGGCAGATCTCCGCCGTGGAGAAATTCTTCCTGGCTGGATTGATCCACGATCTGGGGCGATTAGTTCTGTTGTCTCAGGTGCCGAAGAAAGCGACGGAAATCTTTGCAGTCTATCACGGGCAAAGGATTTTGCTGCGGGATGCCGAACGGGAGATCCTCGGCTTTGACCATGCCCAGATCGGAGAGGAGTTGCTGCGGGGCTGGCATTATCCTCCGAACCTGGTGCAGGCGGTGGCTCATCACCACCGCCCGATGGCGGCGGGCATCTTCCAGTTGGAGAGTTCGGTGGTGCATGTGGCGGATTACATCGTGCACGTGATGCAGTTTGGCAATTCGGGCGAGAAGTATATCCCGCCGCTGAACCTGAGGGCCTGGGAGCGAGTGGGCATGACTCCCGACCTTGTGGAATCCATCATACAGTCTATTGATGAGCAAATCGAAGCGGTTCACGAATCCTTTCTGCGCTCCTCCCACCCGCGTACGAAGCCCAGGGCATGACTCGCGACTCAATCTATCCCGAGTTTTTCAGAGCCGGCATTGGCAAGCTTCGGGAGCAATGCAGCGAGGATGTGGATTTTCTGGGGCTGTTCACGGCGCTCGAACATTTCCGGCGCGACATCACCGATCGGCCCGATGTGCCGTCGATCCTCAAATCCACCGAACTTTACGTGTGGGGGCTGGATTTGTTCGAGACGATCGCATTTTTTGTGATTAATCAGACCAGCTTCGACTTTGAACTCGGGCACTGCGCACCCGAGAGCGCCGGGCCATCGCTGGACGCGTTGGTAAGGCGGGAGATAAGGGCGGGGCGGTTCGCCTGGGCGTTGCGCCAAAGCGCTCCAACTTTCTTCAAAACTCAAGGCCAGCTTTGTGGCCCGCAGGGCGTCCTCCACACGCTGGGAGTGAGCGGCCGGCGATTGGGCATGTTCTGCGGCATTCTCAAGCGGGACCGGGCGCCCAGCCAGGAGTTCAGCTTTAGCCTGCTCTCCATCCTGCTAGGCACCTGCTCGGATGCTTTGGCGGGAGTCCGCACAACGGCCGAACTCCAAAATCGCATTCTGGCCGTCAATAGCGACTTACAGCGGGCGCTGAAGGACAATGAGATTCTCGCTCGCATTCCCGCCGAGAGTCCCGCGCCGGTGGTGCGCCTGGATAAAGGCGGCCGGGTTGTTTATAGCAATCAGGCGGGCCTTGAGGTCTTGCGAAATCTGGGATGGCAGGTCGGCGATCTGATCTCTGGCGACTGGCTGGAGATGCTGGAGGAATCGTTTGCAAGGAACACGAAACGTGAATTTGAAGGCGTTTCCCAAGGCAGAGTCTATGCCTTCCTGATTGTCCCGGTTTCAGAAGCGGGTTACGCCAACTTTTACGGGATGGACATCACGGCCCGGAAGCAGGCCGAGACGGAACGGGAACGACTCATCAAGGAACTCCAGGACGCTCTGGCCAAAGTCAAAACCCTAAGCGGCCTGGTTCCCATCTGCGCCTGGTGCAAGAAGATCCGCGATGATCGTGGGTTCTGGAACGAGGTAGAGGTCTATGTTCAAAACCATTCGGACGCGACCTTTAGTCACGGTGTCTGCCCGCAATGCATGGAGAAGTGGCTGGCCGCCAAAACCGTCCCTCAGCGCTAGTGTGGCGTCTCAGAATTGCTGTAGGAGACGACGTAAGGAGTCTCTAATCAGCACGTTCCGAGAAATCGCAGGTTTGGGCAGCAGGCCAAGAGGTTAGAGCCGACTGACGTCGGCTGCTACAATGACTTAAGCAGTCACTGGCCCTCTGGCGCTGTTCCGCGCGAAAGAAAACGCTAAAGTCCCGCCGGTTTCGTCCGATCTATCTCTCATATGACAATCACGGGCCAACCGGCAATGTCGCTGCTCGACAGCGTGCTGAGCGCGGACAAAACCCGCACCGACGTCGGTGTCGCAGTGCTCAAGCAGGCACAGGATGCTGAAAAGCAGCAGGGTGAAGCGGTCGTGGAGCTGCTGGAGGCGACCGGAGCACCGCCAACCAGGCCGGGCCTGGATGTTTTCGCCTGAGTCGCAGCCAGGCAATTTCGCCGACCGGATGCGGGCGGAGACATCGCGGCGAGATGTCTTGGTTTGCAGGATTCCTGCGGTTTTTGATGCATTTGCCGGCAGCCGGCTTATCACAAAATGAATCTGGCGGACTGCCCGGATCACGTGCTAAAGTGTAGGAGTCGTTCTGCCGATGCTGAACAAATAGAAAGACTATTTTCCACCGCAACCGGAACTATTGTGAAGACAGGGTATCCAGGGCCTGATGCTGATGCCTCAGCGGCAACCGCCAAGGTGTTGTTGCCGAGCTCCGACGCGCCCCACCGCTCCGAGTGGCTGGAGGGCGGATTCGCGTTGCTGGATCCGGCATATCGCGTCGTCCACGCCAATGCGGAGCTGGTCAACTGGCTTGGCATCAGGCAGGAAGAGGCGTTAGGAGCACCACTCGATGCCTTGTTGCAACGGTCCTGCCTCGGGATCGAGGAGGTGCTGCGGCGGGCCTGGTCAGAAGCGTCGCCTTGCGCTGAGTATCACTTCCAACTGTTGCCGCCGTCGCAGAGCCAGTGGTTTCGCCTTGAGACCGCCCGCAACCGCGATGGCTGGTTCGTGCGCCTGAGTTCCACGCTCCCTCCGCTGCGCGATTTGGTGGAGGACGGCGGCGGCGGACACCAAGGTGAGGATCCGGAAAAGCAACACTTGCGGCTGCGCCTGCTGCGCGCGGAGTCGCAACTGGAGAAACTTATCCAACGGTGGCCGGGCGTGCTCTTCAGCCAGCGGGCCGATTTTTCCTTTCAATACGTCAACTCGAAGATTGAAGAATTGACCGGCGTGCCGCCGAACGCCTGGCGCAATCAACCGCGCCACTTCTGGGAGGCCGTGCATGAGGCGGACGTCGAAGCATTCAAACGCCACTGCGAGCAGGCGGCCCAATCGCCGGCTGGCATCACGACGACTTATCGGATCCGCCACGCTGTCACGGGCAAGGTCTCCTACATCCTGGAACACCGCCATGCCGCAGTCACCAAATCCGGAGCGGTGCTGGGCTACGATGGCTTCTGGCTCGATATCACGCGCCAGACCATCGCGGAAAAGCGGCTTTCAACCACCGCTTGGAAGGAAACGCTCGCGTTGTTGACGATGGGTCTGGCTCACGATTTCAGCAATCTCTTGTCGGGAATCCTCTCGCTGACGGAACTCATCCTCTCCCAGACCAGCGCCGAGGACGAACACCTGCCGTCGCTGAACCTGATCAAGCAAAGCTCTCTGCAAGCCAGCCAGCTTGTCCAGCGCATTGTCAGCCTGCATCGCAGCAAGACCGGCTCGCGCCAGTATCTCGACATCAACGATGCCATGCCCGAACTGGTTGAGCTGGTCAGCAAGGTCTTGCCGCGTCGCATCCGCATCCAGACAGAACTGCCGCCCGGCATGTTGGCGGTCTATATGGACGCCGTCGAATTCCGTCAGGTCGTGCTGAATCTGGCCCTCAATGCGGCTGACGCCATGCCCCATCGCGGCGTGCTCGTTTTCCGCCTCGCTGCGCACACGACCATGCCAGAGCTGGCCCACTTTCAGGGCCAGTTTCCCCGATTGCCCTGCGTTTGCCTGTCGGTGCAGGACAACGGCAGTGGCATCGCGGCGCGGCACCTGCCGCACCTGTTCGATCCGTTCTTCACCACCAAGGCCATCACCAAAGGCTCCGGCCTCGGCCTGTACAACGCGCGCATGTTCGTCGAGGAACACGGCGGCGCCATCTCGGTTGAATCAACCGAGGGTGCCGGCGCGACCTTCCACCTCTGGCTGCCGCAAGCCGACTTCACGGAAGCCGAGCGTATGACCGACCAGCAGTCCAAGCGGCGCCGGAGCCTGCTGCTCATCGGCCAGCCCGGCTTCTCGACCGATTCCATTACCGAATTCCTGCGCACGCACAACTTCTACATTATCGCCACTCACACCGCCGCGCGCGCGCTGGAACTGCTCGCCTCAGAGGAAAACACCCTCGACGGCGTCATGGTGCTGGCCGAACCTGACGACGGCGTCCTATTGAATCTAATCCCGGAGCTGCGCGACCGCTGTCCCTCCAAACGAATCATCCTGCAGATCATCGGCGGAAATGCTGACCAGGTGGAAAGCCGCTTCCTGGAAAAAGCGGACATGATCCTGGCCGGCGACGCGGATGAGAGCTCCTTTCTCAAGCGGCTCGACGACCTGCTCACCTCGGGGCCAACTTTATGAGCTCGCCTGCATCTACCCAACCGGACGAACTGAAGCGCATCCTGGTCGTGGACGACGAAAAGGTCGTGCTGGTTTCGCTCCGCGAGACATTGCGGCTGCAAGGCTACGAGGTATTCGCCGTGGAAGACCCCGTGGAGGCGCTGCAGCTCATCCAGAAAACCGCCTTCTCGGTCATCTTGAGCGATCAGCAGATGCCGACGCTGACCGGTCTGGAATTCCTGGCGCAGGCGAAGGAAATCCAGCCGCACAGCGTCCGCATTCTGATCACGGCGGTTCTCAGCTTGAGCACGGTGATTGCTGCCATTAACAAGGGCGAAGTCTATCGTTTCATTGTCAAACCGTGGTTGCGGGAAGAACTGCTCGTCACGATCAAGAACGCCGTCCAACGTTACGAACTGGTTTCCACTAACAGCCTCCTGCATAAGCAGAGCATCGCGATGAACCAGCAACTGGCATCGCAACTCGCCATGCTCGACGCGCAAAACCGCCAACTGGACAGACTCAACCAGACGCTCCAACAGAACCTCGACGGCTCCATTCAGCTCTGCCTCAAGACGATGGAAACGTTTTATCCGCTCTTGGGACAGCAGGCGCGGCGCGTGTTCGCCCTCTGCCAGGCGATGGCCGAGGACCTCAGCCTTTCCGACGAGCAGCGGCACGTATTGGAAATCAGCTCACGCTTGTGCGACATCGGCCTGGTCCGTGTCCCCCGTGATCTGATTCGGAATTGGCAGCAGACCCCCGACAACCTGAACGACGGGGAGCTTGCCCTCATCGAGTTGCACCCGGTGCTCGGACAACAGATCGTCGCTTTCGTCGAAAAGCTCGAGGGTGTGGGCACTACCATCCGCGCCCACCACGAGCGTTACGACGGAACGGGCTATCCTGATCGATTGAGTGACGAACAGATCCCCTGGCTGGCGCGATTGCTTGCGGTGGCTGTTGCCTACGTTTCAAGTGCTTCTGACGAGCTAGGGCTCGAATTCGTCAAGACGAACAGCGGCGCGGCGTTTGATCCGGATGCAGTCCGCGCCTTCATGCGGTGTTTGCCGCATGCGTCAGTCCCGCGCAGCCAACGGGAGGTTCTGCTCTCCGAACTTCAACCGGGGATGGTCGTCGCGCAGGGCATTTATACCGCGCACAGCATCCTGCTGATCCCCGAAGGACAGGTGCTCACCGAACCGCACATCAACCTGGTGCGCAACCACAATCATATGTACCCCATCACGCAGTCGCTGCTCGTCTTCGGCTAAGAACGGCGTTTGCAACCACGAAACACACGAAAGGCACGAAAAACGAACCGCTTACAATGCAACGAGTGTTCACCCTGCGGGTGAACTCAGGGCCAGTGACAAAGTCTTCTTAAGTCATTGTAGGAGACGACGTAAGGAGTCTCTGATCTCGCGACCTGTTCCGCAAACCTGCGCTTTCTCGGAACGTGCTGATTAGAGACTCCTTACGTCGTCTCCGACAGCTTTGTTATCAGCCTTTCATTTCGTGTATTTCGCAGTTTCAACTCCTGTTCTCAGGCTAATCAACTCCCGAACCCAGCATGCACCGCTACGAATTTCAGCTTCTGATCACCCCGGAAGACTATCTGGAGTACTACCGCGGCACGATACGCCATGTGATCGTGCAGTGCGCGAATGGCAAAACCGTTCAGTTTCCTGCGTCACTGCTCCAACGATTTATCACTCCGGAGGGGATCCATGGAGCCTTCGTCCTGACCTGCGACGAGCATCACAAATGCGTCAGCCTCCAGCGCCTGGCTTCGTTAAACCCTTAGCCCCACCAAGGCGCTGTAAGCCTCATTCATACCGATGCGGGTGATCGCCACAAAAAGGTCTGTGGCTGGCTCCCTGCCGCCAAACCTGACACTGTTGCTGCGGCGCAGAATCTCCGCGGACAGCACCGGCTCGCCGGCGATTATTTCGACGATGTGATCCAGGTCCAAATTCGGGTCGTGGAACGCGTCGAGCAGTTCCTTCACCGCCGCTGACGGGGGCTCAAGAGGTTGAACACTCACCGAGGGAGATTTTGTTTCATTCATAGTCAGGCAGATATGTCCGCAGAGTCCGCAGTGTCCGCAGCCGCCTCGACCAGCACATTCGCCAGCAGGCCTGCCGCGGAAGGAAGGATCCGCTTCAGCACGTCGATATTCGCATTCAAGGCTTCCACCGTCGGCCGCGCGTTGAATTGCAGCAGCCGTTGATACCACTTCACAAACTCACGACTGACGCCCGCCTCGTCCGCCGCCGCCGGCGCGAACTGATTCTCCCCCGCGACGGTCTCGCATAGCACGAGGGCGGCTGCGAGCGCATGGTTCGAGGCCTCCGGCCAGCGCCGCCACAACGGCAATGCCGCGCCACACTGGCCGGCGAGCATCAGCGCCTCGGCCCGCTGCTGAACCACCGCCGGATCGTCCGGCAGATGCCGCTCCGCCTCAGCCGTCCAATCCAGAGCCACTTCCAGGAAATCCAGCCGGGTCAAAGCCAACTGCCCGCCTTGCAGCCAAACCCGCGCTTCAGTCGGTTTCTCGTTGGCGAGGGCGAAGAGAAGGTTCAGCGCATCAGCCTGCCGTTCATGTGCCGCCAGGAATCGGGCGTGATCGCAGCGC
>Ga0194060_10001840_pt1 | contig 15176 bp, 11 predicted proteins | sample SepL225m_MetaG_FD_163427 | JGI IMG/M metagenome (GOLD analysis project Ga0194060, IMG submission 163427) | Anoxic zone freshwater microbial communities from boreal shield lake in IISD Experimental Lakes Area, Ontario, Canada - Sep2016-L222-5m | ecosystem: Environmental > Aquatic > Freshwater >...
AACATCGTGCAGGCTGAGTAACTCATCGGCTTGATCAAAAATCAGATAACTGCTCTCTGGTATTTGAAAATGGTCCAGTTCCTTGACAAAACCCTCGGCACCGTATCGAAATACCGTCTTCGAAAAACCGTCCTGCATGACAAACAGCTGAAGACGCCTGCTTGTGATCGAATCCGAGGTGATCGATTTGTCAAAAGTCTCGATTCTCTGAATGAAAGATTCAGGATTCGATGGAACGATAATCGTACATGACAGACCATCCTTGAACGCTTTGCCAAGGCTGCTGGCCAAGATCGGAAAACGGGCCGACGGTGTTTCTGCAATCAGAATATAGAGACCCCCGCCAATCATGTTATTGGTCAGGTTATCCAGACCACGAATACCAAGCTCCACAGCCGGCGAAATGGGCTTAAGGGTGGCTGGATCATTCATAATCAATGCACTTGTTCCGCTCATTTTTTTATCATAATCGATTTGACCACGCACGGAGGGCTAAGTATGCTTTGTTGGCGTAAGTTATTGCAATGGTCAGGCTTGGCGGTTGCGTTCCATCTGGCGCTGGCCGCAGTTGGGGTTGCTGCGGCCGAATTGGCGCCTGTTGCAAAGCCAACGCCGATGATTCAAAAAGTGCAGGTCTACGCATCACCGACGACGCGGGCCCGTCTCACGGCTACCGGCATGGACGCCAATGAAAGCGTTCGTACCTGGGAAGTCTTTCTGCGAAAATACAGAATTCCTTACCAGACAGTGGTCTCGGTCGAGCAGTTGGAAAAACTGCAGCCCGGCGTTCTGCTGCTGCCTTCCGCCATTGCCTTGACGGAGCGTGAAAAGCAGGCGGTCGTCGACTTTCGCTCCAAAGGCGGCGGTGTGCTTTCGACCTGGATGACGGGCGTGCAAAACGAGGCGGGTGAATCGCGTGGCTATGGCTTTATGCAAGACGCCTTGGGCGTCAAGGTTGTGGGTACCACAGAAGCGCAAGCCAATGACATCTGGCTGATGCCGCATGGCGATAATCCGGTGACGCACAGCTTGCCCGCAGGCTTAAGGATATGGACGGAACGCGTCAAGCAAGGGTATCCGCTGCGATTGGTTGGCGCTCATCCTGCTGCGAATATTATGGATTGGGGGCGCTCCGTTGCTCCTGATCGAGTAAGTACTACCATCACCTTTGATGAGCGCATCCAGCCGACCGGCAGGTTGTCGCGGTCGGTTGTGTTTGGCTACCCGGAGCGGCTGTGGGTTTCCGCAGACCCAAAGATGCTGGAGGCCATTGCGCACAACTCCCTGATGTGGTTGCTACGTCAGCCCGACGTTTACGTAACAGCCTGGCCCCACCCCTACGCCAGTGCCTTTGTGCTGGCTGTTGATTCGTTCGATCCGGTGGCCGAGGTCGATTTGAATTTTGCCAGAAAATTCGAAGATGCGGGTGGTAGAGCGACTTATTACTTGCTCAGCGAAGTCGCTAAAGAATCCGCTGAGATCCTGAAGAAGATCCAGGCAAGGGGGCACGAGGTGGCTTTCCTTGGTGACCGATTCGAGGCGTTCAAGGGTCAATCTGCAGCCGAACAGGCGAAGCGCCTCGACACCATGCAACGCGAACTGAAGGCTGTCGGCTTCGATATTTCGTTCAATGCTGGCTTTCATGCGCCCTGGGAGCAATACGACAAGACCACAGAAAAGCTCCTGAAAGAACGCTCTTTCGGGCATTACATATTGTCCCCCATGGATGCCTCAGAGGCACGACTTCCCTTTTTCGCAAAGGAAAGCACCGGCATCGAGAAGTCCGCAAGAACTCTCGTCGTCCTGCCTCGCACACTAGGCGGACCGGATGACGAGGGCCGCGATGCTGCCAATGGTATGCAGGAGTTCCTCAATGAGCTTGACCTCTCTGATCAAATGGCTGGATTGGCTGTCGTGAGTATCCCCAGTCAGAGCTCGCTTGACAAAACTCAGTTGGGCGAGTTTTTTGGACATCTCAAAGCTATGAACAGCAGGATGTGGATGGCAACAGGAGGGCAGGTATCCGAATGGTGGCGGGAGCGTGACAGAGTGAGCGTCAACCTGGAGTCGACTGCGCTAGCACCTCTGATAAGGGTGACGATCAGCGGTGACAAACCCTTGCGGCAACCTGTGGCCGTGTGGGTCAATTTGCCTGAGTCCAGGGGAACCGTGCGTTTGGTCGCCCGCGGCAGTTATGCAAAGTTGCCGAAGGTTGTTCGCATTGATGACTGGCGCAGCGCAGTCGTGTTGGACGGATTCGCCGCCGGCGAATACCAGTGGCATCTGTATTTTGAGAAACCGGCAGTGGACCCCGCCAAATAGCGCCGGCGGAGATCATGCAACCCTGGCGCCGCAAATTTACAACAGTCCAAAACCAGATTCCGGAAATTTGCAGAAAAGAAATTGCTTTGTCCGATGAGTGATGTTCTGATAAACAAGTACCCAGAGAACTGGGGTGGCACGGTAATTCAACTTAGCTAAAATCCAGTTGGCAAATTTGATGTGATGGTGTCATGAAAGATGTGAATGATAAATAATTGCTGCGTCAATAAATGGCGGTGTGCTGCATTCTTGTCCGGTGCGCTTGGCATGGTTTCTGTGCACGGTGCCGAGCCCTTGGGCATTGTCGGAAAAAATGACTGGCTCTTTATACGATCTGAACTGATGAGTCCGGCAGAGGCGGCCGGCCAAGCTGAGACAATTTCGCTTATCGGGCGTTTCAATAAAGTGCTGGTGGCCAACGGCATCAGCATGGCCGTCATGGTGGTGCCAGTGAAGGTACGCTTGTACGCTGAGTATCTTCCGGATAACATCAAACTCAACGACTACACGGCAGATCATTACGCGAGTATGAGCAAGGCGTTGCAGGCCGCCGGCGTGACGGTGATTGATCTCAACACGCCCTTCTTGAACAGTCCCATGCGAAACTCAGACACCCCCCTGTTTCATCGGCTTGACGGGCATTGGAGCTTTACGGGTGCCAAGTTGGCAGCTGAAACCCTAAAGGCTGGCATAGACGCCAACCCAATGCTGAAAAAGGCGCTCGATGCGACGCCTGAAGTGGCGTATCAAATGACCGTTAGCAAACGCAAACGTCCATCCAAAGCAATTGATTTGGTTGCTTTAGTACCGCCCAATTCTGGGCCTTTTGCACCTGAACAATACACGCCGGTCAACGTGTTTCGAACCCAGGAACAGAATGAAGCCAACCGTGTATCAATCGGTATCACGGTGCAGGGCAGCAGCTTCTCAATGGAGTGGAGTGGCTTTGCCGATATGCTGCGTTTTGTGTTGCAGCGCGACATTTTCAATGTCTCGGTGCCTGTGAATATAGGATCCTGGTTTGGTATGGAAAGCTACTTGAGTAGCGATGCTTTCCAGACCAAAGCGCCTAAAATGCTGATCTGGGAAAGGCCCGAGTTCGCCATGCGCGCGCCACCGAATTTTCAGTTTCAGGACCCCCGCTATGTGAGCAACAATACTGAGTGGCTATTGCGCGCCTCGGCCTGGGTGCAGGCCGCTTGCAAACCGTCCACCGTGACCGCAAGGTTGGCGCAAGTCGGTCTGGCTGCAAATGGCATCAACATGAAGGGCGGAGATGTGGTCACCGGGCCAACCAACGAGAACGAATTTATCGAAATTACTTTTGATAAGCCGATAGAAAAGTTGGATTACCTGGTGGCACGTGCCGTCACCGCTGGATCAAAAACCTTGATTCTGGAAGGTATGGGTCCGGGTACTACCACTCGCCGCTTCAAGCTGAATGTCCCGGGCGATGATGCTATCCATCTGCTCAAGACACCACTGCCGTCGAACGGCGGTGGTTTTTCGAAAGTGCGGGTTTACCCCGGAAAGAGCGATGGTTTTACCCTAAAGGATTTACAAATCTGCCGTCAACCCGAGGACCTTGTCAAGTAAAGTGAGAAGGAGCAGCAGGTGATTGCGTTCTCTCGGTCAAACCTTAATCGTTAGACTGGATTCAGTCTCTGTAGAAGTAAAAGTAGCGTAAGAAGTGGCCCCGGTTGTCTGAACAACATTTCCCCGAGTTTTAAGTGGACTCCGGCGGGTTGCCAAAGGTGCAGAGTTATCCACGGCGGCGAGCGTCGCTTGCGACGAACGCAAAGTCGCAGTGGGTAACTCGGGGCGCACCACAGAGTTCATTCTTCGCAGCCTGGCCCAGTTCTGGCAGCAGGCTCAGATAGACCTTTGCTGGCGTGACACGATCCAAACTGTTCCCCGCGGCGGGGAAAGGCGACTATTGGCCCAAATTGTGTGTTCCTCTCAACCCACGTAGAATTGAAGACTCGAAGCACAAGCACACAGAAGCAGCAGGAGAAATACACCGGTGCGAACCCTTAGAAAAATCGTCTTAAGCGATGCGGACTCCGTCAGAAAGTTACATCGGGAAACCCCCAATCCCTTTGATGTGGACACTCTATTTCAGCTGATTGACTCACGGGTTCCGGGCGGCGACGTTGCGTTTGGGGCCTTCGATGCAAACGAATGCCTGGGCATACAACTCTTGTATCAATATAAACTCCGGTTCGGCGGTGCCGATTTCAACGCGCTACATTCCACCTGCACGCTCACCAAAGCATCGGAAAGGTCACAGGGTCTCGGGATTGAACTCATCCGAGAATCCATCAAGCTCTGCCAGCTTGAGAAGGTGGATTGCTTTTCTTTTTGCATTGATTCCCGCCTGACCGGAAAGTGGGAAAACGAATGCATAGAGAGTTTCACTCCCTATTCGAAGGTGCATAAATTTGCAGCTCAGTTCACGCCGTTTTTTCGACCGGCGACCCCTGGCAACTCCGGTGGTATTTCAGCAAGGCCGATAGATTTCGAAAAAGGCGAGTACGAGCAATATTTGAACCACCGCGCGGAATTCTTTTTTGACAACGACGTGATTGACGCTCCGACGGAACGAACAAAACTTCTTTCCAGCCGCTTCCCTTCAAGCCATTTGATATTAAAACTCGCCAAAGCCAATCATCCGGTTGGCTTTATCAAAGTATTGATCCTCCGCATCGCTCGAAAAACGGGTATTCAGGCACAGGCGATATTGACGGAAATCTGTGCGGCGCGCGCGGATTGGAAGGAAGCTATCGAAGCAGTCGACGCGGCGCTAAAGGGTATCGGAATTAGTGCTTACTTGATCAACAACGGACTTCTTTTTGAACTCGACACCCTTCAAACCTGTGGATTTTTCCCAAGCCCCACGGCGATAAATCTGCATCTCTTTTACCGCGGGCATAGAGAAGATATTGTGAAAGCCATGGGGGACTGGTCCGGCGCAACGCGATTTTTTGTGCCGATAAAATAGCCACCCAAATTTTCGCGCAGGCCTTGGGCCACTGTGCAATTCGCCAGGGCGTGGATGTGTTTACCAATTGCTCAGCACTCACGCAGTCACTGCACGGCGCACGCGCTACCAACTCCTACGAGCGCAAACTGCAGGCGCTGAGCCGAATCCCGGTGCTGATCATTGATGAAGAAATCAGTCAGTTAAAAGTAACCGGAATATCAGCGATGAGTGATGTTCAGTTATGCCGGTACTCAGAGAACTGGTTGGCACGGTAAGATCCGTACAGCCCCATGTGCTAAAGTGTCTGCGAATCAGACTTAATTTCCTTTAGGAGCAACGCATGGTAAGTATCCAGCCTCATGACGATCACCTAGTGGATATCCACCGCGTCGTGGAGGGCATCTTTCGGGATATCTTTCGGGATAAGAGTCTCGCTATACACACAGAGACAAGCGCCAAGGATATCGAAGGTTGGGATTCTCTTGCCCATATAACGCTCATCGTTGCCATTGAAAAAAAATTCGGTATTAAGTTCAAACTCGCCGAGTTACAGGAGTTTCGCAACGTGGGCGACATACTGGCTCTTGTAAAGACCAAGACGGGAAAATGAGCCTTTCTTACGTAACCACTTTCGTTGACGATTTTTTTCGCTGCACCGGGCGCTTTCCGAACCAGCCAGCTCTGGTTTTTCCGGACCAAACGACAACTTATGCGGAGCTTTTGGCTATCGTTCAGGGGATTCGTGAATGGATAGATTCGGAAGTCCCTATCAATGAACGGCGAATTGCAGTGCATGCAACGCAGGATATTTTTACGTATGCCACGATCCTTGCGATCCTTGCGTCGGGTAGGGCCTATGTTCCTCTGAATCCTCACAACCCTGCGCAGCGCAACGGCAGTTGTCTGACGCAGGCCGATGTTGCCACACTCTTTCAATCGGGCGCTGAAACTGAAATCAGTCAATGGGTGCTGGAGCAGCGACTTCCGATAAAAATCGTGAATCTCCGGATGATCTCTTCAAGCCTGTCAGATCGGATGCCCACGCCAGTGCGCGAGACTGACATGGCGTACTTGCTCTTTACTTCCGGCAGCACGGGCGATCCCAAGGGTGTCCCTCTCTACCATGGGAATCTGAGGCGATTCATGAAAGCGCTTCTCAGCGAAACAGGTTTCGAGTTTCGACAGACTGACCGTTTTCTGCAAATGTTTGACCTTACTTTTGACCTTTCCATCATGTGCTTTGCCGCCCCGCTTGCTCTGGGTGCAGCATGTCACGTCGTCACAGGCTCAGGTGTCGGTTTTCTGGACGTGGCGAAAACACTTCAACGTGGAAAAATATCGGTCGCGTTGATGGTGCCCTCCGTTCTGCCTTTTTTGGAGAGTTATCTCGACGAGATAGATTTACCGGATATGCGCTATTCTCTTTTTTGCGGCGAAGCGCTCCCCGCAGGGTTGGCTGAAAAATGGCATCGATGCATTCCATCGGCACGTCTGTTCAACGTTTACGGCCCCACTGAGGCGACGATTTTTTGCTCCATTTACGAGTTGAAATCGCCCTTGGGTTCCACTGGTGAATACCAGGGCGTGGTTTCCATCGGACTGCCGATGCCCGGAACCGCGTTCTCCATCATCAGTGAAACGGGAGACTGCGTTGCCCCCGGAGAAAAAGGTGAGCTTGTCATCTCCGGCGGGCAGGTAACCGATCAATACTGGCGCAACCCGGAAAAGACACTGGCTGCTTTCACCGTTCGCGCGGGAGAAGCGCCAGCCTACCGGACTGGTGATATCGCCTTTGAAGCAAAGGGCAATTATTATTTTTGCGGACGTGCGGATTACCAACTGAAGGTGGACGGATATCGTATTGAGGCCGGAGAGATAGAGCACCATGCCAGAAGCCTTCATGGTGTTCGAAATGTCGCCCTCGTTGGCCAGCCAGAGACGAATGGTAGAGTCAAACTGCATCTATTTCTGGAGGCTTCCGAGGATGCGCAGGAGACGCTCCGAATTACCTGCAAGACTCACTTGGCAGGGAAACTGCCTTCCTACATGCTCCCTCATCGGATTCATGTGCTCGACTCTTTCCCCTTGAATCAGAACGGGAAGGTCGATCGAAAGGCGCTGATTTCGGGTGTTCACGAGGAATAAATCATGGACGATTTGGGTTTCCGAAAAGCTAACCCAGCCGATCTGCCCTTTCTCATCACGGCCGTGAAAGCCGCGGAAAGACTGGGCGCAGCAGGTTGCATCGATGAAAAGATTTTTTTGCTGAGTGCCACAGAGTTCGATGCACTACTCAACCAAGCACTTTCCATTGAAAGTGACGGATTTCAGCTTGCCCAGAGCCCCTTTTTTGTTTGCACCCGGGGCTGCGTGCCGGTTGCCTGTTGTTCTTCATGGATCGAGGCCGCAGATGGTGTTCCCAGCGGGTTCAAGATGGCTGCCGTGCTTTCTGATCAATTGGGTTTTGAGAAATGGATGGGCGCGAAAGCTGCGATCAAGGCCTTTGCCGATGCAACCCCCCAACGTACTGCAGGGGCGCTGCAGATGGAGACGTTTTACGTCGAGCCGAGTTGTCGGGGGAAGTGCCTCACGGTGCGAATCATCGACAGTGTCATACGCCACTTCGATAGCTTTGCTACGTCGGCGAAGATCGCCGAAATCACCATGCTCGAAGGAAACGCCGAGGCGCTGCGTGCTTACCAGAAAGCCGGATTTCACATCCACCGCAAAGGCGATGCCGGCAATGCGCTTTTCCGGACACTGACAGGCAGTGCTGGTTTTATTCAGTTGCAAAAAACGATCGACGCCTAAAGGATGCACAGATGCCCTACCAGCCCTTGGTTTGCTGTGAACTCTCCTTTTTTTGAATATGCTGTTTAACTCCTCAGTATTTGTTTTTGTTTTCATGCCAGTCGTATTTGCTGGCTATTTTCTGATCGCCAAAAAAAGTCATCAAGGGGCGCTTGCATGGCTGACTCTTGCCTCGATTTTCTTTTATGCATACTGGAGCATCAAGGCTCTGCCGGTTTTGGTTATATCCATCTGTATCAACTACTGGTTCGGAGCTCTGCTAACGAAGCAAGAACTGAAATATCGTCAAGCACTATTGATCTTGGCAATTACAGCCAATCTGGTGGCCTTGGGATATTATAAATACATCAATTTCTTCATTGATAACATAAATGATATGCGTGATCTGATGGAGTTAGACCCATGGGATTCAATTAATATATTCCTGCCGATCGGGATTTCATTTTTCACTTTCACTCAAATTGCTTTCCTGATTGATAATTACCAAGGAAAAGTGAAGGAGCGAAATTTTATTCAGTACACCCTTTTTGTTTCCTTCTTTCCTCATCTTTTGGCTGGTCCGTTGCTACACCACAGGCAAATGATGCCGCAGTTCTCGATGCCAGAAAACTTTGTAATTCAAAAAGAAAAAATTGTTACTGGATTATTGATTTTTACTGTTGGATTAGCAAAAAAAATATTGATTGCGGATACTTTAAATAGTTATTTATCAACCTTCTATAATTCACTGGCTCAAGGCGCTAAGCCCAATTTTTTGGCATCTTGGACTGCATGCGTGGGATACACCTTTCAGCTCTACTTTGACTTCTCTGGGTACTCCGACATGGCGGTTGGAACAGCCTTGTTATTTGGTATTTATTTGCCATTTAACTTTAACTCTCCTTTTCGAGCCACCAGCATTATTGATCTCTGGCAACGTTGGCATATTACCCTTACTAAATACGTCGGAGAGTATTTGTACACGCCAATCACTTTGCAATTCATGCGTCTGGGTCAAAACCTGCCGTCAGCCTTTGGATTCATTTTCTCCTTGGTTATTCCAACAGTCTTTATCTTCTTGATCATAGGTTTTTGGCATGGAGCCAACTGGACGTACGTGGTCTTTGGAGGTATGCATGGTTTGTATATTGTGACCAATCATCTCTGGAGAAAATTGTTTCCACTTCCAAGCAAGAAAAACAAAAATAATCAAAGCCACAAGACTATAAAAATGGTGGCGGCATGGACGCTAACTTTTCTCGTTGTTAATATCGCTAGCGTCATGTTCCGTTCTGATAGTATTCCGACGGCCGTAGTTGTTTACAAAGGAATGCTGGGATTTAATGGGTATTCTTTGGGAAATATGCCGGATATCCAAACCTGGATATTCAGTTTAAAAATCATTCTTTTAACAATGATCTCCGCTTTCTTGATAGTTTTCTTGATGCCTAACACCATCAGCATAGCCTCATCTTCGGAAAAAATCTTTACCGGCAAGAGGGTGCTAACTTATGTTTCTATTGTTATTTTAATTGGAATAATATATTCTCTGTTGCAGTTGAATTTTTATGAAAGCCCATTTTTGTATTTTCAATTTTAAGTTTGAATTTAGTTTTCGATCAACTGGTATCGATGCATGAAGCTTTTGGAAGTGTCACGGATCGCCGTATAGGATCCATTTCATGATCGGCGTATAGGAAGTGTTTGAGATGAGCGTCGGAATTGAAGAGTTGTGTTTTCATTTCAAGTTTCAAGGCTTGCGGGCCTGACGTCAACCCCACGATTTGTTAAATTAAGAAGAACGTTCACTTTGCCGCAATGCAACCGGCGGATTCGGACAACACATCCAGTATTGTTTCTGTCAGCTCCGAATAGAACCCGTGAATATTCCCGGGTCCACCCAGCCCGGGTTCATTGAACCAGCCCGGAAAGTTTTGTACTGGCGTGATATTGAGCGGGTCTGCCATCGAGCCGAATATGGTCTTGTACCGGCTGATGACGGTGTAGCCCAGCCCCCTCGCATTGTCATAAATAATCTTGTTGCGAGCATTCCACCCAGCAACCTGTGACGATATGGTGGCTCCAATATCGATCCAATAGTATTTGGCATTTGGCGCAATACGCTTCAGCTTCTGAATGAGCTGCAGTTGGCTGTCTGCAAATGAATCCTCTCTTTGGTTTGTGCCAAGAGAAACAATGATGAAATTGGCATTTGCAATAAATGCTTTGTCTAGGTCAACGCTCTCAAAGGCAGTTTTCTTGATTTGAACACCTGGTGTCACGATGGACCGACCGGTGTCATAACTGATACGCGCAACACCACCGAACTGCGCCTGCAGTTTAAGGCTCAGTCTGTCCCTGTGAAGACCGAAAGCGATCGAATCGCCCAATACATACGTGGACAAGGGTGACGCATTGTTGCAGGCGGCACGGGCCGACTTGTCTGGCTTGGTTGATTCGGTTGCACTGGCCGCTGACGTGACAGCTGGCGAGGTCACCGCAGAAACAATAGCCCGCGTCAACTCGGGGTAGTAACCGTGACTATTGCCCGGTGCATTGAACCCCGGCTCATTGGCCCAGCCCGGAAAATTCAGACCCGGCGTGATATGCAGCGGGTCGGCGGCGGACCCGAATATCGCCTTATAGCGGCTGATGACGCTATAGCCCAGGGGCGAAGAATTTTCGTAGATGATCTGATTGCGGGCGTTCCAGATATCCACATGGGTTGAAACCGTTGCCCCAATATCGACCCAAAAATAGCGCGCAGCGGGCGCAATGCCTTTGAGCTTCCTGATCAGCTGCTGCTGGCTATCGGCAAACGAACTCTCCTGCATATTCGTGCCGAGGACAATGACGATGACCCCCGCACTGGCAATAAAGTCCTTGTCGGCATCCACACTCTCAAAAGCCGTCTGCTTTATCTGGTTACCGGGCGTGGTGATGGACCTGCCACCGTCGTAACTGATGCGCGAGGCGCCGCCCAGCCTTTCCTGCAACTTGGCTGCAAGACCATCCAGATGAAGACCGTAGGCGATCGAGTCGCCCAGGATGTAGGACTTCAAAGGGGTTTGGCTGCCAGCGGTGGCAAGCGTCGAGCCGGTTGCACTGGCCGCTGACGCGGAAGCTGGCGAGGTCACCGCAGAAACAATGGCACGCGTCAACTCTGGGTAGTACCCGTGAATATTACCAGGGCCATTGAGGCCAGGCTCACTTTCCCAACCCGGAAAATTGAGTCCTGGCCTGATATGCAGCGGGTCGGCGGCGGACCCGAATATCGCGTTGTAGCGGCTGATCACGCTATACCCCAAGTGGGAAGAATTCTCGTAAATGATCTGATTACGTGCATTCCAGATATCCACATGGGTTGAAACGGTTGCCCCAATATCAACCCAAAAATAGCGGGCATTGGGCGCAATGCCTTTGAGCTTCTTGATCAGTTGTTGCTGACTATCCGCAAACGAACTCTCTTGCGGATTCATCCCAAGAATAATGACGATGACCCCTGCAGTGGCAATAAAGTCCTTGTCGGCATCCACACTCTCGAAAGCCGTCTGCTTTATCTGGTTGCCGGGCGTGGTGATGGACCTGCCACCGTCATAGCTGATGCGCGAGGCACCGCCCAGTCTTTCCTGCAACTTACCTTCGAGGCCATCGAGGTGAAGCCCGTACGCAATCGAGTCGCCAAGAATGTAGGACTTCAAAGGTATCTCTTTGCCGCCAGCAACGATGTTGGGGCGGACTGTACCGGTCGTGGGATTTGTGACGGCAGTCAGGATGGCGCGCGTCAACTCCGGGTAGTAGCCGTGCATATTGCCAGGTCCATTGAGCCCTGGTTCATTTGCCCACCCCGGAAAATTGAGTCCGGGTGTGATGTTCAACGGGTCGGCAGCGGATCCGAATATCGCCTTATAGCGGCTGATCACACTGTACCCCAGGCGCGATGAATTCTCGTAGATGATCTTGTTGCGTTCGTTCCAGATAACGGCATGGCTTGAGGCCGTTGCCCCTATATCCACCCAGTAGTAGCGCGCATTGGGTGCAATTCTCTTCAATCTTCTGATCAAGAGTTGCTGGCTGTCGGCAAAGGAACTCTCCTGCGGATTCGTGCCAAGAACAATGACGATGACGCCCGCCGATGCAATGAAGTCCTTGTCCGCCTTAACGCTCTCCAAAGCGGTCTGTCTTATCTGATTGCCGGCAGTGGTTATGGAGCGGCCACCGTCATAGCTGATGCGCGAGATTCCACCCAGTCTTTCCTGCAACTTTGCTGCAAGCCCGTCCAGATGAAGCCCGTAGGCGATCGAGTCGCCAAGAACATAGGATTTCAAGGCCTTCTCTTTGCCGCCAGAGACGGCGTTGAGGCCGACGGTCTCGGTCGTCGGATTGGTAACGTCAGTCAGGATGGCGCGCGTCAACTCCGGATAGTAGCCGTGCATGTTGCCCGGTCCAGTGAGTCCTGGTTCATCCCCCCAACCAGGAAAGTTCAACCCTGGCGTGATATTCAATGGGTCGGCGGCGGAACCGAAGATGGCCCTATAGCGGCTGATCACGCTATAGCCCAAGCGCGTGGAATTCTCGTAGATGATCTCATTGCGGGCATTCCAGATATCCACATGGGTCGATACCGTTGCCCCGATATCCACCCAGTAGTACCTCGCATCGGGCGCAATGATCTTGAACTTCTTGATCAGCTGTTGCTGGCTGTCGGCGAAGGAACTCTCTTGCGGATTCATGCCAAGAATAATGATGATGACGCCCGCTGAGGCAATAAAGTCCTTGTCCGCTTCCACGCTCTCGAATGCGGTCTGTTTTATTTGGACGCCGCGTGTGGTAATGGACCTGCCACCGTCATAGCTTATGCGCGATGGGCCACCCAGCTTTTCCTGCAACTTTGCCGCAAGGCCGTCCAAATCAAGGCCGTAGGCCAGGGTGTCGCCAAGAACGTAGGAGGAGACCGGGCCTTGGGTACCAGAGGCGGCGGTGGCAGTCTGCCCTGTGATCGGCTGGATGAGCGCAAGAACACCCAGAATGATGATGAGAATACTTTTTCGAATCATATGCTTATCGAACAATCAGACAGTAAGCAAACTGGCGGTTTCACGCGCGAAGACAACGACCATCGTGCCTGGTGAAACGGCCAACAAGCGTTCTGAATTTTACGCGGTTAGGTGGCAGAAGGGGCGAGGGAGCCTTATCCAACGACGTATGCGGGCGCCAGAGATACCGACCGCGCCGTCAGCGATATTAACAAAATACTGAATGCACATTTGTCGATATTAGCTATCACTTACATCGTGAACAGCAAACATCGCAAGACCCTTGAGGCTCTGCTGAGCGAGCCGGCGCGCGTCAAGGTGGTTGTCGCCTCATTCATGCAGCCAACTGCTGAATAGGTTTGCCGGCCGAATAGGCTCGAATGACACTGTCGCGCTCGGGGTTGAGGGTAACTGCTCCAACCGGCAACCAGTTGCGTGTTTTACCAGATCATGACGAGCCGCCCCAGAATTTCCTGATCTTGCCCTTCAAGGCGCTGCGCCGGACTCACGTACTGGATGCCACTGTGCCGATGCTCGACGTTGTACCAATGCACGAATCCGGCGGCCCAAGCACGCGCTGCCTCCAGGTCAGTGAAACCCTTAGGGAAAGTGTTCAAAACTCCACCGACACATGAGTAACGCCAACAGTTGACGCGACAATTCGAGAATGAACCAACAAGCCCTTGATCTGGACCTGTGCACCCGTCGCACGCGCAAGATGGAACTGCTTGAACTCATGGAAGGCGTTGTGCCCTGGCGTGAGTTTGTATCGCAGCTCACGGCTGTGGCGCCGCCCAAAGCCACCGGACGTCCGCCATTTGCACATGAGACCATGCTGCGTCTTCATCTGTTGCAACAGTTGTTCGGTCTGAGCGACTTCGCCATGGAAGAAGCCCTGTTTGATACGCCGCTGTACCGCACGTTTGCCGGGTTGGGTAACACTGATCGCTTGCCTGACCGGGTCAGCATCCTGCGATTTCGCCATCTGCTTGAGAAACACGATCTGGCGAAGCAGTTCTTTGAGACCGTCAACGACATGCTCAGAGCCAAAGGCCTGATGCTGCAAAGCGGCACAGTGGTTGATGCCACCATCATTGCCGCACCCAGTTCGACCAAGAACAGCACTGGCAAGCGTGACCCGGAGATGCATCAAACCAAGAAGGGCAATCAGTGGCACCACGGAATGAAGGCGCATATTGGCGCTGACGCCGACTCTGGCCTGGTACATGCGGTAGTTGGCACCGCTGCCAATGTCAACGACGTAACCCAAGCCCACGCGCTCGTACATGGGAATGAGGCTGATGTTTATGCCGACGCTGGTTATCAGGGCGTAGCCAAGCGCGAAGAAGTCCAGGACATCGAGGCCAACTGGCATATTGCAATGCGACCGGGCAAACGTCGGGCACTGGACAAACAAAGCCCGATGGGTGCCATATCGGACAAGATCGAACAACTCAAAGCCAGCATCCGTGCCAAGGTTGAGCACCCGTTTCGGGTTATCAAGCGCCAGTTTGGTCACACCAAAGTTCGCTACCGAGGCTTGGCCAAGAACACGGCGCAGCTCTTCACCCTGTTTATGCTCTCGAACCTGTGGATGGTGAGGAAGCGATTTATGCAAACCACTGTATGAGTGCGTTCAAATATTGCCAGACGGTCGGAATCGACCGGCAAAGAGGTCAGATTTCGAGGCAACAGATACTTGTTTCATCGAAATTCGCGTCGATTGTTGCGTCATCCGGAAAAGATCGCGTCAAACTCGTTTCGGCGGTGAGTTTTGGACACCATCCTTAGCCGGGAACTCGGGGGGATTACCCACCGAGCATCAAACCATGCTGGTGTGAACTTGCCACGCTTACAGCATCCTGCGATAAACAGCCAGCGTTTGTGCCGCAACAACTTGCCAATCAAAACGCCTCGCGACCCACTCCCGTCTGGTTGTGCGGTCGATAGCGGTGAGTGGCTTCACGGCAAGGGTGCGCAACCGTTGTGCCAGCGCAGCCACGTCCCCAAGGGGAAAGTAGCTGTCGGGAGCTAGCCCCACCTCT
>Ga0194060_10001841_pt1 | contig 15171 bp, 14 predicted proteins | sample SepL225m_MetaG_FD_163427 | JGI IMG/M metagenome (GOLD analysis project Ga0194060, IMG submission 163427) | Anoxic zone freshwater microbial communities from boreal shield lake in IISD Experimental Lakes Area, Ontario, Canada - Sep2016-L222-5m | ecosystem: Environmental > Aquatic > Freshwater >...
TCTCAGACCTCCAATCATTCCTTCAAGATCAAGGACTTCTATCTGGTGACCCAACAGGATATTTCGGAGCCTTAACCTATAAAGCTGTAAAGAAATTCCAGACACAGCAAGGACTACTAAGTTCTGGGTATGTTGGCCCGCTTACTAGAAAGGCGATAAGTAGTGTGAGTTGTAATGGAGATGTTTATACAACAATGCCAATAGCTACGACTACTATTGATTACTCTAAAAATGTAAAAACAGGAGTTTCTTTTGCAAGGACAGCAGGATTTACAGCATCAACAGTCTCTCCTAATTCCGCAAGTGTAAAAATAGGATCTTTTACTGTACAAGCAGGAGCAATTGGTTCAGATTATGTAGAGATTTCTTCTGTGAGTACTGGTCTGGAGACTGCTGGTTATGGTTTAACAAATCTATCAAATTTAAGTCTGAAATTAAATGGAGATACTAATGTAGGTATACCATTTGGTAATACTACTAATTCAAATACATATACTTTACCTGGACTTGATGTGTTCCCTAATAAACCAGTTACATTTGATATTTATGCAGACATAGGAAATGCTCAAACAGGATCAGTCAAGGCTAATATGACGATCGGTTACTTTTTAGGGAATGACAAGACCCATTCTATAACAATGACATCTACAGATGGAGTAAATATAACTTCTTACGGATTATCAAATTCTTCTCTTGCAAATCCAACTCTTTCATCAAGCTCTCCAGTTAGTCAATTTGTAATTGGTGGAACGACAATGGGTATTGCAACATTTAGACTAGCAACTGCACAAGCAGGGACAAATGCGACAGTACGAGAACTTAATTTTACAACAACAGGACAGTATGCAATCGAAAGTATTACTGTGGGAGGTGTAACACGAGGGGCTATGTACCCAGGTGTTAATACTATTCCTGGACTTAATATACCCATTAATTCAAATGGAACAGACGTGCCTGTGTTAGTTAAATTTGCAGGATTCCAATATTCAATGACAGGGGGTAACTTAATACAAGGAATTCCAAACGTAGGCGTAACGCTTACTTCAATAACAGCCTCAGATAATTCTGGGAAATCTATAACAAATACAAATCCAGTATCTTCTAATAAAATGACCCTTGTTGCTTCAAAACCAACAGTGACTATGGCATCTGGTGCTGGTTCTAGTCCGCTTGTATTGGGTGCAGAAAATAAAATAGGGGAGTTCACAGTTATGGCTGATGCAAATGGAAAGATGGCATTATCAAGCATAGGATTTAGTTTGGCTTCCACAGGAATCACGAATGTCTCCTTTGATCAGTTCCGACTTGCTAACGGAAATACTCCAATAATAGGAGCAAGTGGAAGTGTTTCTGCTGGAAATACAAGAATTATAAAATTTAACAATCCTTATGAAATTGCTGCTGGACAGTCAGTAACATTTTCTGTTTATGCAACAGTAGGTGGAACACTGGCATCACCACAAGGAATTCCTTCTGTTAGTACTAGGTTAGACGCTAACTCATTATTTTGGAATGATGTTATAGGAGGCAATACACAATATTCAGGAAGTGGTATTTATAATTTCCCAACGAGTTCTTATACGACATCTGGAAGTGGGGCGCCAGTTGATACTCCAACAGTTTCTATTTCTGCATCACCGACATCTATTACTTTAGGTCAGTCATCTAGTCTTTCTTGGCAGGCGACAGGCGCAACTTCTTGTTATGCTAATTCTGTAAATGGTGGTGATCTTGATTGGATGGGAAATCCAAACTGTAAGTCTGGCAGCACTGGACTAACCAGTGGCTGTGTAACTGTTACTCCAAAAGTAACTTCTACTTATGAGATTTTATGTAGTGGTGCTGGTAAAAGTGTAAGAGGAACAGCTACCGTTAATGTAACAACACCTGTACAAATATCACTACCTACGTCCAATATTACAATAGACGGGAAACACAGTTTATCAATGGTTTCTGGAGAAATAAAGACAAGAGTGTGGTCTTCAACAGGGGGAAGTTCTTGGAGTTCAACATATAAATTTAGCGGTGCATCTTGTCCACAAAATCTAATAAATGGACCAATTTCTTCATCCAGCGGATCTGATTCATTTTATGCAAATCCTACTTATGCAGGATGTACTGTAACTGTTAACTACGCTGTTTCAAATACAGCAGGGATTGTGAATGATTCAGTGATAGTTAATATTACACAAGCACCAGTAACACCAGTAGTTTCAGCTCCATCAGTTTCTTTGTCTGCATCTCCAACATCTATTACAGCTGGCCAATCATCAACAGTAACTTGGACATCATCTAATGTTAATTATTGTACTTTAACAACAGGCTCATTTGATGATTACGGACCAGGCTCCGCTCCATTTAATGGCTCTAAAGTAGTCGGTCCACTTACATCAACTAGTACAGTTACACTTACTTGTCCTGGTAAAAATGGAACAACAGCCCGTCAGAGTCTTATTATTCCTGTGACACCTGTAGCCCCAGTTGTCTCCACTCCAGCGACTGCCACCTTGTCTGTATCTGCTACAACATTAAACTCTGGTGGATCAGCTACAGTAACATGGTCAGCTCAGAATGTTAGTTACTGTACTCTAACAACAGGATCAATGAATGATTATGGACCAGGCTCAGCACCTACAAGTGGGACATTTGATTTAGGACAAGTAACATCTAATAAAAATATCTCATTATCTTGTAATGGTTTTAATGGAAGTGTAAGTAAGAGTGCCACGATTACTGTTAATCAGCCTATTGTCTTAACTCCAAAGATAACTTCACTCTCAGTGTTATCTGGAATGCTTAAAGAGGGGGATACAGCAGATATTAATTTCTCTTCAGAAAATACAAATTATTGTCATTTGTATATGACACCACCAAATGCACCTGAAATGACGTTAACAGAAGGATATTTTTCTTCGAAATTAGTTACAACTAGTTCTCTTGCTACAGGTTCTCATAAGCTTGTACTTTATTGTTGGGATAAAGCAGGGGCAGCCGCTAGCCAGACAACAACATTTAACGTAAGCCCAGCTACTATCGTTGCGTCTAGTCCGTCATCATCACCTTCTACACAAACTTATAGCTACTCATTTGAAGATACCGCTAGAATAGTTTTGAAAATAATAGTAGGTTTTATTCCTACTGATCTTAAATATGATGTTAATAAAGACGGAAAAGTAGATATGTTAGATTCCCAGGCTTATCTCAATGCGACTTCAATACCTGATTTTATAACCAATAAAGATAAAGCATATCTTGTTACGAGAATGATTGTTGGCACCCTTCCAGTAGATCTTAAATATGATATTAATAGTGATGGAAAAGTAGATATGTTAGATTCTATTATGTATTTAAAGATGGATGCTGGGTTAGCTACTACAGCTCCACTTTCTGCTAATACTAATTTAAGACAAGAATCAGAAGTCCTCGGTGCCTCCACCTCCATCTCCTGCACTGATATCCCCCGCAATCTCCACCGTGGAGCAGAATCTAACTCAGTTAAAAACCTACAAAGCTTCTTAGTAAGTAAAGGACTATTATCAGATACACCTACTGGATTCTATGGAGATAAGACAGTAGAAGCAGTGAAAGACTATCAAGCAATGAAGGGTCTTCCTCAAACTGGTATGGTTTATGACTTTACCAGATTAGCTATTAAAGCAGATAGTTGTAAGTAAAAAGTAAATTTTAGCGAACTACTTTTTACCAGGTATGAATCTGCTGATTCAGCTACGTAATTTTTAAGAGTCGTCGTACAGAGGTACGCCTTCTCTTAAAAATTACTAAGCTCCTCGTATTTCATCTAAAATTTCCATTTTACTGGATTATAGTAGGATAATATAAATGCAAAAAGTGGCCGCGAAGCGGCCACTTTTTGCATTTTATACCAGCCACAAGCTGATGGCTAACAGCTGTTTCCTATGGTATAATAGTCAAATTATGAAAACAATAAAGGCTATTTTCTCTGACAGAGCAATACGTAATCGTATTTTGTTCGTATTCTTTGTTCTTATTATTACTCGTTTACTTGCCTCTATTCCAATCCCAGGAGTAAGTACAGCAAACCTCGCACAATTCCTACAGAATAATAATTTCTTCGGATTATTAAACATTTTCGCTGGAGGAGGATTGTCTGCTTTTTCTATAGTGATGCTTGGAGTTGGTCCATACATTACAGGTTCTATTATAATGCAACTTATGACAGTGCTTTCACCACGTCTTAAGGAAATGTATCAAGAAGAAGGGGATGTCGGTCGTAGAAAATTCGTACAATATGGTCGCATGCTTACTTTACCTTTAGCTATTCTTCAAGGGTTCGCTCTTATTACATTACTTGAACGTCAGAACGCTATTTCACAATTGACTACACCAGAACTTCTTGGAAATATTGCAATAGTAACAGCTGGAACAATGTTAATGATGTGGTTAGGCGAACAAATCAATGAGCACGGTATTGGAAATGGAGTTTCACTTATTATTTTCGCAGGTATCGTTGCAGCTCTTCCTCAACATTTAGGACAATTCTTCTTAACATTTGATGTATCACAAATCCCAATGCTTGTAGCTTTAACTGCTCTTACTTTGGTTGTTATTGCTGGAATTGTTTATGTAACAGAAGCAGAACGTCCAGTTCCAGTAACTTATGCTCGTCAATCACGTATGGGAGCATCAGCTTCAATGACAAGTTCTACTTATCTTCCACTTCGTCTTAACCAAGCAGGGGTCGTGCCAATTATTTTCGCTATTTCAATTTTACTTTTCCCACAATTACTTGGTCAGTTATTTGCAACATCATCTTATACAGCTTTACAATCAGTTGCACGAAGCGTTAACTCAGCATTAGCTAATCACTGGATTTATGGCGGTCTTTATTTCCTTCTTGTTGTAATGTTTACTTATTTCTATACAGCGGTGATGTTTGATCCAGAAAAGACAGCAGATAATCTACAGAAGAATAGTGCTTTCATTCCAGGATTCCGTCCGGGATTAGCAACTGCTGAATATATTGGTTATGTGCTAGCGCGTATTACACTTTTTGGTGCTGTATTTCTTGGATTAGTAGCAGTACTTCCAGTTATAGTTCAAGCGGTTACTGGTTTAACAGCGGTTCAAGTTGGTGGAACTTCTCTTTTGATTGCGATATCGGTGGTACTAGATCTTATCAAGAAGGTTGACGCTCAGCTTTCTATGCGCGAGTACTAAAACGATTCTATAACCCAATCTACTTTGTCGAGCGCATATTTTTGTCGGTCGCCGTACACCTAAGTACGACTTCCTCCAAAAATATGCGCTCTTCGCGTATCTTGGGTCATATAATCGTTTTAGCAATTTACTAATACTCTTCTTGCTAAATTTTAGGAAATTCTGATACAATATTAATATGAACACGACAACTTTGAAAGAAATAAAAACTACAACTAAAGATTTAGAATCTCTGATAAAAATTGCTAAAAAACAATTGCTTTTATTGCGTATAGGAGAGGCAGAAAAGAATTTTGCAACAGGAAATTTTAAAGTACTTAAGAATATTAAAAGTCTTTTAAAATAAAGATATGAAGAAAAGAGAAGTTATCTATGATAATTCTTTTCATAGGCAATTCAAAAAGATTATTAAAAATAATAAGGAATTAGAGGAGAAATCTATAAAAGTTTTAGAGATTCTAAAAGAAAACGTTTTTTATTCTAAATTAGCGACACATAAATTATCAGGCGAACTTAAGAAATATTATTCGGCCAAAGTTACTTTTGATATAAGAATATTATTTTACTTTGATGATAACTATATTTATCTTATTGATATAGGTAATCATAACGATGTTTACTAGATAATGAGACATTCGGTCGCGCTGTTTTGTGTTGATATTTACTACCAACTATAAACTACTTTCTACCAACTGTCTTTCGTGTTAGTATTAGCCAATGGAAAAACAAATGTATATTGTAATAGGAAGATCTGGTTGTGGCAAAGGTACTCAAGCTGACCTTTTAAAGGAATATTTAGAAGGAAAAGGTGTAGAGAATGTACTTCATGTTACAACAGGTGGTGGATTTCGTGCTTTTATAGAGACCGATAGTTTTGTAGCTGGTAAATCTCGCGAGGTTGAAAGTATAGGTGGTCTTCAGCCAGAATTTTTAGCTATTTGGAACTGGACAAATACTTTTATTAAAACCCTAAAAGGAAATGACACAGTTATTTTAGATGGAGCTCCCAGAATGTTGATTGAAGTTTCTGCTTTAAAATCAGCAATTCCTTTTTTGGGATATAAAAAGGCGACAGTTATTTATCTTGATGTTGGAGAGGAGTGGTCTCTAGAAAGATTGGCCTCTCGTGGACGTGAAGATGACAAAGACATAGAATCAGTAAAACGAAGACTTGCTTGGTTTATTGACCATGTTTATCCTTGTGTTGAAGCTTTTGAAAAAGATAAGACATATAATTTCATTCGTGTTAATGGTGAACAAACAATAGAACAAGTTCACGCTGAATTAATTTCTAAATTAGAAAACTTGATTTAACTGTTTAATTCTGTATAGTATAGGTATGGTATCAAAAATATCTCTACAAAATAATGAAGAAATAAGGGTTTCTTTTAATAAAAATTCTTTTTTGCGTTTTATGAATGCTATGGGAATGATAAGTAAAGAAGCACAAAAAAGTGCTGGTATTTCTTGGCGACAATATAAATCTGGTAAAGCTAGGGTTATAAATGATGCGAATGATTTACTCGCCTAACCATGCTAACTGTCTTTTCTACAGAAGAATTTGAAAAAAGATTACGCCTATTACCTAAAATAGTTCAGAAAAAAGCTATTAAACAAATAAATATTTTTAAAGAATATCCGTTTTATCCATCTTTAAATAATGAAAAATTAGAACCAAAAGATAATGGATTGTGGAGTATAAGAATAGATCAAAAATATAGAATACTTTATAAGTATGACAAAAATAATATTGTAGTTTTACTAACATGTGGCTCACATGACTGGTTATATGATGTTAGCCGCTTCTATAAATAACTATCTGTATTTTTTGAAACTAAAAACTTGAAACTGGAAACTTGAAACTATGAGATACGATATTAAACTAAAAAAAGGAAAAGATTTAGAAAACTTACGTGAATCATGTAAGAGACTTGCTCGTGTTTTAGATGAGACAGAAAAAATGATTAAGCCAGGGATTACCACAAAAGATATTGATGATTTTGTTTATAAAAAAATTACAGAAGGAGGTGATAAATCTGCATTTCTTGATTATCAACCATTTGGTGCAGCTTACGCTTACCCTGGAAACATTTGTATTTCTGTAAATAATGAAGTGGTACACGGTATAGCAGGAGGTAGAGTTTTACAAGAAGGGGATATAGTTGGAATTGACGGAGGGATTAATCATAAAGGAATGATTTCAGATTCTGCACGCACAGTTGCAGTTGGAAAAATATCGGACGAAAATAAAAAGTTACTTGAAGTTACTAAAGCTTCATTATTTGCTGGTATAAAAGCTGCAAAATGTGGTGCTTATGTAAATGATATTTCAAAAGCTATTGAAAAATCTATTCCTAAAAAATATGGTATTGTAAAAATTCTTTCAGGTCATGGCGTTGGTTATAAAGTTCATGAAGAACCATATGTTCCTAACTTTGATGATGGCATTAAAGGCCCTAAATTAGTTCCAGGTATGGTTTTAGCACTTGAACCAATGGTAAATATTGGAACTGATGATGTAATCTTAGAAGATGATGGATATACATTTACTACAGCAGACCATAAAAATTCTGCGCACTTTGAACACACTATTTTAATTACAGAAGGAGAAGCGGAGATACTAACTAGAAGTTAGCCAATAGGGTATAGCCACTAGTGGGATACAAAATGCGGTTCGCTTCGCGAACCGCATTTTGTATCCCTAAACCCTAATGGCTAGTGGCTAAATACTATTCCTGCTTGCTTTAATGTTAATCTTATGATTAACTTAATATATGAAAACAATGTCAAATATTATAGGTCTTCGTAATTTTCGCGAAGAAACAGATAAATATATAAAAGAAGTCAAAAAAGGAAAGAGTTTTACTGTATTAAAGAAAAATAATCCAGTTTTTAAAATCGTTCCAGCAGATGTTTGGGGGGATGATGGTATTTGGGAAACGGTTATATCTTTTAAAGATGTGAGTAAGAACGGTTCTGTTGATTCACTTAAAGTCTTAAATGCTTTATGGTCACTAAAATAGTAAAGTTTTTAAAAAAGTTATCAGGAAAAGATAGAAATATTATTGAAAATTTAGTTATTTCAATAAGAAGTAAAGAGTGGGAAAATTTGGATATTAAAAAATTACAAGGAAATACTAATATTTTTCGTGTACGAAAAGGAGAAATAAGAATTATTTTTTCTGTAGATGGTGAAGTTATTAGTTTGATAGACATAGATAAAAGAAGTGATAAGACTTATAAAAGATTATAGACATCAAACATTAGATGATACAAAAAGTGGTCGCTCCGCGACCACTTTTTGTATCGCATCTCATTAAAAATTGTAAATTAAAAATTGTGGCTTACAGCCACTCGCTGTATACTATGTAAATGACTGAACAGTTTATAACACCAGAAGAAGAAGCTAAATATTTGCGTGCACAAATAGAAAAGAAAAAAATTGAATCCAAAGGTTTTGAAACCCACTTTAAACCAGAAGATCATGCCCGCGAAGCTATTCGTGAATACAGACAAAAGCCAATCGAAGAGGTGGTCCCAGAACATGCACAAGTGACGAGTGTCGAGGCTCATAGATTAATTGAGTGGCTTTCTCCTAGAGAGACTGATGAAAAAGTGCAAATGCTTGCTCAAGTTATGGCAGATAAAGGCATAAAAAATGCACTTTCTATGTCTGAAAAATTAAATGACCCAGAAGTAGAAGATGATTTTGAGCGCTTTCTGGTGCAATACCTTTTATCTAATCATGAAATAAAAAATACTTTCAATAAAGATATATGGAGAGCTCTTCACATGAAATTATTTGAAATAATTCTGCCTGATGCAGGTGAGGGACAAGCTAAACAACTCAAAGAAATGATGGGCTTGATGGAGCAGTGGTATACATCTATGCAGGCATTGGCGAGCGACGCAACTAATAAAGAAAAGAATTATTATTCTCTTGAATTGGCAGTTTCTAATGGTACGACAGCTGTATCATTTTTCTGTGCTGTTCACATTGACTATGCTGCCATGTTTGAAAAAGTAGTTCTTGGAGTATTCCCGACAGCTCAAGTTCGTGAACAAAAAGAAGATTATAATATATTTCATACTCACGCTATTTCTGCGGCATCTTATGCAGTGTCGACCACATCCCCAGCCCTCCCTATAAAGACTTATAAAGATATGGAAGCTGATCCGATGGCACTTTTACTATCTTCTTTTACAAAAATAGCAAAAGATAATGAAGGTTTAGCATTACAAGTACTTGTTCGTCCTGCCGGAGAATATTTTGCAAAGAGTTACGGTCAAATGTTAGATGATTTACGAAGAGGTGATACTATGAAGCGCGCCATAGCTAAACAAAATGCTCTAAAAGAAATATTTATGTTTATTGGAGATAGTTTTAGTTCAAAAACTCCTGAAGAAAGAGAAAAAAATAAAACTCATGTTGATGAAATAGCTATGAAACATGTTCAATCTAAATTAGAAAAAACTATTGTTGAGGCAAACATACGTATTATTGCCTCTGCTGAAACTCTACCTCGTGTGCAAGCTATTAGAAAAGAATTGGAATCAGCCTTTATGCAATTTTCAGAAGTGGGTGGAAATAGTTTTTCTTGGCAAGAAGTTGAAGGTAGAAAACAAAAAGCTATGCTTCACAGATTTTCATATCGTTTGTGGAATGATGATGAAAATTATCCATTAAATATTAGCGAGCTTGCAACTATTTTTCATTTCCCAATGCAAAGTAAAGATGTTGCTAATGTAAAAGATGCAAAAGCGGCTTCTGCCCAAGCACCTCTTGATTTACCAAAAGAAGGTGTAATTCTTGGAGCTAATCGTTTCAGGGATCAAGAGCAAATGATACATTTTAGTAAAGAAGATAGAATGCGCCATCTTTATGTTATTGGTCAGACTGGTACAGGAAAGACTGGTATTTTGAAAAATTTAATAATTCAAGATATTAAAAATGGGGACGGCTGTTGCTTTATAGACCCCCACGGAAGTGACATTGAGGACATATTAGCCAATATCCCACCTGAGCGCGCGCAAGACGTCATTTATTTCGATCCAAGCTATGTGGCGCGCCCAATGGGCTTAAATATGCTCGAATATGATAAAGATCACCCAGAGCAAAAGACCTTCGTTATTAACGAGCTTTTGGGTATTTTTAATAAATTGTTTGACATGAAAGCAACTGGGGGCCCAGGTTTTGAACAATATTTCCGTAATGCTACAGCTCTTGTGATGGAACATCCAGAAAGTGGAAATACTTTAATGGAAATTGGTCGTGTCTTTTCTGATAAAGATTTTCGTGACTATAAATTGTCTAAAACCAAGAATCCACTTTTAATTCAATTTTGGCAGAATGCTGAAAAAACATCAGGGGATCAAGGTCTACAAAACTGGACACAGTATGTTACAAGTAAATTTGATATTTTCATGACAAATGATGTCATGCGTCCAATCATTGTACAAGAAAAGTCCGCTTTTAATTTCCGTGACATTATGGATTCTAAGAAAATATTTTTAGTAAATCTTTCAAAAGGGCGACTTGGGGATATTAACTCAAACTTACTGGGTCTTATTATCGTTGGAAAGTTTTTACAAGCAGCTCTTGCGAGAGTTGATACAAAAGTTAGACCAGACTTTTTCCTTTACATAGATGAATTCCAAAATATAACTACTCCGGCTATTGGAACGATACTTTCTGAGGCTAGAAAATATCGTTTGTCACTCACTATTGCTCATCAATATATATCACAATTAGATGAGGATATTAAAAATGCGGTTTTTGGAAACGTTGGGTCCATGGCAATATTCCGTGTAGGAGCAGACGATGCTAAATATCTAGAATCACAATTTACTCCGACTTTTACAGCTAGTGATATTATAAAAATAGAAAATCGTCACGCCTATTTGAAAATGCTCGTAAATGGTGAGCCGAAAAAACCTTTTGATATTGTTACATTAACAACAGAACATGGAGATGCTTCAGTAATTGATTCACTTAAAGAGTTGAGTTATCAGACTTATGGAAGAGATGCGGAGGAGGTTAATGCAGAAATATTAAGGAAATATCAATTATAATTGGTAGACATTAGACATTAGATTATTTTTAATTATGTAACTCTAATTTGTGTCATTCCAAATTTAATTTGGAATCCAGTGTCTTAATAAAATACGAACACTGGATCCCAGGTAAAGCCTGGGAAGACAACATACTGTGGTTAGTATCTTTTGAAAATTGAAAATTATCTCATATCTCATTAAAATTGTAAATTAATGATTCCCTGTGTGTATATTACTACCCACTACCCACTACCTTCTACCCACTGTATACTATATTTATGATTCCTACAATTATTTTTTCAATAGCAATGGTCATTTATCTGCCACTGGCCGGCTCTCTTTTATATGTTTGGTGGAAATACAGCAAAGGGGAAATTAAAGTTTCAATTGCAAGGATTATTTTTCTTTTCGGTTCTTTATTTCTTTTTTGGTTAATGATAATTATATGATATTAGAACAAGAAAATTTATTGGATGAAGGGGAGGAGATTATTGAAAAAATACGTAAGCATTGGGTTGTTTATGTTTCTGATTTTTTCTTGCACACTTTTGGCTGTCTATTTTTTATTACAATAGCAAATTTTTTAGCATCAAAAGGTAATGTTAATGGTCTTTTTTACGGAGATTATGGAGCTATGATTTTGGTTTCTTTTGTACTTTTATTTTGGACGAGTTTCTTTTTTGCTTGGACAAAAAATTATTTTGATGTTTGGTATGTTACTGATCAGCATGTAATTGCAGTTAATCAAAAAGATATTTTTGATAGAGATGAAGCTTTTATGGAATTAGTTCGTATACAAGATGTATTTTTTGAACAAAATACTTTCCTGGCAACTTTTTTGGGTTATGGTAAGTTAAGAGTACAAAGTGCCGGTACAGAACAAGAGTTTATTATTGAAGATGTATGTGATGTCGAAGGTTGTGCTCATAGAATTATGGAATTAAGAGACAAAGCGCAGGGGAAGGGGCAAGGACAGCCAGTGGCTAGTAGTTTGTAGAATGTAGATAAACAAAAGCGACACCGTTAGGTGTCGCTTTTGTGTTTTAAAACAAGACTATCTTTTATTTAAAAAATAAGAAATTACTCCAGATGCTAGGCGAGTGAAAGTTTTTGGAGGAAGATGTACATATAGTACAACACCGTCTAATTTCACTCAACAATCGATATGTGATATTTGAAATAGAATAAATTGCTTTAGATACAAGGCACGGAGAAACGAGCGAGGAAACGTACTTAATAGTACGTTGATTAAAAATGAGAGGCTCCGTAACGAGAGTAGACTGAAGTAAGTTATTCTATTTCTTAAGGCGTTCTACGTACTCACCAGTATCAGTATTCACTACTATTGTCTCCCCAGCTTCAATAAACAAAGGTGTCGTAACTTGCGCTCCTGTTTCTAATGTAACAAGTTTCCCACCACCAGAAGCAGTATTTCCTTTGATCGCAGGTGGAGCGTCTTTGATGACGAAAGTCATTTTGATTGGAAGAGTAACACCAACATATTTTTCTTCTTCATCTAATGTAAATATTTTTACATCAACAAGAGTATTATCTTTTAAATATTTTGTCTGTTCACCAATAACATCAGCTGATATTTCAAAACGTTTAGCTCTATCGTCTGGATCACAGAACCAGTATTCACCCTTATTTGCAAAAAGGAAAAGGGCTTCACGCTTTGAAATGTCAGCCTCTTCAGCAGTATCAGATGCATGGAATGTTCCTGGAATAACTTTTCCATTTAAAACGTTACGCATACGCACTTGATTTTGTGGTTTACGTTTTTGAGTACGGGCTACGTGGGACTCTAGTACTTCATAGGGGACATCGTCAACAAGTATGAACTTGCGAGGTTTTATTTCATCATAATCAAGTGTTGCCATAAAAGATAGGTGTTAGTTTATAGGTTGTAGGTTGTAGAAAAATACAAGATACATATAGCTACTATCATACCAAAAAAACCCTTTTTTTACAAAAGTTATGAAAAGAAAAATATTGTCGACCATCTTAAGCTTTTTCAGATAAGAAATCTAATATTCTAGTTCCGAAGCCTAAAGTTTTCATATCGAGGATTACTCGTCCCAGTTTTTTTAAAATATCAGATGTACTGACTTTTGGATCTTGTATATCTTTTTGAAGATCGTTAATTGTATTAAGACCTGAAAGCAATGATCCTGCATTGCCTAATAGTTTTGATGGTATATTTGAAGCTAATCCAAGTGTGGCGTCTATTTTTTCTTGTGGTTTAGCATTATCACTATTAACAGTTTTTGCATCTTTTTCAATGGTATTTATTTTATTTTCTATACTTGCTTCTATTACGGTTTTTGCAACATCAGTATAAAGTGCTAAAGTTGAACGCCCTACGGTACTTTCAGTTGTATTTTTAGTAGGTGTTTCTATAGAAGTAGAAATTTGCGTATCAGGAGCTACATTTTCTGTAATATTTTCTTGTGCAAAAGCAGGGGAGTTCATTGCCATCAGAAAAGCACCGCCAGCCAATGCTAACTTTAAAGCACCATTCGCCCTATCTTTCATAGTAGCTAATTTTTTCACAAAAGAAGCTCTTTCATTTTCTGGAAGTGTTTCTATTAGTTTTTCTACTCCATCCGCTCTAGCTTCTATTTTATTTTCTACTTCTTGCTCACGTGAAGTCATTCTTTCAACTAAAGCCACAGGACTAGTTGGCCCCACTTCTTGTTGTTCATTCGGATTTGGTGTTTTTTCTAAATTCATAGAGTTTGTTTTTTCTTCTCTAATATTTCTTTCTCGAGAAGTGCCATTTCATCTTCAAATGAAAAAAGAATATTTTTTGTTTTATTTTGAAACAATTGCTCTATTTCTTCAGCAGTTAAATCAACAATATCATTAGTTTTACTAACTTGCATATTATTCAGCAGGAGTTTCATTCTCTTCTGGATCAACTGCGCCTGAATATGAGTTTGCACCAGATTCTAATTCTTTACGTATTGCTTTTTCAAGAGCGTTACCAACTTTTTTATTTTCACGTAAATATGTTCTTGCAGCATCATAACCACGGCCAAGTTTTTCTTCACCGTATAAATAACTTGTGCCAGACTTTGTAACTAATTTAAATTTCTCACCAAGTGCGAGTAATTCTCCCTCACGAGAAATACCTTCGTTATACATAATATCGAACTCTGTTGTCTTGAAAGGGGCCGCAACTTTATTTTTTACAATTTTTACTTTTGTGCGAGCACCGACCACATCTTCTCCTTTTTTAATTTGAGCAATTTTACGAATATCTATACGGACAGAAGAATAAAACTTTAAAGCCTTTCCACCAGGGGTTGTTTCTGGGTTTCCAAACATAACACCAATTTGCATACGAATTTGGTTAATAAATACAATAACTGTTTGTGATTTATGAGCGATAGCTGTTAACTTTCGAAGTGCTTGAGACATTAAACGTGCTTGCTTACCTACGTGTTGTGCCCCCATATCTCCCTCGATTTCATCTTTTGGAGTAAGTGCGGCAACTGAGTCAATAACAACTACATCTACTTTTCCACTTCTAACTATTGATTCTGTAATTTCAAGAGCTTGCTCACCATTATCTGGTTGAGAAATTAAAAGTTCATTTATATTTACACCAAGTTTTTTTGCATATTCTGGATCCATTGCATGCTCTGCATCTATAAAAGCACATATACCTCCCATTTTTTGAGCCTCAGCAATTACATGCAAGGTCAGCGTTGTCTTTCCAGAAGATTCTGGTCCAAATATTTCAACTATACGTCCACGGGGAAGTCCTCCGACTCCAAGTGCGGCATCAAGTCCAATAGAACCAGTTGGAACAACGCCAACATCAACTTTTGGTGCACTGCCTAATTTCATCATGGCTCCTTCACCAAATTTATTTTGTATTTCACGAAGTAAGGCATCAGAATTTCCTGATCG
>Ga0194060_10001842_pt1 | contig 15167 bp, 17 predicted proteins | sample SepL225m_MetaG_FD_163427 | JGI IMG/M metagenome (GOLD analysis project Ga0194060, IMG submission 163427) | Anoxic zone freshwater microbial communities from boreal shield lake in IISD Experimental Lakes Area, Ontario, Canada - Sep2016-L222-5m | ecosystem: Environmental > Aquatic > Freshwater >...
GTCATTCGTCGTAATGGTCGCGTAATGGTTATTTGCGACAACCTTCGTCACAAGCAACGTCAAGGATAATAAAAAACTAAACGCGTGATGCGACTTAAGTACTAAAAATACTTAAGACCTTCGGACCGAAAGGCCGAAGCCAAATCTAAAAAATTTGGGTGCATTGCGGAGGACCTTTCGGATATAGAAATAGGTAACGATATGGCACGTCTTGTTGGTGTCGATCTTCCCCGCGAAAAGCGGTTAGAGATTGCACTCACTTATATTTTCGGTATCGGTCTAACCCGTTCGCATGCGATTCTTGCAGCAACAGGTGTTAGCCCAGATACACGAGTTAAAGATCTTCAAGAGCCAGATTTGGCAAAGCTTCGTGAATACATCGAAGCAAATTACAAAATCGAAGGTGATCTTCGTCGTGAAGTAGCAGGAGATATTCGCCGTAAGGTTGAAATTCAAAGCTACCAAGGTATTCGCCACCGTAAGGGACTTCCTGTACGTGGTCAGCGCACACATACAAATGCGCGTACACGTAAGGGCCCACGTAAGGCAATCGCCGGTAAGAAGAAGGAGACCAAGTAATGGCTGCACCTAAGTCAAAGACTGCTGCTGCAACTAAGGGCAAGGTCAAACTTCGCAAGAAGGAGAAGAAGAATGTTGCAGTGGGCCAGGCCTACATCAAATCAACATTCAACAACACAATTATTTCTATTACAGATCCTTCGGGCGCTGTTATCTCTTGGTCATCTGCTGGTCAGGTTGGCTTTAAGGGTTCTCGTAAATCAACACCATTCGCCGCACAGATGGCAGCAGAAGCTGCAGCTCGTCGCGCGCAAGAACATGGTTTGAAGAAGGTCGACGTTTTCGTAAAGGGTCCAGGATCTGGTCGCGAAACTGCTATCCGTTCATTGCAAGCAGCTGGTCTGGAAGTTGGAGCCATCTCTGATGTAACTCCTGCTCCACACAATGGCTGCCGCCCAACCAAACCACGTAGAGTTTAAGGAAGGAAGAGAATAAATGGCCCGTTATACCGGAGCAGATTGCAAGCGCTGCCGTCGCGAAAAAGTAAAACTCTTTCTTAAGGGTTCTAAGTGCGATGGACCAAAGTGTCCGATCGAATCACGTCCTTATCCACCAGGACAACACGGCCGCGGTCGTTCAAAAGAATCTGAATACCTATTGCAGATGCGCGAAAAGCAGAAGTGCGCTCGCATTTACGGTGTTCTAGAGAAGCAATTCCGCGGATATTACGAAGAGGCTAACCGTCTTCAAGGTAAGACTGGTGAAAACCTTCTAATCATTCTTGAAACTCGTCTAGATAACGTTGTTTATCGCGCAGGCTTTGCAAAGAGCCGCGACATGGCACGTCAACTAGTTCGTCACGGTCACTTCCTTGTTAACGGCAAGAAGGTAAACATTCCTTCATTCCGCGTAACTCCAATGGATGTAATCGATGTTCTTCCAGGATCACAAGATGCCACACCATTTATCGTGGCAAGTGCTGAACTTGGCGAAAAAGCAGTCCCAGCATGGATGGAAGTTGTTGGATCAAAGTTACGTATTTTGGTTCACGCAACCCCAACTCGCACTGTGATTGATACCCAAGTTGAAGAGCAACTAATCGTTGAACTTTATAGCAAGTAATTTGCAGTAAAAATGCACCACCAGCTTTAAAAAACTAAAAACGTAATATCAACCGAGAGATCAAATAGTGGATCTCCCAGACAGACGGAGGAACTAAGTGCTAATTGCACAACGCCCCATCCTCACCGAGGAAGTAGTAAGCGAATACCGTTCACGGTTCATAATCGAGCCTTTAGAACCGGGCTTTGGTTACACCCTTGGAAATTCATTACGTCGTACCCTTTTGTCTTCGATTCCTGGTGCAGCTGTTACCAGTATTCGCGTCAACGGTGCGCTTCATGAATTTGCCACCCTTGATGGCGTTAAGGAAGATCTCACAGAGATTGTTCTTAACATCAAGAATCTAGTTCTCTCATCAGATAACGATGAGCCTTCACTTCTCTACATCCGCAAGAACGCAGAAGGTGTCGTAACTGGCGCTGATATTGCTGCTCCTGCTGGCGTAGTAGTCCATAACCCAGATCTTCATATCGCAACCCTCAACACAAAGGCCAACTTCGAAGTTGAACTTACTGTTGAACGTGGTCGCGGTTATGTAACAGCGGTACAGAACAAGGCAGCAGGCGGAGAAATTGGTCGTATTCCAGTTGACTCTATCTACTCACCAGTTCTTCGCGTTACCTACAAAGTTGAAGCAACTCGTGTTGAACAACGCACCGACTTCGATCGTTTAATCGTTGATGTCGAGACCAAGCAATCAATGAAGCCAGGAGATGCAATGGCATCTGCAGGTAAAACATTGGTTGAACTATTCGGTCTTGCTCGCGAACTTAATGTTGATGCTGAAGGCGTTGAAATGGGACCTTCTATTCAAGACACAGCACTAGCTGCAGATCTTGCTCTTCCAATCGAAGATCTTGATCTAACAGTTCGTTCATACAACTGCCTAAAGCGTGAAGGTATTCACACTGTCGGCGAACTTGTTGGACGTTCAGAAGCTGATCTAATGGATATCCGTAACTTTGGTTCAAAGTCAATTGATGAAGTTAAAGCAAAGCTTGTATCAATGTCGCTTCAACTTAAGGACAGCCCAATCGGCTTTGATCCAACAAAGCACGCTAACTATGGAACAAACGTTGACGATGATCTCGTCGATGTAGAACAAGTTTAAGGAGATACATATGCCACGTCCAAGTAAGGGTCCTCGCCTCGGTAGCGGACCTTCTCATGAAAGATTGTTGCTGGGTACTCTGGCTGAACAACTTTTCGAACACGGCAAGATCACAACCACTGAGACTAAGGCTAAGCGCCTCCGTCCATTGGCTGAAAAGTTAATCACTGCTGCAAAGGTTGGAGATCTTCCAGCTCGTCGTCGCGTTATGGAGACAATCCAGAACAAGTCAGTAGTTCACACGCTTTTCACTGAGATCGCGCCAACATTCGCAACTCGCGAAGGTGGATACACGCGTATCACCAAGATTGGTCCACGTAACGGTGACAATGCGCCAATGGCGGTAATTGAACTCGTTAAGTAAAAACAAGTAGTTATGTCAGAGCCCACTGTCTTTCTTGCCAGTGGGTTTTGTCGTTTAAGAATTGATTTAACTTACGACGGCGCAAACTATGCCGGCTGGGCGCCACAACCAGATCGCCGCACAATAGAGGGCGAATTAACGAGCGCAATTTCAAAGTTAGCGGGCATACAAGTTGAGCCTGTTGTTGCGGGTAGAACAGATGCTGGAGTACATGCAACTGCGCAGGTAATGCATGTGGATGTCCCAAAGGATGCAGACGATATTCCTAACTGGGTGTTTCGCTTAAATCGAATATTGGATCCAGATATCCGAATTCTCAAAGTAAGTGTTGCAGCAGATGATTTCCATGCCAGGTTTTCCGCGGTAGAACGCGAGTACCAATATCGTCTGGCAGACGATAATCAAGTAGTTATGCCACTTGAAAGATATAACACAGTGAGTTGGTTTAGGTCTCTTGACGTTGATCGCTTAAATGAAGCTAGTTCGCTCTTGCTTGGCGAACACGATTTTGTTGCCTTTTGTAAGTTCCGTGAAGATCAAAAAACGGTTCGCACCTTAAAGAAATTTCATTGGTCAAGGCTTAATTCCGGAATTTTAATCGCGGACGTAGCGGCAAATGCCTTCTGTTACTCAATGGTTCGAAACCTTGTGGGCGCAGCAGTTGCAGTTGGCGAAGGGCGTTTTGAGAAAGAGTGGGCACTTGCAATATTAGAGAACAAAGAGCGAGTATCGGACTCATATGTATTTCCAGCTAGCGGTTTGACGCTGGTGAAAGTTACCTACTGATGGGCCATATTGATTTAAGCGGAATCGAATATTGGTTGCCAGATGGTCGGTTGTTATTAAATGACGTTAACTTTCGCGTAGGTGATGGGGCAAAAGTTGCAATCGTTGGACCAAACGGATCTGGAAAAACCACCTTAATAAAGATGATCTGTGGTGATTTAGCTCCACATGCAGGCAAGGTCGCAATCTCTGGTGGCCTCGGAATTATGCGCCAATTTATTGGACAGGTTCGCGATGAATCAACGGTGCGAGATTTACTTGTTTCAATCTCACCGCCAAAGATTCAAGAGGCTGCGCTGCGCGTGCAAAAAGCAGAAGCGTTGATGAATGAGCGAAATACCGAGAAGGATCAACTCAACTTCGCGCAAGCAATCTCTGATTGGGGCGATGCTGGGGGATATGACGCCGAAGTTATGTGGGATATGTGTTGTACCAGCGCCTTGAATAAAACTTATGATGAAGTTTCTCATCGTTTAGTTAATACGCTTTCTGGCGGGGAGCAGAAGAAATTAGTCTTGCAAGCTTTACTACGCGGGCCGGATGAAACCCTCATTCTTGATGAACCAGATAACTATTTGGATGTTCCAGCAAAGAGATGGCTGGAGAATGAATTAATTACAACGGCTAAGACCGTATTTTTTGTAAGCCACGATCGTGAATTATTGAATAAAGTCGCCCAAAAGATTGTCACTGTCGAACTTGGTGCTTCTGGAAATACCGTCTGGGTTCATGGTGGAAATTTTGCGACTTGGCATGATGCAAGAAAAGCACGGCAAGAGCGCTTTGCAGAACTTCTTCTGCGGTGGAATCAAGAACATGATCGCTTAATCAATTTAGTCAAAACTCTGCAGGTCCAAGCTGCAAACAGCCCTGATATGGCATCTAAATATCGCGCAATGCAGACCCGCCTTCGCAAGTATGAAGAAGTTGGCCCGCCAGAAGCGCCACCACTTGAACAAGATGTAAAGGTAACTTTACGAGGCGCCCGCACTGGACTTAGAGTTTTAACTTGTGAAAAATTACAACTCACAGGATTAACAGATCCATTTGATCTTGAACTTTTTTATGGTGATCGAGTAGCGATTCTGGGCCAGAACGGAACTGGAAAATCTCACTTCTTGCGAGCACTTTCTGGTGATGAGAGCGTTAAATATTCTGGAAGTTTTAAATTGGGAGCTCGAGTTACTCCAGGATTTTTCGCACAGACACATGCGCACCCCGAATTTATTGGTAAAACTCTTGTCGAAATTCTCTGGGAAGAGGCCTCACTTCAACTTGGGCCAGCAAAGAGCGTCCTAAGTAGATACGAATTGAGCCAACAATCTGATCAGAGATTTGAATCGTTATCCGGCGGCCAGCAAGCGCGCTTTCAAATTCTCTTACTTGAACTTCAAGGTTCCACGATGTTGTTATTGGATGAACCAACAGATAACTTAGATCTGGCATCTGCTGAAGCTTTAGAGGAGGGCCTTGCTGGATATTCTGGAACCGTTCTTGCTGTGACCCACGACAGGTGGTTTACCAGGGGATTCGATCGATACCTAGTATTTCCCGCAACTGGTGGGGTCTATGAGGCGAAAGAGCCCGTCTGGGAATACTGATTTTGACCCATTTCCCGTTCACGGGTAATCTAGCCCTCTGCTCAAATGTCCAGATGGTCAGAGAGCTAAACCGAATAACAATTTAGAAAGAGAGATACCTCGTGCGCACTTTCACACCAAAGGCCGGTGATGTTGCTCGTAAATGGCATGTCATCGATGCAGAAGGCGTTGTGCTTGGTCGTCTTGCAAGCCATGCAGCTGTTCTACTTCGCGGAAAGCATAAGACAACATTCGCGCCACACATCGACATGGGTGATTTCGTAGTTGTTATCAACGCAGAGAAGATTGTTCTTACCGGACAAAAAGCTGGACAGAAATTTGCTCACCACCACTCTGGTTTCCCAGGCGGTATGACTTCTATCGTTTACTCAGATCTTGTTAATTCAGATCCAACACGTATCGTCGAAAAAGCAATTCTTGGAATGATTCCTAAGAATAAGTTGGGTCGCACAGTTGGTTCAAAGCTAAAAGTTTATGCCGGTCCAGCACATCCACATGCTGCGCAGAACCCAACACCTTTTGTATTCACCCAAGTTTCACAAATGACTAAGTAAGTAACAGGAGCCATATAAATGTCTGATTTTGATACCGTAATCGATACTGATGTTGAAGAAGTTCCGACTTCTTATTCATCATCAACTCCTGGTACACCTGTTGGTCGCAAGGGAGTTCTTGCGCCTGGTGGCGGAACTGGTCGTCGTAAAGAAGCAGTTGCTCGCGTTCGTCTAGTTCCTGGTTCAGGTAAGTGGACTGTTAACGGTAAAGAGCTCGCAGTTTATTTCCCAAATAAGGTTCACCAACAACTAGTGTCAGAACCATTCCGCACTGTTGGTGCTGAAAATGAATTCGATGTTGTCGCACGTATCAACGGTGGCGGAACATCAGGACAAGCTGGCGCACTTCGTTTAGGTGTTGCTCGCGCACTAAATGAAATCGATCGTGATGCAAACCGTCCTTCCCTTAAGAAGGCTGGCTTCCTTGCACGTGATGCTCGTGTTATTGAACGTAAGAAGTACGGTCTTAAGAAAGCCCGTAAGCGTTCTCAATACAGCAAGCGTTAATTCACTTTACAAAAAATGGCTCTCTTTGGCACTGATGGTGTCAGAGGTGTCGCTAATCGCGATCTCACCGCAGAACTTGCTCTTGATTTGGCTGTTGCTGCTGCTCACGTTCTGGCTGAAGTCGGAGCAATTTCAAAGAATCGTCCCAAAGCAATTGTTGGACAAGACTCGCGTGCATCTGGTGAATTTCTAGAGTCTGCAATTGTCGCTGGTTTGGCAAGTGCCGGTGTAGATGTTTATAAAGTTGGGGTACTCCCTACGCCAGCAATTGCACATTTAGTTGCATCAACCGGCGCAGATCTCGGAGTAATGATTAGCGCATCGCATAATCCAATGCCAGATAATGGAATTAAATTCTTCGCCAAAGGTGGCGGAAAGTTAGACGATGCCCTAGAAGCAGCTATCGAAGCTCGATTAAATGAACCTTGGGACCGCCCAGTAGGCCGTGAAGTTGGTCGGGTTATCGTCGATGAATCAGCGAGTGAGCGTTATATCTATCATCTGCTCTCGTCGTTAAAAATAAACCTTTCTGGAATTAAGGTTGTAGTTGATTGTGCGAATGGTGCGGCTTCAGAGGTTGCCCCAGAAGTTTATGCACGAGCAGGTGCAGAAGTTGTCGCAATTTCCAACCAGCCAAATGGGTTAAATATCAATGAAAATTGTGGATCGACACATCTTGAAAATTTGATTGCGCAAGTCAAAAAGCACGGTGCTGATCTAGGCATTGCTCATGATGGAGATGCCGATCGTTGTTTAGCTATCGACGCTTCAGGCAGCCTTGTAGATGGTGATTTTATCCTTGCGATTTTGGCAAATGATTGGAAAGTCTCAACAGTTGTTGGAACGGTTATGACAAACCTTGGATTTATTAAGGCGATGAGCGAGGCGGGAATTTCCTTTGAGAAAACTCCAGTAGGTGACCGCTTTGTTTTGGAGAAGATGTTGGCTAATGGCCACAAGCTAGGTGGCGAACAATCTGGCCACATAATTATGCGAGATTTAGCGAATACCGGTGATGGCTTATTAACCGCTCTTCAATTGATGTCTGTCATGGCGAAGAGTAATAAATCACTAGCTAGCCTGGCTGAGGTAATGGAACGTTTTCCGCAGACGCTGATAAATGTTGATGGTGTCAATAAATCTAAACTTGAAAATTCTAAAGCAATCGCTATTGCAGTAAGCGAGTTTGAATCAAAACTTGGTTCATCAGGGCGGATTTTGCTACGAGCATCAGGCACTGAACCACTAGTTCGTGTAATGGTTGAAGCTGAGAGTCAGAACGTTACAGAGGAAATCGCACAGAAACTTGCTGCGCTAGTAAGATTAGAACTCGCGTAAGATTTTTAAGGAGCCTTTTCTATGTGTGGCATTGTTGGTTACACCGGAAAGGCACTTGCCCTTAGCCCAGTATTAGAAGGCCTGCGAAAACTTGAGTACCGAGGATATGACTCTGCGGGAATCGCACTCGTAACAAATCAAGGCGAGAAACTATGGATTGAAAAGCGCGCCGGCAAACTTGGAAACCTTGAAGAAATACTTGGCGATAAAGTTCCAAATTCTCATAGCGGGATTGGGCACACCAGATGGGCAACTCATGGTGGTCCAACTGATACAAATGCACACCCCCACTTAGATAATGAGGGGAAGCTAGCAGTTATTCATAATGGAATAATCGAGAATTATTTAGAGCTACGTAAAGCCCTAGAAAAAGTTGGGCATATTTTTAAATCTGAAACAGATTCAGAGTCAGTAGCTCATTTACTAAGTGATGCTCGAAAGAAGCACGGTGGTGACCTTGCTGCTGCAATGCGTGAAGTTTGTGGTGTGCTACGTGGTTCTTTTACGTTGCTAGCAATCCATAGCGATGAACCTGGGCGAATAGTCGGAGCCCGCAGAAATTCGCCGCTTGTTGTAGGTGTTGGGATCGGAGAGAATTTCCTAGCCTCAGATGTAGCTGCTTTTATCTCTTATACTAAGCGTGCCCTTGAATTAGGCCAGGACGAAGTCGCAGATATAACCGCTGAGACTATTGTTATTACAGATCTTTCTGGAAATATTTTGAAACATAATGAATATGAAATTTCTTGGGATGCAAGCGCCGCCGAACGCGGTGGATTTGAACACTTTATGCTTAAAGAAATTTTTGAGCAGCCAAAAGCAATTGCTGATACGTTGCTAGGGCGAATTAAAGGTTTGGATAGTGAAGTAACAAAGGGAATAAATCTAGGTGGAATTGAGAAAATTGTAATTGTTGCATGTGGCACGGCATTTAACGCTGGACTTGTAGGAAAGTATGCAATTGAAAAATGGGCAAATATTCCAGTAGATGTTGAGCTCGCCTCCGAATATAGGTACCGCGACCCAAGTGTTGATAAAAATACTTTAGTAATTCCGATCTCACAATCAGGGGAAACAATGGATACCTTGATGGCGATGCGATTTGCTAAAGAGAAGGGCGCCAGAATTTTTGCGGTTTGTAATACAAATGGTTCTACCATTCCACGCGAATCCGATGCGGTTCTCTATACCCATGCCGGTCCCGAGATTGCGGTTGCCTCAACTAAAGCATTCGCAACTCAGTTAGTTGCGATGTTCTTAATTGGCCTTCACCTAGGTCGCGTTCGAGGAACAATTTCTGCCGAATTAATTGCGGAGATCGAATCAGAGTTAATTGAGTTACCGGCAAAGGTTGAACAAGTTCTTGAAACAGTTGAGCCCTTACGGGAATTGACTAGGAAATTTACCTCAGCCACTTCCATGTTATTTATCGGCCGCCATGTTGGATTTCCAACTGCCCTAGAAGGTGCCTTAAAGCTAAAAGAACTTGCCTATATGCATGCCGAAGGCTTTGCAGGGGGAGAATTAAAACATGGACCTATTGCGCTGATTGAAGTTGGAACTCCAGTCGTGGCAATAGTGCCTGCAGCTGGTTCACTATTGGCCGAGAAGATGGCATCTAATATTCAGGAAGTAAAAGCCAGAGGCGCGGTCATAATTGCAATCGCAGATTCCATAGTGGAAGCAGCAGATTTCTTAATCAGGATTCCTGCTACTCAAGAATTTTTACAACCCGTACTCTCGGTCGTACCCCTTCAAGTGATTGCTTACGAAATGGCAGTTGCGCGGGGAAATGATGTAGATCAGCCTCGCAATCTGGCAAAATCGGTTACGGTTGAATGACATGAGTACTGATCTCCTTGAAAAACGACGAAATGAAATGTTCCATGCGCTTCGGGTTTCAAGCCTGTTATTCCTAGGTTTTCTATTTATCACCCAACAAATTCTGACTCGTGGCTGGCTATATCGATTTGATCACTATATTTTGAATTTAAAGAACCCACATTTCAAGGGGCTTGCTGGTCATATTTTAATTGGGCTAGATGATCTAGGCCTACGTTGGTTTACGGCAACTGTTTTACTAATTTCTGCGGCAGTAATTAGTTGGAGATTTAAATCATTCCGACCTATCAATCTTTCAATTCTTGCACTTGTCTCTCTAAATCTTGTAGTTGGAGTTTCAAAGATTATAATTGGCAGAACTAAACCGAGGCTTTACGTAGATGTTCTGCATGCAAATGGAATGTCATATCCGAGTGGCCATGCATCTAATGCCCTTATTACTTGGGGGTTGCTTGCCTATCTAATTTACCGATATACAAATCGCGCACCCTTTGAAGGAATTAAGTTATATCCAATCGTCGGGTTAATCACTAGTACAGTGTTCATTGTTTCTTTGATAAGAAATACACATTGGTTCTCGGACTTATTAGGTGGCGTTTTCATAGGTGGTGCGCTACTTGTAGCGGTTATTGCTATTGATAGATTTTTTCCTTCTCAAAAGCAGCCCTCATAATGAGTTCAATAATTGGAATTGGTATCGATGTGGTTTCGATAGAGCGTTTTCAAGAATCTCTAGATCGCACACCTGGATTGATTAACCGGGTATTTACTCCCAATGAGGCGAAGTTAACTTCCTCAAGGTTGGCCGCAAGATTTGCCGCAAAAGAGGCCCTAGCTAAAGCACTTAATGCCAAATCGGCATTTAATTGGCAAGAGGCCGAAGTTATAAATGAAGCTACTGGGAAGCCTAATTTTATATTTAGTGGTGAGATGGCTAAACGTTTGGCCAATCACACAGTACATCTAACTCTTTCGCATGATGCTGGGATTGCCTCGGCTATGGTCATTGTTGAGGTTGCATAGTGCGGGCTTTTGTTGAAATTAGCCTAAGGGCCATTGCAAATAACATCGCCTTGATAAAAAGTAAAACTTCAGCGCAAATTCTTGCAGTAGTAAAAGCAGATGCTTATGGACATGGGTTAATACCAGTTGCGAAATGTGCGATTTCTTCGGGTGCTACTTGGCTAGGAACTGCGTTACTTGAAGAGGCGCTAACTCTTCGCCAAAGTGGTTTAAGTACTCCGATAATCGCTTGGCTTACCCCGCCTAGTTCAGATTTCAAGGCGGCAATCGAATCAAATATTGATCTCTCAATTCCATCGCTAAAGCATCTCGAACTTGTAGTGGCTGCTGGAAAAGCGCTGGGCAAAAAACCAAGAGTTCATATTGAAGTAGATACCGGAATGGGCAGGGGCGGTTTGCTCGGTGAGTGGCAAGAGTTTTTGATAGCTGTTAAAGGAGCAGAGGTTGAAGTTGTTGGTTTCTGGTCACACTTTGCTAGGGCAGATGAGCCAGATGAAATTGCAAATGTAAACCAACTTAAAGAGTTTGAGAATAAATTGGCAGAGCTACGGCAGCATGGAATTACTCCAGAATTTATTCATATTGCTAATTCGGCTGCAACACTTACAAATCCAACTTCGCATAAAGAGATAGTCCGCCTCGGAATTTCTATGTACGGTCTATCTCCAGATACAAAAATTCTTGGCTCATCAGAATCATTGGATCTTGAACCAGCCATGACACTTAAAGCAGAAATACATCTAGTTAAGCGCGTTCCTGCAGGTTCACCAATTGGCTATGGCGCAACTGAAGTTACTTCCCGAGATACGAAGCTTGCGATTGTCGCAATGGGCTATTCAGATGGCATTCCGCGCAGTACAACAAATCAAGCTGGCGTTTATGTTGCAGGAGCGAAAGCACCAATAATTGGTCGGGTGTCGATGGATCAGTTCGTGGTTGATTTAGGTCCAGATTCTGATGCAATGGCAGGCGATATTGCCGAAATATTTGGAGCACATGGCTATTCAATTGATGATTGGGCTCTGGCGGCAGGAACAATTAACTATGAAATCGTTACGCGAATTGCCTCTCGCGTGCCTAGAATCTACGCGTGAGTTCATCCCTGCTTTCTATCTCAAACCTGTCAGTCTCATTTGGCGGAGTTAAGGCGCTGACTGATGTTTCGATTGATGTTCCAAAAAATAGCGTTATCGGTCTGATCGGCCCAAATGGCGCAGGTAAGACAACAGTTTTCAATTGTATTTCAGGTTTAGTTAAGAGTGATTCTGGAACTTTTAGTTTTGAAGGTATGCAACGTGAATTTCCCAAGCCACACGAGTTAGTTGATCTAGGAATTACTAGAACTCTGCAAGGCGTCGGGCTCTTTAATGAACTTTCAGTTATCCAGAATGTAATGGTCGGCGCAGATAAGAATTACAAATCAAATTTTCTTAAAGAACTCTTTGGGCTATCTGGAAAGGTAGAGGCTGGCCTAAAGCAAAGAGCAGAGGAAGCCTTAGCGTGGGTTGGTGGCAGCGCGCTAATAGATAGCAAGCCATCGGAACTAAGTTATCCCGATTCAAAGCGAGTGGCCCTAGCACGCGCACTTGTTATCAATCCTAAACTTTTGTTATTAGATGAACCAGCTGCCGGACTTGGGCAGGATGAAATCGATGCACTTTCTGCTTTAATCAAACAGTTAAAGCGACGTTGTTCAGTCTTAATAGTTGAACACCATGTCGATTTTGTTAGAGAAATTTCAGATTCAGTCAGCGTATTAAATTTCGGAAAATTAATTGCTGCAGGACACTACGATGATGTAAAAGAGAATCCAGCGGTTATCGAAGCGTATCTAGGTCACACCGATAATCCAGATGAAAATTCAAAACTTGGTGCCTGATGCTCTCCGTAACTAATCTGGTAACTGAAATTGCTTCAGTCAAAGCTCTCAATGGCGTCAGCTTTCAAGCAAAAGCAGGTTTAATCACCACCGTTATTGGCGCAAATGGCGCAGGTAAGAGCACCTTACTTCGCACAATATCTGGCTTAGAGCGAGCAACAAGTGGATCAATCAAGTGGTTTGATGAGGAACTAACACGCAAAAGTGTGGAATCGATTGTAAGAAGCGGAATCGCGCAAGTACCTGAGGGGCATGCGGTTATCTCTCAACTCAGTGTCGCTGAAAATATCGAACTAGGTGGCCTCTTTCGCAGACGTATTGCCCGAGGTGATTTAGCGATTGCTACTAATGAAATCTATGAACTTTTTCCGATTCTTCATGAGCGTCGCAAAGAGCAAGCGGGCTCGTTATCTGGTGGCGAGCGACAGATGTTGGCGATAAGTAGAGCACTAGTTTCACGACCTAAACTTCTTTTACTCGATGAACCCTCACTCGGATTAGCGCCACTAATCTCTGCCCAAATAATTAATATCGTAAATGAGTTGTGTGCAGCAACCGGCCTAACAGTTCTACTCGTGGAACAGAATGCAAATACTGCACTTGCAGTTGCCGATCATGGAATTTTGCTAGCGCTCGGCGAAGTTGTGGCAGATATGCCCGCCCGAGAAATGGCCGCCGATTCATCCCTTAGAGCTGCTTACTTGGGGTATTAAATGAACTCATTTCTAACTGCTCTATTCTCTGGAACAGCGCAAGGCGCTATCTATGCTCTGGTCTCACTTGGCTTAGTTTTGGTTTGGCGTGGTGCCGGAGTCGTGAATTTTGCACAAATGGGACAAGCAATGTTTACAACTTACATTGCCTCCCAAATGATCCAAAGTGATAATTCATATTGGGTTGCCTTTGTTGTTGCGCTAATCTGTGGTGCGCTTCTTGGGGCAATAGTTGATTTCGGCATCATGCGACCACTTACTTCACGGAAAAATTCTAAACACTTAACTAGTCAATCCATGAGGACGACAATTCCTGTTATTGCATCTCTAGGAATTCTTGGGGTCCTTAAATCACTTGCCGGTATTTTTTGGGCGGGTGAAGAGCGAGGTTTTCCGACACCTGTTCCAGCAAATGCGATTCAAATTGGAAGTACAAATTTGGCGATTACCGGATTCGATTTATTTGTAGTTACTATTGTATTTGCTGCTTTAGTTTTAACTTCAATTTTCTTTACAAAAACCGGCATGGGGCTTGCCATGAGAGCGAGTGCGCTTAATCCAGAAGTTACGAGACTTAGCGGCATAAAAGTTAGTTCAGTTCGAACACTAGGATGGGCAATATCTGGAACCGCCTCTTCACTTGCTGGATTACTCGTTACTCCAAAAACCAATCTTTCACCAAATACCCTTGATCTACTTCTGATAGTTGGGTTTACCGCCGCAGTTGTTGGCGGACTCTCGAGTTTGGCTGGTTCAGTATTAGGTGGCTTTATTCTGGGTTACGTTATTGCCTTTGTAAATGTCTATAGCGCTCCAGAAAATGTATTCATGGCAATCCTTATCTTCTTGCTCCTTGCGCTTTTCATCCGACCTCAAGGAATCCTTGGAAGTAAAGAGGTGCGCCGTGTTTAGGAAGAAAACCCACAAAATCATTGGCCTAAGAAGCGCCCTGCTTTCAATAGTTTTATTTCTATCTTTTATTCTTTTAAGCAACCAATTTGGCGCTTACAACCAATCTCAGCTTGCAAATATAGCTACCTTGCTAATCGCGGTACTTTCAATAACTTTGCTAACGGGGGCCTCCGGACAGATTTCACTTGGCCAAGGCGCAATAATGGCGGTAGGTGGTTATAGTGCGGCGCTTCTCGTAACCCGCCTTGGTTTGTCCATGTGGCTCTCATTTGTTTTAGCGATATTTGTATCTGCGCTCTTTGGATTATTCCTTGGACTTGCGGCCGCGAGATTAAGTGGTCCTTACTTAGCAGGCACTACGTTAGTAATGGCTCTTGCAATCCCTTCTATTGCAGTTCGATTTGAAGGATTTTTTAGTGGGGATGTCGGATTAAGTGTTGATTATGGAGTGCCGCCAATTTGGCTAACCAATATCTTTGGTGAGATAAGTATTGAAGAGTGGTCCTTGTATGTAGTCCTACCATTTACTGCAGTGGTGTTTTTTACAACCATAAATCTCTTGAATTCGAGGGCTGGTCGTACCTGGAGAGCAGTTCGAGATAATGAAGTTGCAGCTTCGCTTGCCGGAATAAATCTCAGTCGGACAAAAATAATTGTTTTCGTCTGTGCATCTGGTTTAGCAGGATTAGCCGGAGCTCTTTATGGTTTTCGTGGTTTAGTTGCGCCAAGTGTTTATCCAACTGATCTCTCGTTGACGCTTTTAACAGCCGCAGTTATTGGTGGATTGCGTTCCATCGGTGGTGCAATATTTGGTACCTTTGCGATAGTTTTTCTTCCAGATTTGATTGAGAAGGTATCGAAGAACTTTACGATTCCAGAATCAGTTAGTAATTATC
>Ga0194060_10001844_pt1 | contig 15158 bp, 14 predicted proteins | sample SepL225m_MetaG_FD_163427 | JGI IMG/M metagenome (GOLD analysis project Ga0194060, IMG submission 163427) | Anoxic zone freshwater microbial communities from boreal shield lake in IISD Experimental Lakes Area, Ontario, Canada - Sep2016-L222-5m | ecosystem: Environmental > Aquatic > Freshwater >...
GGGGAGGACTGACATTCCCTTTTCTCTGGATGAGAAGAAAGTAGTGCTTGTGGACGATGTCCTCTTTACGGGCCGGACCATTAGGGCCGCTATGGATGCGCTGATCGATTTCGGCCGGCCCCGGCTCATCCAACTGGCGGTGCTGATCGATCGGGGGCACCGGGAACTGCCCATCAGGGCCGACTTTGTGGGTAAGAACCTTCCCTCTTCTCTCTGGGAAGCCGTCGCGGTCAAATTAGCCGAGAAAGAGGAGATCAACGAAGTGATCATTGAAAACGCTACCTGAGGACAGAAAGATGAAATTACGGAAGAAAGATATTCTCGGGATGCAGGACCTCTCGGTGGAAGAGATAAATCTCATTCTCGATACGGCTGAGTCCTTCCTGGAAATTTCCACGCGGCAGATCAAAAAGGTTCCTACCTTGCGCGGCAAGACGGTCATCAATCTTTTTTACGAGAACAGCACGAGGACGCGAACGTCCTTCGAGATTGCGGGCAAACGGTTAAGCGCCGACACCGTCAATATTTCCGCCTCCACGAGCAGTGTTGTCAAGGGGGAGACGCTGATTGACACGGCCCGGAATCTGGAGGCCATGAATCCTGATATTATCGTGATCCGCCACAGTGCGGCGGGAGCCCCCCACCTGCTGGCCCGGCTGATAAAGCCTTCGATCATCAACGCCGGGGACGGCGCCCATGAGCACCCGACCCAGGCCCTGCTGGATATGCTGACGATTCGCACCCGGAAGGGAGAGATTGCCGGTCTGAAAGTGGCCATCGTAGGCGATATCGGCCATAGCCGCGTTGCCCGTTCGAATATCTTCGGCCTTACCAAAATGGGCGCGAACGTGGCCGTGGCCGGTCCGGCGACGATGATGCCGCGGGGTATTGAAGAAATGGGCGTGACGGTTTCCACAGCCATCAATGATGCCATCCGGGATGCCGACATCATCATGATGCTGAGGATTCAGACAGAGAGGGAAAGTCATAGTATCTTCCCATCGTTACGTGAATATGCCGCCTATTACAGTTTGAACTCCCGGAATATCGGGCTGGCAAAGGAAGATGTGCTGGTGATGCATCCGGGACCGGTCAACCGGGGGGTGGAAATTTCTCCCGATATTGCCGATGGACCTTATTCCATCATCCTGGACCAGGTTACCAATGGCGTGGCGGTGCGGATGGCGCTTTTGTATCTGCTTACGGAGGAAACTCATGAACTACTTGCTTAAGGGCGCCAGGGTGGTCGATCCTTCCCGAGAGCTGGACGCTGTGCTGGATATCCTGATTGAAAACGGCCGGATTGCCCGCATAGACGAGAACATCTCAACAACAATAGCCGCCGCCCGCCGCAGCAAAGGGGCCGATTTCACGTTGCTTGATCTGAAAGGCACAGTGGTAACACCAGGTCTCATCGATATGCACACCCACTTACGGGAACCGGGATTCGAATATAAGGAAACTATTGAGAGCGGGAGCCGGGCAGCGTTAGCCGGCGGCTTTACCTCACTGGCCTGCATGCCGAATACCAAGCCCGTGAACGATAACCGTGCGGTGACGGAATTTATCAAGAGAAAATCACAGGAGTGCGCTTTGGTGCATATCTATCCGATCGCTGCTATTACCCGGGGATCGGAGGGGAAGCAGCTTGCCGAGTTTGGTGACTTGAAGGATGCCGGGGCGATAGCCCTTTCTGATGACGGGAAACCCGTCATGGATGCCGGCATTATGCGGCGCACCCTGGAATATGCAGCATCGCTCGGCATGCCCGTTATTGCCCATTGTGAGGATCTGCACTTGTCGGCGGGCGGGACGATGCACGAGGGACTGTCCGCCACCCGCTTTGGATTAGCCGGTATTCCCGGCATTGCCGAAGATGTCATGGTGTCTCGGGACATCATCTTGGCCGACTTTACCAAAACAGCGGTGCATATCGCCCATGTAAGCACGAAAGAGTCGGTCGCTCTGGTGCGGGACGCCAAAAAACGGGGGATAAAGGTGACCGCCGAAACGGCACCCCATTATTTTTCTCTGACCGACGCATTTCTGGCCGGGTATGACACCAATGGGAAGGTCAATCCGCCTTTGCGTACACAAGATGACGTTCAGGCCATCAAGGAAGGTCTCCGGGACGGGACAATAGAGGTGATTGCCACGGATCATGCACCTCATGGCCGCACGGATAAGGAAGTGGAATTTGACTATGCCGCTTTCGGCATCAGCGGCCTGGAAACCTCTCTGGCGCTCGGGTTAAGACTCGTGGAAGAGGGAACACTGACGTTACCACAGCTGATTGCCCGGATGACTTCGGCCCCGGCGAGGATTTTGCAGATACCCGGCGGCACACTCGAGGTTGGTTCTGCCGCCGATCTGACGGTGATTGACCTCAATAACGTTTGGCAAGTTGTCCCCCAGGCATTTCGTTCCCGGGGCAGGAACACACCCTTTGCCGGATGGGAGATGCGGGGAAAAACAGTATTGACGATGGTTGGCGGGGAAATAAAATACCGGGAAGGGGCTATTTAGTCGTATTGTATGAGTTCCCGGATTACTTACCAGACGAAAGCAATTGTTCTGCATACCCTTGATTACGGGGAATCGGATCGGATTGTTACCTTTTACACCACCGAATTCGGCAAAGTGAAAGGCATTGCCAAAGGAGCCCGCCGGAGCACGAAACGTTTTGCCAACACGCTGGAACCCTTTTCCTGCCTGGAACTTGTTTTTTCCCGCCGCCGGCCGGAGGGATTGGCCTTCATAGACGCAGGTGCAGTAATAAATCATTATCCCCGCATCAGATTAGATCTGAAAAAAACCCTCTATGCTTCCTATATGGTTGATATCACCGACCAGTTTACGTTGGAAAACAAAGCCAACACGGAATTATTCCAGCTGCTGGGTGGATTTCTGGAATTGCTCGACCTCGGAGACGTCTCCGAAGACATCGTCCGGTTTTTTGAAATGCGCCTCTTGCGGCTGATGGGCTACGAGCCCGTGCTGGACCGGTGCGTGGCCTGTCAGTCGCCGGTGGAGAACGGCGCCATGTACCACTTCAGCGTCCGCGAGGGGGGGCTGAAATGCGGAACCTGTTCACCCCGGGATTACGATTTCCTGGGCGTATCAACAGGGACGGTGAAATCAATGCTGTTGGGGAAGGATTTGGAACGCGAAAAACTTTGCCGCCTGATGCTTTCCGAACAGGGCGCCCGGGAAAGCAGGCATTTTCTGGAGCGCTTTATTGCCCATCTGCTCGGTAAAGAGGTAAAATCACTGCATGTGCTGCGGGAGATCCGCGAGCTCGGAATATAAGTCAACGATGATTATCGATGCCCACGCCCATATCTTTGCCCCACAGGTCATTGCCAATGTTTCCGGCCGGCCGGCATTGATTGAAAGATTACACCTTGATATCGCCGGGGCGCAGCAGCGGACAACTCCTGCCGCCTTGCAGGAGGAAGGCCGCCGAGCGGGCGTGGATGCCTGCCTGCTTCTTCCCGTTGCCACAGCGGATAAGGTGCGGGAAATAAACATCGCTTTCCGGGAAATAGCTGCCGGCAAGGATTTCTTCCTGAGGGCCGGCACCCTTCATCCCCGCTTCCCTGCCAATGAGGAGGAATTGTCCCGATTGAATGGGGAGGGGGTGCGGGCAATAAAACTTTGTTCCTTTTCCCAGGGATTTTCCGTTCCGGCGGTGGAGACGCAGCAGCTCTTCCAGTTGATAGAAGCTGCAAACAGGTTTCACAACGGTCATTTCTTCGTCATTTTGGACACCCTCTATCGGGCGCATCAGTACTTTGGGACAGCTCCTGAATTTGACACCATGCCCGCCATGCTGGGGGATGTCGTCAGGTCCTTTCCGGAGGTAGATTTTCTGTTGGCCCATATGGGCGGGCTTGCTGCCCCGCCGGAGGAAATCGCTAAATGTCTTCCGCCTGCCGAAAATCTCTACCTTGATACCTCCGGTGCCGCTTATACCCTCTCGGAAGAGGATTTCGTCGGCCTCCTGAAAATGCACGGACCGGGTCATATCATCTTTGGAACAGACTGGCCCTGGTTCGGACACCGCCAGGAGCTGGAACTTCTCGATACGCTTCTTGATCTGGCCGGATTTCAGCCGGAAGAAAAACAACAGGTGCTTTGCCGGAATGCCGCTGGCCTGCTGGGTATACGTGTGCCGGAATAAGAGGGGCCGAAATAAGGGGGTGATATGAGATATGTATTTTGGTTCTTTCTCTTAAGTTATGGCCTCATTCATTACTATTTTTTCGGCAAAGTAAAAGCCGCCCTTCATCCCTCGCTGCCGGCGGTAACGTGCCTCGTTATTTTCCTGGTTCTGATGTTTCTTTCCCCCCTGCTCATAAATGCCATAGAGGGCCAGGGAAGTCATTTCGTGGTCCGCGCCTTAGCCTATGTCTGCTATAGCTGGATGGGAGTTCTTTTTTTCTTTTTTTCCCTTTCGTTGCTTATTGATTTCTACCGCCTGCTGATTTATCTGGCTGAATATCTTGCCGCCCGGGATTTATCCCTATTTTGTCCCGGCCCGCAGCCGATTTTCTGGATTACGCTCTTCACGAGCCTGACTATGTTTGCCTACGGATTTTTTGAGGCCAGAGAGGTAAGATTAGAAAAAATCATCGTCAGATCGGCGAAGATCCCGCCGTCCGTCGGCAGAATCAGGATTGCCCAGATTTCCGACCTCCATGTCGGAATGATGATGCAGGGCGAGCGGCTAAAGAAAATTATGGCCCGGGTAAAAGCTTGTGAGCCGGATATCCTGGTGTCAACCGGAGACCTGGTGGATGGCCAGGGGGACAGTCTCTTTGACGCCTATCCGTTTTTTAATGAGTATTCGCCCCGGCTCGGCAAGTTTGCCGTGACAGGAAATCATGAGTTCTATGCCGGTCTGACGCGGGCGCTGGACTTTACGCAGCGGGCCGGATTTGCCGTTTTACGCGGAGAAGGGCGGACCGCAGGCGGCCTGATCAACATTGCCGGATTTGACGACGTTGTCGTGAGCGGCGGGAAACCGGAGACAGATGATTCCTTCGGCAAGGTGCTGAACGGGTTGCCTGCCGATAAATTCACGCTCCTCCTGTATCATCGTCCCGTAATAGCAAAAAACTCTTTGGGTGCCTTTGATTTGCAGCTCTCCGGGCACACCCACAAGGGACAGATATTCCCGTTTTCCTTAGTTACCGGTCTCATCTTTCCCATGCAGGCCGGCTATTTCAATTTGCCGCACCACGCAGCCCTGTACGTCAGCCGCGGCACCGGCACCTGGGGGCCGCCAATCCGCTTTCTGGCGCCGCCGGAAATAACCGTATTTGATTTAATGCCGGAAAAATGACCTTGGTTGAGAATCCTTGACCAACGAGAACGGGATAAGTACGGCTAAATATCCTTCGTCGTTTCCTTGGTAATCTTTAATCTGCCTTCCTTGACGAGGGAAGTCTTGATGCCTTCGATCCAGGCGTTGACGGTTTCACTTTTCTTTAGTTCCTGGACGAGCTTTTTCAACTCCCCTTTCTGGGTTTGGAAGTCACTATCATCAATCTTTCCCCTCTCTTTAAAGCGGAGGATGATAGCGTTACCGTTTATGGGCAGAACTTTGGCGGGATACGGCTTTGCTTCCGACAGCTGCGACAAGGCATCAGTCAATTGCTCGGAAACGCCCATCCCCGGGATATCGGAACCGGGCACGACAAGCCCCGTTTCTCCTGCCGAGCCCTTCTTTTCCTTGGCAATTTTTTCCCAAGCCTCTCCTTTTTTCAGACGTTCCAGCAGCGCTTTCGCTTCTTTTTGGCAAAGAGCATTCGCTTCTTTTTCCACGTAGCGGGTAGTGGCTTCTTTTTCAGCTTCCTTTAGGTCGGGGAGATAGGAAGGTTTACGGGAGGCAACCTGAAAGAGATAGTATCCCTTGTCATCAGGCAGTACGCGGCTGACTTCATTTTTTTGCAGCGTAAAAACATTTTTGGAAAAGTCGGTGAGAGAGCGGAACTCCGGCGGGATGCTGCTGACCGAGAAAAGGGTGCTGGTTTGTACACGGAACCCCTTAGTGCCCGCATAAGCGTCAAAATTTTCCTGCTGATAGATGACTTCGCGAGCCTTCCGGGCTTCCTCAGCGGCGCGGCTCATACCTGCTATTTGCTTGAGAGCAACGGCTATCTTTTCCCTGACCTCATCCAATGAAGGCGGTTTTCCCCCATTCTTTGACAGCCCCTGTTTGTTTCTCTCGTAATAGTCTTTGATATCCTCTTCCGTGATTTTCAGGTTCGCTGAATAATCGGCAGCCATAAATGAGACGTATTTTACCTGGATTTGCTCGGGGACCCGGAATTCGCTGCCCTGCTCTTTGAAATAGGCTTCCAGTGCCTGCCGGGTCGGCTTTACCTGATCACGATACTCTTTGGCGCTCAACTTAATGAAATTGACGTTAATTTTTTCCTTCTGCATCCGGTAGATATCAAGCAGCTCGCGATCAGAAACATGAACACCGCTTACCAGCAGATCCTGCATTTTTCCGGTAATGACCACTTTGCGTTGCATGTTTTCAAAGTTTTCCGGGGTCATCTTGTTGAGGCGCAGGGTTTCCTCATACACATGCTGATCGAAAACGCCGTTTTTCTGGAAAGCGGGATAGGAAAGGATGGAGCTTCTCAGTTCTTCGTCGCTAACACGGACGTTAAGTTCATCTGCCTTGGTGATGATGATCGCCTGCCGGATCAGGTTATCGGTGGCCTGTTCCTTTAATTTTAATCCTTTGATCATTTCTTCATTCAAATTACCGCCGAAGCGGTTCCGGTATACATCTATCAGGTTTTGATATTCGCGCTGGAAATCAGCGAGAGAGATGGCTTTGCCATCTAGTATGGCTAGTGCATCCGTCTGGTCGCGGTCTCGCAACGATCCGAAGTAAAAAATGAAAACGACGATGATAATGCCAAGTAAAAGCTTCATGACCCAATTCTTGGCATGTTTTCTCATGAGTTCGAGCATGGGGAAATCCCTCCGCAATGTGGTGAAGCCTTTTAGTATAGTACGTGGTAAAATGCAATAAATTTTTGGAAAAATGGATTGCTTTGCATTTAAGAAATGGGATATAGGGGGAGAAGTCAAACATTTGCAGAGCATAATAAAAGTAGGAGGTGCACATTGCTTTTCGACTTTATACTGGGTAAATTTTCCAATGACCTGGCCATTGATCTGGGGACGGCAAACACCCTGGTTTACGTAAAGGGCAAAGGGATTGTCTTGAATGAACCGTCGGTGGTGGCCGTTCATAAGGATTCGCGTGGTGTGAAAAGGGTGCTCGCCGTGGGTAAGGAAGCGAAGCAGATGCTGGGGCGTACACCCGGCAATATCGAGGCTATCCGCCCCATGAAGGACGGCGTGATTGCCGATTTCGACATAACCGAGGCCATGCTCAGGCATTTTATCCTCAGTGTGCACAATCGCCGCACGCTGGTAAGACCCCGCATCATCGTATCCGTTCCCTCCGGAGTTACCCAGGTGGAACGGCGTGCGGTCCGGGAAACCGTAGAATCGGCCGGGGCCAGGGAAATCTATCTTATCGAAGAACCCATGGCAGCCGCGATAGGCGCCGGTTTGCCCATCTCTGAACCCACCAGTTCCATGGTGGTGGACATTGGCGGCGGTACCACGGAAGTTGCTGTTATCTCCCTGTCCGGCGTAGTCTATTCCAAATCCGTGCGGGTGGCGGGAGACCGGATAGATGAAGAAATTGTCCAGTATATGAAGAGAAAATACAGTTTGCTGATTGGAGAACGGTCGGCCGAGATTATCAAGACCACTATCGGTTGTGTCTATCCCGATGAAAACTTGCGCAAACTTGATGTCAAGGGGCGCGATCTCATTTCGGGAATACCGAAGATTATTGAAGTAAATTCGGAAGAAATTCGTGAGGCTATCATGGAACCTATCGGATTCATTATCGATACCATCAGAGACTGCCTGGAAAATTCTCCTCCCGAACTGGCCGGTGATATCGTTGATCGGGGCATTGTCCTCACCGGCGGCGGTGCACTTTTACGGAATCTTGACATCCTCATCCGAGAAGAAACGGGGTTGCCCGTGATCGTCGCCGATGATCCTCTCTCTGCGGTGGCGAGAGGGGCGGGGATGGCCCTGGATCAATTGGATGTTTTGAAAGAAGTTACTTTCCAGGTGTAACCATTTATCTCTTACCGCTTTTGCCGAAGTGGGCAAATAATGTTGCTTCCTAAGAAATATCGCCTTGGTATCAGTATCTCCGTAATCATTACCATGGCGTTGTTTATACTCTTATACAATCTTCGCCGTCCATCACCGGGTTTCCTGAGAAAAATGGCCTTGGAAATGGTGTCTCCCTTGGAGACTGCCATAAATCTGCCGCTTCAAGGGCTGGCTGAGGTCTGGAACGGATACATCTTTCTGGTGGGACGGGAGGCAGACAATAAACGGCTGAGGGAGCGAAACTCCCAACTGCTCGGGGAGCTGGTTAAATACCGGGAAGGCTACAATGAGGCGCTAAGACTGCAGAAGATAGTAAAACTGCGTGACAGTCTTCCCTATTCCACCCTCGCGGCCAGAGTCGTGGGGAGAAATCCCTCTTCGATCTTCAAGATGATCCTCATTAACCGCGGTGAAAGCGATGGGTTACGCGTCGGTTTGCCCGTAATGGCTGTCCCGGGCTTAGTGGGCAGGATACTGGAAACCTCGTGGCATGTATCCAGGGTACTGCTGATCATTGATGAAAACAGCAATATTGATGTTCTGCTGCAGGAATCAAGGGCTCAGGGCATGCTGCAGGGCGCGTCCGCGTCGGGGTGTAATTTGAAGTATGTTTCTAAAACCATTGATGTAAAGGCAGGCGAGGTTATTGTTTCATCGGGTCTGGGCGGTATTTTTCCGAAAGGATTGCCATTGGGGGTTGTAAGGTCGGCAAGTAAAAAAGAAGCTGATCTTTTTCAAAGAATTACTGTGGCTCCCTTTGTGGATCCTGCCGGTATTGAGGAGGTACTGGTTCTCCTGCCGGCGCCGGGTGATAGTAAGTGAGATATCTTTCTCTGCTGTTCTTTGGAACGATTGTCATATGTTTACAAACGATGATTGCCAACCTGCTTTTTTCCGGCAAACTCGTTGTGGAACTATCACTCCTCATGGTGCTGTCCGCCGGTTTTCACCTGACTTGGGTAAAAGGGGGCATTTTTTGTTTTATTACGGGGTTTTTACTCGACTGCTTCATGGGGTCCGTCTCCGGCCTCTTTGCTCTTATCTATCTTGCGTTCTTTTTGCTGGCGAAGTTTGTTTCTCCACGTGTTTATGCAGAAAAAATTCCGTTCATCATGATATTTGTCGGTTTGTGCTCTCTGGTCGAAGGGCTGCTTGTTATCGTATTTTACCGGCTTGCTCTTGACTTGGATAAGTTCCCGCACGTAGGGGATGTTTTTTTGCCGCAGGCAATTATTGTCGGCCTGTTGGCGCCAGCGTTTTTTTCTTTATTCCGGAGTCTTAAGGTCTTCTCACATGCAGGAACTACACGCTCGGCTGAGCGATCAGCAATCGGTCGAATATAAACGAAGATTTACGATTTTCTTTGTAGCAATTTCACTGGCCCTGTCGCTTATCATCATCAGATTAGCCTATTTGCAGATTATCAGGGGCGATGAATTTCGTCAGAAATCGGAAAATAACAGTGTGCGCCTGCGCAAGATAAGGCCCCCCAGAGGATTGATTATGGATGTAAATCGTCAAGTGCTGGTGGAGAACCAGCCTTCTTTCGACATCTTTTTTGCCCCCAGCCGTATCAACGATATTAAAACGGTCATTCTTAAATTAAAGAAACTCTATTCCGAAAGATCAGCTGACTTCTCAACAGACTTATCGCTGGCGGAGAAAGCCAGACCTTTTTCCCCCGTCAGATTGGATAGGAATGTGAGCCGGGAAAAGGTAGCGATTGTGGAAACCAATGTTCTTGACCTGCCGGGCGTATTTGTGGAAGTGACCCCGATCAGGTATTATCATGACGGTCCCATGATATCGCATATTGTGGGCTATACGGGTGAAATTACCGAGAAAGAGCTGGAAAAGGATAATGCCAAGGATTACAGCTCAGGGGACACGGTCGGTAAGTATGGCATGGAAAGATATTTAGATGCTTACCTGAAGGGAAAGAACGGGGCCGAGCAGATAGAGGTTAATGTTTTCGGCAGAAAAGTTAAAGGGCTCGGCATGATAACACCTGAGTCAGGATATAATGCCGTGCTTACCATTGACTCCTTGCTGCAGAAAACGGCCTGGAGTGCCATGGAGGGTAAAACCGGCGCCGTGGTGGCAATGGATGTGCGCGATGGTTCTGTTCTGGCATTGGTGAGTTCGCCTTCTTTTGACGCCAATTTGTTTAATGGCGGTATTTCCTTTGCGAGTTGGGAGAAACTTTCCGGCGACCCCGCCCACCCGATGGAGAACAGGGCTATTGCCGGTCAATATCCGCCAGGATCCACCTACAAGCTGATCGTTGCCGCTGCGGCCCTGCAAGAAGGCTTAATTACCCCTGAGAAGACAATTCTTTGCGATGGCGCCTTTGAAGTGGGAAACCATGTCTTCAGGTGCTGGCAAAAGAATGGTCATGGCAGCGTCAATCTCCACCGTGCGATCGTGGAATCCTGTGATGTCTATTTTTACAACCTGGGCAAGATGCTCGGTGTCGATAAAATTGCCTGGTACGCCCGGCAGTTCGGTTTCGGTTCTGTTACGGGTGTGGACTTGCCCCGTGAGAAAAGCGGCCTGGTGCCGACGAAAGAGTGGAAACTGTCGCGGTTGGGTGAACCTTGGCAGCTGGGCGAAACGATTTCCATTGCCATTGGGCAGGGATTCGATCTGGTCACGCCGATACAACTGGCAAACGCCTATGCTGCCTTAGCCAATGGAGGCACGTTGTTTCGTCCCCATATTATCAAGAAAATCGAAACAGCCGATGGTAAGGTTTTCAAAGAATTTAAACCGGAAACATTAAATACGCTGCCCCTGAGCAAGGAAAACATGGGCCTCTTGAATTATGCGCTTTGGGGCGTTGTGAACGAACGTGGCGGAACCGGTTCTGCGTTAAAGAGGGCCGAAGAGGATTTATGCGGCAAAACCGGAACTGCCCAGGTTATTGGCCTGCCTCAAGATGGAAAAGCGCGGCAGGCGAAGAAAATAGCGTATGAATACCGGGACCACGCCCTGTTTGTTTGTTTCGGACCTTATAAAAGTCCGGAGATTGCCGTCGCTGTCGTTATGGAAAATGCCGGCCACGGTGGTTCGGCAGCAGCACCTGTGGCGAGAAAAATCATCGACGCCTATTTTTCCCGAACGATTAAAGAACCAAGAGCCAGTATGAGTAAAAAATGAAATTTGACCGCCGCCTGATAATGAATTTTGACTGGATACTGCTTTTTTTAGTGCTCAGTATCTCGATTATCGGTATCCTTAACATCTACAGCTCCGGATTCAGTCTGACCGAGCAACGGCTGAAAATCCTTTACATCAAGCAGTTGCAGTGGGTGGGGGTTAGTCTTTGTTTCATGGCCCTGGCCTTCTGTATCGATTATCGCGTCATCGTCCGGCAGGCATATCTGATTTACTTGATTTCCCTCATTCTCCTGATTCTGGTCTTTGTCATCAGCGATGCCACTCGTGGTTCGCAGCGCTGGATTGCCTTGGGCGGCTTCTCCCTGCAGCCCTCAGAATTGATGAAAATTACCGTTGTGTTAGCGCTGGCAAAGTATTTTGATGACCACAAAACAGAGAGTGGATATTCATTAAAGGAGCTGTTGCCCCCTTTCCTGATTGTCCTGGCTCCCTTTCTGCTGGTACTCAAGCAGCCGGATCTGGGTACGGGGATCATTCTTATCATACTTTTTCTGGGCATTATTTTCATAGCGGGCATCAAGTGGAAATCCATGGCCTTAGCCGCCGGTTGCAGTCTCGTTCTCATACCGCTCGGTTGGCATTTCTTGAAGGATTATCAGAAAGAACGGATAATGACGTTTCTGGATCCGGAACAGGATCCCCTTGGCACCGGTTATCACATCATTCAATCCATCATTGCCGTCGGTTCCGGCGGGTTATGGGGCAAAGGTTTTTTAAAAGGCACCCAGACGCAATTAAAATTCCTGCCGGAACAACACACGGATTTTATTTTCTCCGTATATGCCGAAGAATGGGGATTCATCGGTACGGTGCTACTAATATTTATTTTTTTTACGCTGATCTTATGGGGTCTGAAAATTGCTTTCCAAGCGAAAGACCTGACGGGAAAACTGATCTCCATCGGGGTTACCATGATGATTTTCGGTCAGGTATTCATTAATGTCGGCATGGTCCTGGGCATTCTTCCGGTTGTAGGAATCCCGCTGCCCTTCATGAGTTATGGGGGCTCTTCTCTGGTGGTTTTTATGTTTAGCATTGGTTTGTTACTGAATGTCAGGATGAGGCGTTTTGTGTTGCAACCATGAGTGGGCAGAATTAAAATCGAAACGGAAAGTTGCTTGACAAGTGTAGCGAGTTGTGGTTAGGAGACAGCGCTTTTTTAGCTACAAACATTTAGAAGCTTGCCAGATTATTCTTAGTGAGGGAATGCTGTGATCCAAATAGATTTTTCGTTGCTTTTACAGATTATCAATTTTCTTTTCTTGATTGTCATCCTGAACTTTCTCCTCTACAAGCCTCTCCTCGCAATCATAGACAAGCGGAACGGCCAAATCGAAAATGGGCGAGGGGAAATCAGCCGCCTTAACGGGATGGTGGAGGAAAAAATGGCTGCCTATGAGGAAAAGGTTCGCACCACGAAGATTGAGGCTCTGGGAAAGAATAAACAGCTTATCATGGAAGGATCAGATCAGGCAAAGGCAATCGTTGAAAGTGCGGTTAAGGAAATTCACCAGCTTGCGGAGCAATATCAGGAAAAGCTGCACAAGGAAGTTCTGACGGCTCGGGAGACGTTAAACAGCCAGTCCCGGAGGATATCTGTGGAGATAGCCGAGAAAGTGCTGGGGAGGAGACTCCAATGAAGAGCACAATGCAGAACAGGGAAACCTTGCAACCACTCCGGTCGTTTAAAAAGATTATCTGCACCCCTCGGATGCTGCTTGTCATTCTTTCCGTCAGTTTTATTCTGGGCGCTACCCTGCTGTATGCCTCCACGGGCGGAGGCCATGCAGAAGAAGGCAGGAACTGGGCCGGTTTTGGCTGGCGGGCCTTTAATTTTTTTGTACTCGCCGGCTTATTGTATTGGCTCATGGCCGACAAAGTGCGGGACTTTTTCAGCAGTCGTCAAAGCGATGTTAAAACCACCCTCCAGGGATTAGCCGTCGCTCAGGAAGAAGCGGAGAAAAAGTTCGCCGAATATAATGCCAGTTTGGACAAGGCTACGGAAGAGATTGAGGCCATGGCGGATATGATACATCGACAGGGGCTGGCAGAAAAGGAAAGGATCATCGCCGATGCCGAGAGGGCGGCAGAGAAAATGAAAGATGATGCCCGCAAGAGGATGGATCACGAGTTCAAAACGGCCCGTCATGATTTGCAGAACGAGGCGGTGCGTCTTTCCGTGCAGATGGCTCAGGAGATACTGAAGCAGAATATTACTGCGACCGATCACGCCGTTATGGTCGGAGATTATATTGACAAGGTGGTGAGCAAGCATTGATAACCAGTAATGTTGCCAGACGCTATGCACGAGCTTTTTTTGCCGTGGCCGGTGAAGAAAACAGGTACGAAGAGTATTACCGGGAATTAAGCCTTTTTGCCGCGGTAATGGCGGACAACAAGAACCTGAAGGAATTACTTTCCAATCCCGTTTATGACAAGGAAGACAAGAAGAAGGTTGTGGACAGGATTTTACAGAAGCTGAATTTGTCCTTGCCCACGGCTAATTTTATCAGGCTTTTAGTTGAGAAACGCAGGATAGCCGGCATGGCTGATATTGAGGAGAACTATCGTAAGCTCATGGACGACGCGATTGGGATCTCCCGGGTACAGGTAACGACGGCTTTTCCCCTGACCTCAGAACTGGCGGCAAATTTGCAGCGAGGTCTGGAAGCTTTGACGGGGAAAAAAGTGGAAATGCAAATAGATGAAGATGAGTCGCTGCTGGGAGGCGTCGTGGTCAGGGTGGGCGACAAGCTCTACGATGGCAGTATCAAGGTGCAATTGGATAATATGACGAAGCTCTTAGTGAGTTAGGGGAGGAGATAGAAGGCATGGAGATGATAAGGGCAGAAGAAATCAGTCAGATTATTTCTCAACAGATCAAAGACTATGAAAAGAAGTTGGATGTCAGCGAAACGGGCATCGTTCTTTCCGTAGGTGACGGCATCGCCAGGGTATATGGAGTGGAGAAGGCGATGGCGATGGAGTTGCTGGAATTTCCCGGCGGCATCCTGGGGATGGTTCTGAACCTGGAAACAGATAATGTGGGTGTTGCCATTTTGGGAGAGGTAACGCATATCAAGGAAGGCGATATTGTCAAACGGACCGGCAAAATTGCCCAGGTACCCGTTGGTGAGGCGCTCTTGGGCCGTGTTATCGACGCCACGGGCGCTCCCATGGACGGGAAAGGTCCTCTAGAGACGCAAGAGTTCCGCCGCATTGAAATGATTGCCCCCGGAGTTATTCAGCGCCAACCCGTCAATGAGCCCATGTATACGGGGCTTAAGGCCATTGATGCCATGACGCCTATTGGCCGCGGACAGCGGGAGTTGATCATCGGCGACCGGCAGATCGGCAAGACGGCGATCGGTGTTGATGCCATTATCCGGCAGAAGGATACGGGCGTAAAATGTATCTATGTGGCGATTGGGCAAAAAAAATCCACCGTCGCGCAAGTCGTGGAAAATTTGCGAAAACATGATGCCCTGGCCTATACGTGCGTTGTTTCCGCTACTGCCAGTGATCCGGCCACTATGCAGTATATTGCCGCCTACGCCGGTTGCAGCATTGGCGAATATTTCCGGGATAAGGGGCAGGATGCACTGATTATTTATGATGATCTTTCCAAACAGGCCGTGGCTTACCGTCAGATTTCCCTGCTGCTCCGCCGACCTCCCGGGCGTGAAGCCTTTCCGGGCGACATATTCTATAACCATTCCCGGCTGCTGGAACGCGCCGCCCGGGTC